>Ga0116231_10001718_pt1 | contig 45462 bp, 32 predicted proteins | sample S1TSphgellanicum_2_FD_89695 | JGI IMG/M metagenome (GOLD analysis project Ga0116231, IMG submission 89695) | Host-associated microbial communities from peat moss isolated from Minnesota, USA - S1T2_Fd - Sphagnum magellanicum MG | ecosystem: Host-associated > Plants > Peat moss > Unclassified... | reverse complement strand
TGTTGTCAAACCAACAAACTTTTGTTACCAATGATTCTCTGATATGGTTGAAACAATAAATGTCTTGAACACGGTTCCTTGTTGACAATGGTGATGGATGCTAACCTCCCCAGTATAGAAACATGCCCAACTTCGTTGTTGTCAAACCAACAAACTTTTGTTACCAATGATTCTCTGATATGGTTGGTCCCAACCTCAGCTTTTGTTGCCGACTATTCTCTTGGCTGGAACCTCATTGAGGGCTTTCGGTGGCCATATTTAACCCTGGAATTAAATGGGCCAGAGTGAACCAGCACATCCAATGGATGCTTGTTATGACGCAGTTGTAGATGAACCTCATCTGCGTTAATTCTGGTTTCACTGCAGTAACCGATTCTGGGAGAAGTAGGTCCTCTATGTAATCAGATAGGTAGGGAAATCGGTGAATATCAGGGAAGGAGATGGCTTACAGTTTATACATAGGTAGGGGTTGTTTTAGTACCTATTAACCCAACACTCAGGTTGTTGGTAGGTAGTGGAAAAGCAACTGAGCTAACCATGATCGTTAGCTTGGGAACTGGGACCCAAGAGAAAACTGTTTCTTCACTAACTATCATCCATCCTCTCTTTGTTGCGGCTTGCATCACTCTCTCAACCAGGAAATGTTAAATTTGGACTCAAAGACTTGTATTTAATTTAGGTCAGCATAATTAGCAAGGTTCTAAGCAACATAGAAAAAAAAATTCAGGGGTTTTACCATGGTACAAGTGTATTTGCTGGTTCACCCAAGGCCTATGTATATATACCACCTTCCTAACTCCTATCTATATCATGTGTTAAGAATATCATGGACATTTGCCATTGTTGTTCAATATTTCAAACACTCCCCTTTTGTGGATCAACTTCAGGAAATTTGTAGGACACATAAGTATTTTTCAACTGTGACCAAGGAATGCAAAGTACCCATACGACTTTAGCTGCACAACAAGCAAGTATTCTCTCAAATTTATCTATGCAAAATGTCCACGGAAAGTATGTGAGACAAATGAATACTGCAAAATGTTGAACATGCTGTAGAGGACCAGATTAAGTCAGCCTCCATCGGTGTGTATATTTTTTAATAAGTTTATGTAGATTAAGGTGGGGATCATCCATTGGAAGAAGATATAGAAAAAATGGTGATCATACCTAGGAAGATTTAGCCAAATTCAGCTATAATCCAGATATGAAGTGCAAATTTTTATATCAACCTTCTATGTTGATAGTTACACACTAAAAATCAAATATACAAAATCTGGTGATTTTTACCTTTTTCCCTCAATTTTGAGGGTTGAAACTTTCCAAAAATCCATTCATTTTAATTTTTTTTTTAAAGAATTGCTTTTCGGTGAAATTTCACAAGTCAAGAACAGGCTAGCAACCCCACCAATGCATCATCATTGGATGCCCCTTTTGATTTAGTTGTGGATGAACCCTAAACTGAGTTAATATCTAGTTTCACCTTGGTAATCCATTGTGTAAAGGTCTAGATTATCGTATCAAAGGTTAAGGTTGGATTTCACTATTTATTGTAACAATCTAATAATCCAGAGTTATTGATAGTAGATGGGAGTGGTTGAAAAACTATTCATTCCACTGCTTTAGGTGGAGGTTGATTTGCCTCCACCATTTCAGTTATGTTTCAAAAGAATGTGTTAAGTGAAGTTAACTGGTTTGAGTTTAGCTAGTAAAGTAGGATCAAGTGGTTGATTTTGGAGGATTTCTTGGTCATTAGGTTTTTATTGAAACTTTTGTAGGAGGTAGGTAAGGTATTTCTTTGACTATGTAAGGTGTTGTTTTGTGAGTGAAAGGAAAACGGAGTTAGGAGTTGGATAGATAAATTTGCATGTTTGAATTTTTGGATAGAGTCATGTTTGTGTGATAGAATAGATCAAACTTGAATAATGTTGAAATAGTGATACTAAGTTACAATAATATATTTCCAATAGCTATATAATGAGTGTGGCTATGTGTGTGTGTAGATTAGACTTAAATAAGGACTACAATAGTGGTATAAGCTATTGTAGTGTTTAGTAGCTTTGTAACATGTGGTTGTGAAACAAGTGAACACAAAAAAAAAGGTTATACCTTCATTTTTGTGTGTTATTCTCATCATTGAAGTATGTGACACTTAGGTGTATGGAGTTGTTGGAGTTACTCTATCTAGTAATGTTTCATCTTGGTCAAAAGGCCTCCAATGTTAGGATTATACTAACAACTTGTTATGGGCATAACCCCATCACAATACCTTGGAATAGAATGTCCTTTGTTAAAGGACATTCTTATCTATGTTAGGTAACTACTCTAAGACTTGCCCCTTGAAAATATAGGTGTAGTAGATTAGTTTTTTTTTTGTTTCCAAAATAATAGCCTTGTGGATTTTTCACTATTTTGACACTTGAAATCTCTTAGATAGTAACTCAAAATTGAATGAGGTTTTTTGTGTTGGAATTTACATAGGGTTTAATTATTACAATGTGTTGTTTCCACCTAGGTAACACACCTTATTGGATCCCTAAAAGGAACTAGTTCCCAATAGGTGACTATTAAATAAGTATATGGTTTAGACATAGGTAATGGCTAGCTTTATAGCCTAACTACTAATAACGTTATTGTAGTAAAAACAACAATTGAGTTCACCACCATGGTTAGTTGAGAAATTGGAATCCAATAGAAAATTATTTTTTGACCATTTGTTATCCATCTTTCATGGTGCATTGGTGGCTGTTGGTATCCTTTGGTGGTTGTGCACTGTACACCATTAATTGAACCAAACAAATTAATTCAACTAACAAGGTTTATAAGGTGTTGTTGTTGTATGGAGACAATAGGTATTTTCAATTTTTAAATTCACATATTATTGTTGCTAAATGAGGATGATTGGTAATTTGCAAATTTTAAGTCATAAATTTCATGTCCTTTTCAAAGATGCTTTTCTAGATTTGACACACTTGTAACTTTTAAGAACATCATTAATGATGCATTGAATTTGGGGCATTATCATTATTTATCACATTCAAACTTAATGGTAAATCTTTTCCTTTTGTCCACCAATAAACAATACATTGAAGGAACATTTTAATGTCACACATTTGTCAATCATTATGGCCAACCAATCAAAAATTTAATTAATTTGTGATTAATCATTATGATTGACAACTAATTAGCAATCATTTTCCTTTTTGAGGTTTTTTTACACCTATATATGGCATAGTTCCTAAGTGAATTTCTAAAACCCATTTTCATACCATTGTGGCATTGACTTGATCCAAAGTTTACCATTTATCCCTAGGGGGACACTAGTAAAAAAAAAGTAAAAAATACATGAGTAAAAATATAGGGTGCAATATATTGGTTGTTGGGTAAAATTATAAGTTAATTAGTTAAAAAATAGGGTACATTTTATTCAGATAATCAATTTAATTATAATATAGGGTGGCTTTAATATGTACATATTAGAAAGTTAGATAATAATAGGGTGATAAAAAACATGTTGGACAATTATCCAACACCCCCCCCTAAAAATGGTCATTTGACACACGTATATCCCAAACTTTACACTAAGTGTCCCCCCTAAGACATTTACGTACTTTTCTTGTTATTAAAGATGTTTTAAATGGTGTAATTATGCATATATATTATTTCAACTATTAAAGGAGGAAGCACCAACCTAGGTTAAATCTTAGTTGGTCAAGCACCTCCAAAAATTAAATTCCCCAACACATAGATTTAAAAACTTGTCCATTATCTAGATTTTAGATGCAAGTGGCAAGTGCCATACAATATATAATCATGTAGGGTGGAATCTTGTAAGATGGGTTATTCATTCAATAACTATTTGTGATGAAACTAGTTGAAACAAAAGAAACAAGTGAAAAATTCTCATGCGTGAATGGAGAATAATAGGAATGCATATAAGGAGTGAATGGTGATAGTGGGCATAGCAAAGTGGAGCTACCATGTGCACAACACCAATTGCTTTTAAAGTAGAAACCAAACTAAACAACGAAGAAAAGTGTTGTTCATGAAGGTTGTGGTTTAGAGGCGCCAAATCCTACAAGTTTGGCCACTATTGGTGGGTGCTAGAACATCACATAAGAAATAGAGTTAGGGTTCCTATTGCTTGTCATTGTTGTGAAGGAATGTAAAATCTTCAAGAGGGTTTTTTGATGTTCCTTATTTTACATTTGAAAGGGTTTGAAGGAACACTAGTTAAGTCACATTTGTTTGAAGTGAATAATGAAGTTCAGATAGTTGTGGTACACAATCAAGACTATATCTTGAATTGATTGAAACTTGAAGGGGAATAGAGCAAAATGTCCAAACTAATGAAATACACAATTGGGTAGATGCCATGTCTAGTGGATGTGCCCTACATTATGTAACAAAGGTTTGGTTATTTATTTATTTATTTATTTAAGGTGGGGCTTCCCCTTGGGTGGTTTTAAATTGCGCTTTTTTATTTGGTTTTTTAGCTTGTGGGTTTTCCTAGGGTAGGTGGGCTTCTTGATGGAGGCCCTACCTCTTTCACTTCTTGGGCTTCCACCCATTTTTTGTTTAAGCCAATGTGTCCATTTTTCATCATGTTTGAACACCTATTCTTATTGTTCCTTCAATGGTGTCTTTTCCTTCTTCCTTGTGATGGAACAATTGGGCATAAGGAGATTAGGACAATATGCCTTTGATAGATTTTGTCTGGGGACTAGTAACAACTTTAGGTAGAGCATTTTTTTCAGGCTTGTGCACTTGCAGTGACTTTATTTCTAGATTGGGCTTCATTAAAATCCTTACCTTTTTCAATTTTTGCTTTGGTTGTGCCCCTTGTATTTCAATTATGACAAAGCTTAGCCCTCATGTGTGATGGGGAGTTTGCACGTGTGGTTAGGGCTTTCACCCCTTTTACTTCAATTTAACATCATTAAAAATGATTTAAATGTTACAAGCCCTCCATCCTTTGGATTCAAATTTTCCCTATTTATACTCCTTGTTGGATTTTTAGCTAAACAAAGATGTGGAACTTTCCATGGATTCTTTTCTTGCACATGTCCCATTTGTCAACTAACAATCTATTAGGCATGGTCTTCAAACATTTTGGAATTATTTCAACCTCAAAAATTCAACTAGTGGTTCCATTCAATTTCACTAGTTGAGTTCGCATGTGGCCACTAGCCACATCCCATAATTTGAGGCTGAAATTCTTGGTGTTGCTAAGTTTCTGGTTTTAGCTAAACCTTTAGGTGGCATTTAGCCAATTACAATGGGTGAAGCACTTTATCGACTAGTTAGCAGGGCTTTATGGTTACAATTTCATGATGTGTTCTCTTTTCACCTATCATTGCATCAATTTAGTGTGGCAGTTAAGGGTGGTTACAAATTATTGTTCCATGGTATTTGATATGTTTTGGATGTCCAACCCAATTTAATGGTGTTTAAAGTGGATGGAGCAAACACTTCCAACATCATCTTGTGTAAGGTCATTTTTTATAGAATTTTGAATAGTAAAAATGATGCACCCCCAAACTCCTTGATAGGCTCAACTACGAGTCTAAAGGTGAAAACAATGAAAGGATAAGGAGTTGAGATACGTTCCCTACTTTGTAGCACTTTGAGGGTAAAAAGACATGCTAGAATTCCAAGATGGGGATTAGGACGAATGATAAACGGGTCAATTATTCACATGGACTTGCACAAACCAAACAAGTAGTTGGTTAGTGCATAATTGGAGCATTTTTGGTGCACGGACGAACCATGAACAAACATGAACTCATAAGACTCACCACAGTCCGGACTTGAGGGAAGCCACCACCTTCCCCCTTATAGTATTTTATGTGTTTGGCCATGGGGCTTGCACCCAGATGTCACTATGTCTCGAGACTCCCAAGTTGGGAGTCTCGAAATTCCCAAAATTAGGACTCCCACGATTTTGGAAGCCCATAATTTTTTGTGCAAACCTTCGATTGAGGTGAAGTCTAAAGCAAATTTGTAGTCCTCATCGAGAGCTTTTTAATGATACGTAGCACATCACCTAAACGCAAATAAATCAAGGCGATTCCCTATTTTTAGTGGTCAAAAGTCAAATTGGTAATTTGATTCTCGACCCTTCTTAACGCACTTCCAACTCCTTGAAGGATTCAAATGTGAGTCCAAGTAGAAGACAATGGAAGAGGGAGGAGTCGGGGCACGCTCCCTAGTTCACATCACTTTGAAAGGTAAAGGGGCGTATTGGAGTTCCAACTTGGGACTAGGAAGAGTTGACAAGCTTCAATCAGTCACACGGGCCTGCACACAACCCACACAAAGTGGTTAGTGCATAATTGGAACACCTTTGGTGTTAGGACGAGCCACGGGCAATATGGACACATTAAACTCACCACGGCCCAGACTTGGGGGAAGCCACCACCTTCCCCCTTATAGTATACTTTGTGGTTGGCCACAAAGCCTACATCCAAATGGCTTTTCTCTCCTGGGGACTCCTGAGTGGGAGTCCCGAAATTGCGCTAGTTGGGATTCCTACGACTTTGGAGCCCCATAATTTTGCGAGTAGACCTCGGATTGAGATGTGGTCTAAAGCAAAGTTGTAACTTTCATCGAGGGTTTTTCAACAGTATGTCACATGCCCTCTGTAACTAAGTAAATCGGGTGGATTCCTGACTTTTTTTGGTCAGGAGTCAAACTGGCAGTTTGACTTTCGGCCCTTCTTTTGGCCATAACTTGTGTTTCAGATGTCCAAATGAGTAATGCGAGCCCATTTTAAGCATCTACGTTTTGAGAGTTTTCCAATGATATAAAGAACACCATAAGCTATTGAGTTTTGACCCCTTGAAATTGTTCTCTAAAGTTTCGGGAGTCCATCAGGACTCCATCTCCCAAAGTGGGAGTTGCCTTGGGAGTGTGAGGGTTCACTCCCTCATATTCCCTCACACTTTCTTACACTCCCAGAAGTATGTGATATCATTCTCGGGCTTCTTCTTGGCCCGCACCCTTGTGACCTTTTTGCCTTGATTCCTAGGCTTCCTTTTGGCCTACAACCTTGTAACCCTTTTGCTTTGATTACGAGCCCAAAGTTAAAATCGCGACATTTCTTTTGGCCATAATTTATGTTTTCAGTCAAATGGGTCATGTAAGCCTAGTTTAAACATCTATGTTCCAAGATCTTTGTAATAATATAAGGAACTCTTCAATCCAATGAATTTTGACCCCTGCAATTGCCCTCTGAAAATTCGAGAGTCCATCGAAATTCCAATTCCCAAAGTGGGAACCCACTTGGGAATGTGTGGGTTCATTCCTTCACATTCTCCTACATTCCTAAAAGCATGAAATGTGACTCTTAGGCTTCACTTTTGACCTGCACCTTTGTAAGCCCTTACTTTGGTCGTGAGCCCAAAGTTAGGGTCGTGATAAAGAAGCTAATTGTTTCAACTTTTCCCTTGTGTTCCTTTTAACTTCCTTTATTTTTAGTCATCAATCCCCTTCAAATGTGTTTATCATCCTTTCATCTACGGGCATGCATTAGGGTGACCCCCTTGTAAGGCCCCTTTTTTGCGTTCTTTCATTTTTTTGTTTTGCATAATTTTTTTAGCATTTTTCCTTGTTATTTTTTCCTTTCCTTGGTTGGTGACACCCATTTCAAGCCTTGCCCATGTTCTTCCCCTTATTTTCAATCATTTTTTCTTCCAGTTGGTTTATGTGGGGTTGCTTGTTCAGCCTTACAAATGCTTGAAGTTTAGGCCCCTTCTAGCTTACCTCTTGAATTTGCCATTTTTAATTGAAGGTTAAACATTATTTTTGTAGAAGGTATTGTTCTAGCAGCTTATACAAGGTGTTGGGCTCTAATTGCCCTCATCATTACCATTAAGTTCTTGTTGAACTTTTGTTCATTCTTATTGGAAATGATAGGAATAAATAATTTAAGTTCATTGTCCTTCCAAGCCAATTTGAGGTTAACACAAAAGCTTTTTCCCCTAGCGATGGTGGCATGCATACCCCCTTTCAAGCAATTGGTAGAGAGAAAAACAAATCCACTTTAAAAAAAAAATTTAAAGAAATTGCATGACCATCTTTTTTTTAACATCATCTTTGATTTGCCTTTTGATTCACATAGGGCACATTTGAAATCTTGTGCGGGGCCAAGTTTAGGTGCATGGTTGTTTGCTTGCCCAATGATTTCTTTTTATTGATTGATTTTTAAAGTTATTTCCACTATGTTGTGCATTTAGTTGGGCCTCCCCCATCACTTAACCTTTGGTTTGTCACATTGCATTTGTGGTCAACCTTTGGATCCATTTTTTTCATTGCACCCATGGTGGGGAGAAGACAACTTCCCATGATGTTGGGTGTGGATGCCTTTGCATCTATCATGAGGGATGTGGGATTTCATATTTTATGTGAATAGATTCACGTTCTTCTACCACCTACTTTTTGTTTTACACATTGATGGGTTGATATTGTGGGTTTGATGGACGGTGTGTGAACATTGGTTGACATCATCATCCCTAACCCCATTTGAGTACATTTGGTTTCATGGGCAACTTTATTTCATGGGGTTGCCATTACAATTGTAGTGTATGTTAAAGACGACCTTTTTTGCAATCAATACTAATGGACCAATTTCTTCTTTTAGCCATAGAGGTCTTTGGGTGTTTGCATTAACATGCCAATGATTTTTTTCACTGATGTGCCAACATGGCATGAAACATGAAGGACTTTGGAGACCCTCATATTTTGGTTTTACATTCATTTTACAAGCAAAGAATGTCGATGGCATTGTAACAAACACATGCGGCCTTTATTTTGAGGCGTGCTATTATTGCAAGTGAGGGTTTTCCAAGTCTAAGTGTTCTTTTAGGTGTTCCTCTCATTCTCCTTATCTCATATGTTCCTTGCAGTTTAGGGGGTTTGAATATTTGATTTGTTCATGTTGCCCTTGTGGTCTACATTGGTTTGTGGTTTCCTTTTTTTGCCTAGACTTGGCTCCTTCCTTTTTATATTGTTCTCCTTTTTTTGGGGTGTTTTGTTGACGATTAGTAAGCTTTCATCAATAGTTATTTATTTACTTTAAAACCTCCAACAAGGGAAAACACTGAACATTTCCCCATTGAACGTCGAATGGCATGTTAGAAAAAACTTTATGATGTTTTACACAATTTTGTCATAAGGTTTGTTTAAAAACTTAAAAAGTTAAAAATAAATACAAAATCTGATGCAATTTTTTTCAACAACATGAAGTAGGTTTATGGGGAGAGTATAATGTCCTACCCAACAACCTAGTTGTATTATGTAACTATTCATTTGCTTTCAAATTATTTTCTTTAGTTGTTAAAAGAAAAAATTATAATTTTATGATTTATCACGTGGACACTTTCAACTTTGAGCCTTGTTTTGAGTGGAATAGAAGGTTAAAAACATAAACATGGGTCATGAAGGTCCCTATTGATCCCAACCATTTAATATTAGATTTGGCCATGGATATACCTTTTACAGCTTTGTCAACAAACCTTAAATCCACATGGTTATTTTCCAAATTAAAGCACTTAACTCTCCAAATTGGAGACACATATCACAAATTTAACATGTGACGAATTAATAATGAAAACCATGTGAAGTTCGTTCATTCATAGGTTTGTGTATTTTACACATGAATTTCATGCGTTCAAAACACATTTGATACACAGAGAAATGTGTTGATGAATGAAGTACAAACCTATGAATGAACAAATGTAATACAAATTTTGCATCTTCTTTTAAATCTATGTGTCAAATGTGTTTTCAATGTACAATATCAATGCATGAAATGTACAAATTATGAATGAATGAATTTTGTACGATTTCTTTTTATTAAGTCATGAGATGTTAAGTTTTTTATTGGCATGTAATTATAGTTTGATATTTTACATTGGATTGATTACACTAGTGTCTTTGTCAAATAGAAATGTGCTAAGGATGTTCCCAAATCCCAACTAGTGTTTGTTTTGCTAATTTGTCATGTAGCCAAGTGATGATCAACTAGGAAAAAAATTATCCAAATTTTGGTTACATACCAAAGATGAAAATGAAAAGAAAGGAATTTTTATTCTCAATTACTTATTGGGACTTATCGTAAGTTGCTAGTGATTTGCAAAACCAAACATCTAGAAAATTGGGGCCATTTTCCCATGAATAATCCTTTGCTTAAGTTGAAATCCTTTTTTTCAAATCAAATTCAGCAAAAATTCAATGGTCAACAAAATCACTACTTCCACCAATACAACAACAAAGAAGAAGTGGTGACAATTTTTTTTTCCTAGCAAAATGGCAATAAATCAAATGGGAAAAGTAAATTTTAAACTAATTACTAGTAGAGTAACCCTAGCCATCCAAAAATGTTGAAGCATCAAGTGAAATAATTAGGTGATGAAGGGGTGATAAAGGCATTACTAATGCAAAAGGTGGAGCCAATGGTTTCTTATGCCTGCATCAAATCATAGGCAAGATTTTATTTTTTTAATTTTGTGATATCAAATTTTGTGTGATTTTATTTTTTAAATGAGCAAAATTAGTTGAATTTACAACTAGAAAAAGATAATCAACTTTTCTCAAATTTTTTTCAAAAAAATTGACAAAATTTGTGCAAAGGAATGATTGATCACAATGTACAATTTACATGATTTAATTTGATATTATTTCTCAAGATTCCCTTTAACAAAAGAAAAGGGGTTAAACTACTAGTTATCTAGTAAGATTTTGCCATTTAACAAGTAGTTTGCACTAGAGTGCTTGGCCCATGGCATGTAGAACTTCATGGTAGCCCACTTTTTCGATGAAATTCCAAGAAAGCCCAAGGGCTAAGGCTAAATGGCCTTTGTTTGTAGTGTAAACCTAATTTGGACCATAGATCAAACCACATGATTTTTGTAAAGCTTTTTTTGGAAATGTGATTGCCTTGACCTAGTATTATTCATCTCTTATTTATTTGTTTTTCTCTCATCATTGTGTTTTTCCTTTCTTGTTTTCTTCTTTTTCATTTTATTTCATCATCATCTCTTGGAAATTTTGATGTTACACTTGTGATTGTGAGTATTCTCCATCACTTGAATAACCTTTCATGACAAAAAAAAACCTTGTGAAAAAATCTAACAATAAATTGAATTATTAACAAACAACTTTAGTGCCAAAAGCTTCAAAACCTTCGAAGAGATGATTTTAAAAAAAAAGATGATCTCTTTTGATTATTGGGTTTAGGAAATTTTAGGGGTAGTAATTATGAAGGGGAGGGAGCACAAAAATTTTCCCTCCAATTTTATCTTTTCAAAAACTTCATAAACAATAATAAAGTAGTTGGTCCCTTCTAGGACCTAGAATGGAGGTAGGCCTAATGCCCAATTTTATGGAGGGTATTCATACTTTTCCCCTTTCAATTGTTGGATCATTTTTTTTCTACCTAGTAAATTGGATGTGCAATGTATGCATGGTCATAGCCAAGAAGGAACAAAACAAAATTTTGTTTTAAAACCTTTTTAAATTAGTGTTCAATAAATATAATAAACAATGTAAAGTGGGCGAAGGGCATCTCAATTCATTTTTTTTATAAAAAAACAAGATTCTATAAGGTGTGTAATGATTATAAAAGTAATGTGTGTTTTGATATTGTGATTGGTTTCATAAATTAAAACACCAAAATCCAATTAACACTCATTGGAATTTGGATTGCCTATTATTGATTTTAATTAGATGTGGGTACATCTCATATTAATTCTTTAAAAATTTATATTTTGAAACAATCATGAGAGAATAAAAGTTCAAATGAATTATAAAATATATATATACATGTAGGAAGGTTGTTTGTTTGTTTTCTTCCAATGGTTAATGAAACCAAGGTCGTAATGACACAAGGAAAGCTATTAAATTTGAAATTTTGTATTCTTAGAAAAATAAAATTGACAAATAGTTGTAGAAGGGCACAAGTTGTCAACATGAAAAGCATGTAGTTAGAATACATGATAAAAGTGCATAATATTATCTAACCTTGATGCCAATTTTGTAAAAGCATTTCATACTAATTGTTAACATATTAGATTTCAATTGTGTATGTATCAATTATTGAAATGTTTTTACCAAATTACAAATATGTCTTAACAACAAATGTAATTAACTATCAATATTTATTAAAATTTTCATATATTAAAGATGTAAACTAAAAATGTAAGTATAAAATTTGGTATATGTGTGGTATTTTTGAAAGAAATGACATCTTTAAAATTTTAAAAGTTTAACTCAACCTAGGATTTGAACCTAGAAAATTGTGCCTAATTTGCACATTGAATGGAAAGGAGATTGGTAAAACTAATCAAAAGAATTGCACATAATGCATACTAGATTACAATGATACATGTGTTAGTATTTCAATTTACAACAATGTTCACATTTTCTAAAAACCATGGCAACATAGGTTGTATGTCTGAGGGTTGAAGATTGTTAACAATTTTCAAATTTCTTTGACTTGTGACTCTAGATAGCATTACATACACTAATCCCCATGCAAAAGATTCATGAATATGTATCATCACTTTGGATGATATTGTTGCACCTTGGGGATTTATGCCATGTAATTGCATAATCTAACATTAAAGGAGATGATGCTTTATAAAAATGTCTTTGAGAATCATATTTGTTTTGAATTGATTTTTTCCAAACTATTTGCACATATCCTAATGGATTGAGTGCAACAGAAATGCTACAAACATTATCTTCTAAATCGAACTCCAACTTTGTTATGATTTGAGTGGTTCCATTTGCAGCACCAACTTTTAAATCAATGTTTTTAGTTAACATAACCAATGTTCCCAATGCAACATGCTGCATGTGATTGAATCTTTTATTATTCACCCAAGATTGAATGTGTTCAACATTCCTTGCATTTGTCTCCAATTGAATTACATAAATTTGGTCAACTGGAAATTTCTTGTGAAGAATCAAATCGTTGTAATAATCAATGTCCTTATGATGTGTGCACAAAGTATTGTTATTTTTTCATCAATGTATTGTTCTACTAGTTCTTCATAAATATAACAATTTTCAAAACTAATGAAATTTCTTCTTTCGTTGATGCTTGATAACGGATTATGTTAAAAAAAAACAATATTCTAGATCTTCAATATGTCTTATTGAAGTTTCCAAAGTATGATACATTGTAGAATTCTAATCAATTGCATTATAAACATAATGTTTTCGGCAATAATTTTTTGTGTCTAATAAATGGCAATGACATATTGCTAGAAGTTATGCATGATCACCCACCAAAATGACTAATTTAAAATGATATGGTTCACTTATATCATTCTCAATTTGCCATACTCTAGTTTCAATGTTTTGCAACAATGTACTCGTCATCATTGACATTTCATCAATAATGATGATGTTAGTGTCTTTGGGAATTTGAAATTCAACTCTTAATTCTTATAATGACCAAACATATCCTTTGCATCAGTGTTGTTCAAGCATCCGGCGGCATCCAGCCGCAGCCGAGCCGTTTTGGTCCTGATGAAATCTCGGCCGTAGCCACAGCTGCCCGATTCACATGCTAATATGGCAGCCGCAACAGTAGCCGTTGGTCCTGATGAAATTTCGGCCACAGCCACAGCCGCCTGATTCACATGCCAATATGGCAGCCGCAACGGTAGCTACCCGTTAATAGTGTGTATCATCAACGTAGATTGAAACAAACAGAAGTTTTGTGTTCAAGTGCGAAAGAAGCCACACACCGAATTAAGCGCTGCAGTGGCAGCTGAAGCAAGATCTTTCAGCACTGGGGATAATAATCTGAACTCTTTATCATCAGGTTTCATTGCAAGGCGTGCGGTTCTCAATCCCTTGAATCAGCAGCACCATAATAAGGGACCATCAGCTCCTCCAATTCAGACGATGAGCTGGGAGAAAAAACCTCAACAACCCAATGCTCCATTGAGCTCAAAGCTTCCAATGCATACACCAGCCTCTGTTGGCTTCAAGAGCTCTCCTCTAGCATCGGATAAAGAAAATTTCTAGATTCTAGTATTATCATGATCAGATTTAGCAAGTTCTATGTTGCAGGATGTGATGGCTCCTTTCCACTTGTTCAATCTTGCTCATGAGATTGTAGGTGGCTCAGTACAGATGCCCCACACATCGTGGGCATATAGATTCAGATTTGATTTGCTAGTAATAGATTGTTTTATGAAGAAGTCCTTGCTAGGCCTTCCACTATCATCAAGTTCAATTACGTAAATCGCTCTGTGTTTTGAATGAATACAAGAGGAAACTGGAGCATTCTCATCATCAGCCTTTGATTGCTGCTTCTTTCTTCTTGAATCAACACACTTGGACAGATGCACGTCAAAATCATCAGCAGCAACTGTTTTTGATCACTGATATTTGCTTACTGGATCAACAGTAGTAGTGTTACGGAGAGCGAATGTCCCAAGATCATCAGCAGCATCAGAATGGCAACGATTTTGTTCTTCTTCTGGACGCCGTTACTTGGTGTAGGATAACTTCCGCGCTTTTCTCTTGCTGCGCTGCTGCTGCCGCTGCTAAGCTCTGTCCCTCACTGCTTTGTTTATTTACGGTCAAGGTCCTGGTTAGAACGGAGAAAGAGAAGAACATTGAGGGTGCTTGGATGCAACCCGCTGCACTTGTTGCTACGAGTATTGCCGGCACTTGAGAAAGTACATTCCGACATGGAACTAGATGCGGGGATGCACAAAATGGCACGTACGGCGTGCGCGAGAATTGGAAACTTGTCCGACTTTACTCGCCACCATGGCAATAGGCCGACATCGTGTTTAACATCACCATCTTCTTGGGCTCTTTTCCGTGTATCGGGCTGGAGCAGAACCTCCTTGTCACTCTTGGAGGCCTTGAACATGCGATATTCTGCCAACTCCTTATCAATGCGGGCTTCAAGTTGGGACTCCTCGGCTGGCTCAGCGTCGTCCTCTGATTCCTCGTCTTGACTCGGACCAACGTGGACAAAGACGGTGCGCGGCCTCTTGACGAGGTTCTTCTTGACCACTGGTGGACGCTGTCGCATACCATCGGACATGGACGCCGCTGGTGGCTTAGGTGGGCCGACCTTGCGCATAATGTCCTTGAGGTAAACTAGGCCTTGGTCGATCAGCTCTTGAGTGAAGCCATAATCTTTCAGACGGTTCTTCTGCAGTGGATCCAGGTAGGCAGCGGCGACGTGGAGCGGCTTGAGAAAGAATTTCTCCTCAAGTTGATTGAGAAGGCGCACCTTGATGGGTGCAATGTTTTCACTGTCGACTGGAATGGTCATCTTCTCGCCGTTGGCGCCATTGACGGTGATGGGTTCATCTCGCGGTTGAAGATGTGCTTTCAATTTGGCCAGCCACATGCCGACGAAATGAAGAGTTGGTGTATTGAACGGCTCAAGGGACTTGCTAGCCAGCTTGAAGTAGTGTAGCAATCGAATAAGTTCATCGAGCAACTCCTCGAAGATTTTCTCAGCGCGGTCTTCCTGTTCCTTCTTTTTCAACAGCTCGGTGGATTCATCTAGCTCGGCGGACACAGACTAAAGCACGATGAAGAGACCGTCAAAGCGCGTCGCCACGTCCTGCTTCATCTTGTTTTTCAGCTGCTTGTTAAGTTTCGTCTGCTTCATGTATGTGACCAGCTCCTTCGAAGCATCAATCGTGTCATACACAAACGGGGACTCGTCGTAGAAGAGGTAGACAGGAGATTGCTTAACACCGTCCACTTGGCGCGTTTGCTTCCGTAGCACATAATTGATGACGATGGAAATGCGATGGCAATAACATAGGTCCAACTCAAACTGCGACAACATACCTTCCGCACCCCTATTGTTTCCCGCCGCATCCGACTTTACTACCACCTGCCAGTCCCTAGCTTGAACCGTCACGTTCTCCTCCTTCCAGGTTATGAACGGGTGGACACTGTTAAGGAAGTCGCGATGAATTGCTGCTGCGGTGTGACTCGTGCCTTCGCTGAACTCATCACAAGACACGACGCGGGCGTGCATGATAAAATTGACATCGATTAGGTGCATGGTGTCAGCGTTGTATGCCATCTGCGTGGGATCGTCCGTCCAAATGTCTGTGGAAAATGAGGCACGCCCATTGTCTTGAAAGTGGTTGTGCGCGATGCCCTGGAGCTTGACGATGCCCTTTTCGGAACGGTCCATGGTCCTGCGCTTGATTGTTTGTCGAGACTGCAACAAGTCATCAGCAAGAAGCAGTGTTTTACTTGCAAAGCCGATGTCCAGAGCTGTCTGGATGACATCATGGAATCCCGGGCCTTCCACCACCGCAAACGGGCGAATGTCATACGCACACATGTTGATTAGAGAATTGGTCATGCTGGCTTTGGCATGATTGGTCGGCACACCTTTCTTGGTCGCCCAAGCATGTAGGTTGCCAAAGCTAACAACAACAGCCACACGGGAGCAGGTATGGGCGCTCATTGACGACGTACCATCACGAGAGTTGTATACGTAGATAGTGAAGCAAGTGGGCTTCATGCAGGCGACTGCGTACATCCTCTTGGTCCTTGCCTTGCCATCCAACTCCACTGGCACATCGAAGCACACCCACTGCCCAGTGGCCTTCATGACCACCTGACCCATGCGCTCCCATAGTTTGTTGTCCAATGGCCTAGTCGAAGACGTAAAAGGAATCACCTGATATTGTGGGTTCTTGCTGCTCAAATAAGTGAATATCTTCTTCTTGGCGTCATTAAGCGACTCGAAGCACTCCATGTCCAATGTCTTAGACTCAAAACTCAGATTGAGACCTGGCGCAAGTATGCACTGTGCAGTGTCCTATTCGTGTCATACGCAGTTGTCACAGCGTCAAGTTACGTCTAGGTATGTGTTCGTTCATCTTGTTGTTCGTTTGTGCTCACTAACTCATTATTCGCATGTTCGCTTCTAGGTTCTTCCTTTGCTACCATCAACATGTAGATTCGGCTCCCAATCTTCACCATTAATTTTCTTAATCATTTTGCGAAACAAGGCGTAGTCTTTATTACCGACCGCAGGCATAGCCGGCGGCTGAGGGCACACAGCCGCTTGCAACCGCCCGTTGATCAAAATCCTGGCCACAGCCGCAACCGATTTGCGACTGCGGGCGACTACAGGCGGCTGCGGCTAGCGGCCAGCCGTTGGACAGCACTGCTTTGCATTGTATATGAAATGTGTTGTGGATGGTTGAAACTTTTGAACTAAGCCTTGATGTTACACATCTTGTTGTTACAATAAGGATAACCTTCTTTTTCAATAACAAATAGTATTTGGTCAAATATCAAATGAAAGATGTCTTTCCACTACCAACATAGAACATGTTCACAAATAATGAATATGCACGGTTATAAAAATAATTGACTATAAAATTTAGTAAATATACATAATATTTTGTAGAATTTGTGTTTTATAATATAAATATAAAAAATAATTACCATAACATATCTTTCATACATGCAATAGAAATATGCATGACTTCTAGATGGTAGTTATTTTAATATTTGAAATTAAATAAGTTATGGACTTGAAATGACATGCAAACCATTTGTTTTAGAACAAATGATGTTGAGTATATGCATTTGTTCATGTGAAAAATTTGTATTTTCCAAAGAATCACCAACATCATGTATCCAATAATTTGGTTAAACCAATTTGTGATCCAACACATGTAACATCAATATTGATATTGATTGGTAAATTTTGTGATTTCTCAAAAGGATATTTTTCCAAAAGCTTGTTGTATATTTGATTTTGCTTCTCATCATCATATAAGTTTATTTTCCCATATTTAGATATGAGGTTTTGCAAACAATTAAAAGTCTTCACAATACCACAAACAAAACATTCATGATAATATGATCTTGCTAGATTTGTGGGAGATATCAATTTGCATTTTTAAAAAAACAACATTGTTTAATAATATGCTGAAAAGATATGGTTCAACATGTTTTCCAAGATTGAAGTTTATGAATTGCACTATATAAGAAAAATCCTAATTTGTCTCTACCCAAACATGTCTTCTTCTTCAATTTTCGTTGTTGTGGAGAAAATTGTTCCCAATATTTTGTAAATGTGTATTGGGCCATGTTAGAAGGTTGCACACAATATATATCAATGGGATGAAATCTAAGTATCTTGGATTTAATCACCATTTTTGTATGCAAGTTTGGCGGCTTTGAATCAACATAGTTTACACCAACACTTTTTAATATGATCAGGATTTGTAAACATGAGAAGGCCGCTTTAGCTAGAGATATAGGTTTGGCTATTATTGTTGTTGGAATCAATTGAAGTTGCAAAGGGGTTGCATCAACCAATCCCAAAAATTTTGCAATAATATTATCCAATTTAATAATGCCTTGTGGTTCACATTTCATAGCATATTTCAAAAGATAATATGACCAATATGAAGATGTGATTTGTTGAATGTTCATGTGTGCACCCCATAATATCAATGTAGTATAATGGTAAGGCACCACATTTCGATTTTCATAATGTGGATGATAGTATTGCCACTTGGTCCATAAGTAGTTCAAACAAGTCAAAAACCATGTGGATGTTTCAAACAATAATTAAATTTTGAATATTTTAATATCCACTAAAATGTGAATATCATTTTAACAATGGAAAATTATGTTAAATGGAAAACTTGATTATCATGGAATTGATATTAAAAATTCATATTAAAGTTCACATTTTAAAAACATTCAAAAGATTTTTGAACTTGAATAATCAAGTGTTCAAAATAAGAAGAATTTTGCAAAGATAAGATCAGGGTCTCTTTTAGTAGTAAAGGTTGTTGATTGCAAAAATATAAAGATGATGATAACTGAATAATTAACTCAAAAATCACACACTTGATTTGAATTTTTTTGACCCACCTTTGTGTGATTAAATGTTGAGCCGCATGTTGTTTGGCAAATATAGTAATGGGAAATTTGTATTTGCAAGTTCCAATGTGCTTATTTGTTTTGCATTATGAACCACATTGATGCATTTGTTTTTGTTCCATTAACTTGAACAATGTCAAATCATGTTCATTGTCTGGCAAAATGAATTTTCCATACTGTTCATTAATAGTAGCAGATACCATTGTAGCTATTTCATTTGTGATGTGATCAACATCAACGTCATTTATCCATAATATGATGTATGCATGTACAGAACCCGGGTGAAAGTACAATACAAATTTAGATAGTTTTGGATTATTGTTAGCATAAATGGAATGTACCATAAAATGAACACGTATTTAATAAAACTGAAAAACATGTTATTTCAATGAAAAATATGATTATATTATTTGACTTATGGTTGAATAGTATCATACTAAGGTTTTCCAACAAGTTATACAATATTAAACTTGTTATAAATTCGATGCAATATGTAAATGTGTTTTGATACTAAGATTTGACAAGGTTTCAAGCTCTATGTTGTTGGATTTAAGTGTCTAATAAATGATTATATCAAAATGTACTTATTTACTATTTTGTTTATGTTAAATTAATTATGTTTTCACCCACCTCAATGTTGCAGCTCCCATTGTGTTACATGATGTTTGACAATGCCAATAATGTTTTCACCACCAAGAACATAGGTTGACATGAAAGCTTGAAACCTTGTGCAAAATAATGCCACACATTCAACTGGGTAATCCTTCCAAAAAATGTGTTATTGAAAAACATAGCAAAATTTTCAATGTCTTCAATTTCTTTCCATCTCAAGTTTGATGTTTCATCAAACGTCAAAGTGAGGAAAAAATGAGACATTCCAAAGTTCTCCACCATCACTAATAACTCTTTGAATTAGGTATGGTGCCATTGTGGCGTTAATGGAATAGAAGGTGATAACTTGAACTTCATAATATTCTTGAGAACATCAATTTCTAACCATTGAGGATGTTGGCATTGATTTTTGTACATCCCTTTCCAAACATAAATGTTTTGTAGCATTCAATAGTCAAATTGTTTATTGAACTTGGTACATCAAGAATAAGTATGGTGGATATAATGTAAAAACAAAAAATAATGTAGACATTCTCTATTTCAAATAAAGCAAAAACCACCACTTCTATCATATGCCCCGCATCCATGTGGAAATAGGAATGGGAATAATGACTTTTCAAGTGACATGTTCAATGTTAAATTGGTGCACATGCCATCTTCTCCAAAGAATAACCTTTTAGTCTTGAAAGGGTTGTCATTGTTGTGTATAGTTAATTTTCCAATTTCAAAGGCATCATCAAAATTGTGAGAAATTATGGGATGCATGTCAAAAAATAGTGACAAATTTTGAATGAAAGGTTCCACATCCATAATTCAAAAAGGCCTTTCACCAATACTAGTTTTTGCAAGTATTTCTTCTATAATTGAAAAAAATAAAACAGATTATCCATGAGTTTGATTTTGCTTCTCAATATTGATGATATATTTTTGTATAAATGGATTTGAAGCCAAATTTTGGTGCAAAAGATCTTTGAGGGCCAAATTAACATCTTTTGATGTAATAGTTGGTTGAAACTTGGAATTCCAATAGAGTAAAGGATTGTCAAGTAACCCAAATGGTTATGCATGAATCCATAATTTCATTGTTCAATTTTCATTGATATATCAATAAGTGAAAGAAGCTGAAGATGCAACGAATTATTAACAAGGATTTGTTTCATGCTTTCAAATACAACATATTTGATCCATTCTAGTTGTTCATAGAATTTTAAACATGCATTGCATACATACACATGCAAACCGTCATTAGTGGTTGTGTATGTAAATATAATAATGTTTGAACAACCATATGGTGTTGCACCAACAACAATTCCCAATGTATTTGGAACAACATTAAAATGTGTTCATTGAAGGTGTAATTTTGTGAATCCACAAAATTCACAACATCTCATATCTTTGATGAATGAAGATGTACATTTACTCCAATTTGAATGCAATGCTCCAATTTCAATCCATGACCTATCAAATGGTTTGAAAACATGTTGTCATTTACTTATATAATTTTGTCATTAATGTCTTCATTTATATTTTAATTTCATTTTTTATTTATAAAAATGACTTGGATCACATTATATATGATGACACCACCAACTACATAGTTCAAATAAATAACATGTTAGATTATAGTCCTAAAACTATTTAAAACAAGTAATAAAACAATGCAAAAGTAAAATTATTTTGCAATTGGGCATACTTATATTTTTTGAATAATCATAATCCATATGAAATAGGATTAATCATTTTTCTTGCATTAAAAATTATTTACTAAAAAAATTCATTTAATTTTTTTATCATGAAATATTACATATAACATTCATTATAAATCATTTGATTTTTTTACTAGTACTAGTTGCCACACATGCTTTAATTGCAATTATAATTATTATCCATAACACCTTTTTCCAAAAAAAAAATAAAATCATGAAAGCCAAAATATATGTTTTGCATGTAATCATTCAATATGATTCCTTTCATCTCTTTTTGGTGTGATATATAATCCTTTGAAAATTATAGAAATTTGTTTATGAAGTCGATTCCAAATTCTTTACTTCACATTTGAAATTATTTAATTTTTATTTTAAACAACTCATTCAATTGTTTTATATTTTTATTGAAATATGCATATATCATGATTACTAAACCAAAATACAACATTAACATTATTTTATTAATTATCAATTCTTATTTAACTTGTGAAATTATTTGAAAATTACACTCGAATATTCTATTTTACTATTGATGTTTATGTTTCATTTGCATATTCAATTTCATAAGATTATTTTGATTTCATAAAAATATTCAATGTCGTAAGATTTTTAAAAACTTTATTTTCAAATGTCAATTGTAATTTAAATATTTTTAACCTTTATTTTTTTGGGTATATTAAAATAAATTAGTTAGTATCAATTACCACATGACATTCTTTAATCTATTACAACTATAATGATTTTCCATAACACATTTTGCCAAATACTTTCAAACTTCATCAAAGCCCAAATGTATATTTTGCATGTATTCATTCAATATAATTATTTTCATGTTTTTGTGGTATGATATTTAATGCTTTGAAAATCATAGATTGTTTTTTGGTCATTAGTTACAAATTTTTTATTTCACATTTGAAAATGTTTAAAATTCATGTCTGTAGTAAAACAATCGTTCCATTGTTTTATATTGTTATTGAGATTATGCACATTTCAAGATTATTAAACCAACATAAGAAATTAACATCATCCTATCAATGATTGGTTAACTTTTTTAAATGTGTGAAATTACATAGCCTTATATTATGGTCATTAATTTTTCATCACTTTTCAAAAAGATAAATTCAATTATCATCTTTTATAAACCTCATTTGCAAGGTTAAAAAATACTTAAATTCATTTCGAGTTTATTACATTGAAATTATATCATATCGACTTGTTTTCATACATTATTTTTGTATTGCAAATTTTAAAACTTTTTTTTGCATTTGCAAAAGTGATTATTTATTTAAAATATCTTATGTAATAGATGATATGAATGTCATTTATTATAACTAAAAATAAATGACCATTTACCACACTTGTACAAATTAAATTCTAGGGCAGAAATTAGAGGAATTGTTTTACTATTTGGAACATCTTGGGACATTTGAATCTTGAGAACATATTTGAATTTCGTAAATACTAGGAGTACATAATATATTGGAACTTGGTGTGAACACATAACATGGAAGAACTTCATGTGAACTTAGTGGAAAGATATATAGAACATCAAAATATAATTCTAATTGCACTTTTGATAAATGGAGACACAACATACTTCTATGTACTAAACATATATTGTTTGAGGTAATATGAACTTAGATTAGTCATTTAATGAGCATTGAATCTATCAATTTTTTTTGTTGTAACTAGAAAATTCTAATATTGTCATTTAACACAACATGTATGCCATTTGGCAATATTTTTTATTGCTAGGTATTGTTTTAATGAATATGCTTGCATTTTGATATTTCATAACATATGGATGTAGAAGACTTTGAATTGGATAACTATTTCTTTATTTATTAAATTTCAAGATGCACATATTTATACCCAACTATAGATATGTAATTGATATTTTGATGTAATTTAAATTAGATTTTTTGAATATTGAAGTCATGGACTTAACCTTAAAAAATGACTTACAATATTTGTGCATATTTATATTTAAAAATATATAGTACATGTATTTGGTATATTTTCATAAATAAATATCTTTTAATTGCCAAAAGAATAGAACTCAACTTGGATTTGAACCCATAAAAAATGCACCCAATTTGCACATCGAGTGAAAAGGAGATTAGTGATACCAATCATATGAATTGCACATAGAGCATATTAGTTTCAATGTTAGATTCTAGTATTTTCAAACTTGCACATTTAATTTGAAGATATATATATAATTTACCTGTTTTTTCAATTGATTTTGTCATATTCTATTTTGATGCTTATATTTTTATTTTTATTGATTTTATGCTCAAAGTTCAAACATATGTGTTACAATTTGAAAATATATGTAAACCCTAAAAAATTACTTGTGTTATATTGAAAATGATAATGCCATAAATTGTACAATGCAAATTCCAAATACATAAATTGTGTTCATGCAATTCAATAAAGAGTGTTATAAAATTATTATTTTTCCAACAAATTATTGATAATACTTTAATATATTTGAAAATATATAATGATGATGCATATTAAGTTTCATACATGTAAATTCTTTCTTTCTATCAATTTGAATTCTCTACTATATGTATTTTGAAATTTGAGTTATTTAATTACTGAAAATTGTGATATATTTACATTATAATTTTACAGATTCTTGGATTTGGAATGCAAAATATTTTTTAAATGAAAAAAATATTAGTGTTATCGATTTCACATTTTTATTATACATGTATGAAATAATTAAAATTCATCCCAAAAGTATACACATAATTTACATCAATTTTTATTTTATTATAATGTATACTTCTTACATTCATTCCTTTTCATTCAATTTTATTGTATATATATGTTGATTTATGAAAATTTAAAATTTAATTATATAATTATTTGAAATTGTGATATATGTGCATCTTATTTTTAAAAATTCTTGGATTTGACATGTAAAACGTTTTTTAAACAACAATTTTTTCTTTTTATTATCAATTTCACATTTTTACAATACATGTCCGAAATAATCAAAATTTGTCGCAAAAATATACATATAATTTACATCAATTTTTAGTTTATTATGTTAAGGTATATAATATCTATTTCTTGCATTTATTCCTTGTCATTCAATGTTGTAGTATATATTTTTTGATTTATGAACTTTATCTCCAAAGGCTAAATATGAAGTTATTATTTTAGCTACAAATGTTAAAAATATAAGTGTTCAACATAATGATGTTGCATTTTAGTATACTAATTCGATTTTTTTTCAAACCTTTTCAAAGCCAACAATGTTTGATTTCTTTTATATCAAACATATATTTTTTTGTAAAGATGACTTTCGCATGATTTTCTTTTTGGGTCTATTTTTCTTCTATCTTTCTCAAGTTTGGTGTTATGGAAAATCTGGTAGATGTTTATAAAAAAATTCAAAAATTAGTTACATTTTTACCATAAAAAAAACACAATACAGAAGGGATTTTTAATGAACATCAATGAAATTTACTCATGAAAAGGAAACCCATTCATTTGAATGTTGTGAGTCTTTTTTGCAAGGGTTCGGAGTTCTTAATAGCAACACCACAAAGAAGAAGGCAAAGGACATCTACATTAGACATCCAACAGTAAGTTGTTGTGTGCTAGTTTATTTTATGGCAATGGCTCAGAAAGGATTTGCAACACCATAAAAATGTGGAAACAATTTGCAAAATTTAAGGAATAATTCTTTGGATATATGTGGTCATGTTTTACCTTTTATTTCAAATCTAGAAAAACAATTAGCTTAAGAAGCTCTTCTTGTGGAAGACAAAGCAACACCACCACTTGGTTTAAAGCAAATGCCTATTCCTACAATTGCCATTGGAGATGCGATGGGCGAGATTTTTTGGGTATGTTTCAATGCAAAAGGAAATGCAATTAAATGTGCAATCTTATGAAATCTTTGGGAGTTTAAAACAACTTCATTTGTTCTAATAGGTGTGCAATTTTGTGGAATGTTTAAAAGTTTAAGACAACTTTAAGGTGGTGTTACAGGTGGATATGCCAAGTTGAGTGTAAATAACATTATTGACATTGAAGAGGAACCCATGAAAGGGGTCCAAGTTATTTCAAACGACTTGAAGAGGAAGGGTGGTTGTCATGTTCACACTTTATGGTTTCCAAAATCTACTCTTGGATGATAGGCCTCCTTTCAAAGGGCAACTACCATTGCCAACAAAGGAAATGTAGTCAATACTACCACCCACCAATAAGATAATCTCAAATGTGGTCCAAACATCTTCAAGAATTCACTCTATGGTTTCCAAAATTTTCTTTTGGATGATAGGCTCCTTTTCAAGGGGCAACTATTTGATGTGTGGTTGTATCTAAGTGATCATGCTTGCATAAGAATTTTGAAGATCTTATGTTTTTGAGTGATTGCCATGGCAAGGAATTTAAGGAAGCATCTAGGTGTGGTTGTAGCAATAATAATTGTAGTTATTATAATTACCATCTACTTCAGAGATGGAGCAGTATTCCAAGATTTGCTAATGGTTCCTTCAAACTTCTTAACGACATATTGTTTGGAAATAAATAAACAAAACCTGATCACTAGTGTAAGCTGGATAAGATTGTTATCAACTTTTAGTTGATCAAAGGACTTGAATCGAATCTTGGATTTGTTCAAAAGACTGCAAGTGATTCACAAACCCACAAGATTTGATAAATGATAATGAACACACGTAAAAGTAAAGCACTTGAAAACATATCTAGAAAAAATAAGAACTGAAGACAAGATAAATGGGTAGGGTTTTATCACAATGTCACATTCCAAAAATGAGGATATATATTGTGCTCATATATAGATTTTTAAACCCTTTGGACTTCCAATATTTTTAGTAGATTCAAAACACCGTAAGACATATAATTGTTTCTAGATGTAACACCCTAAAAAGTTGAAGGTTTTTTGTGAATAATATGGAACACCAAAGGGGTTTGTCTATTTAAGAATATGAAGAGAATTGGACACCTTATGGCTTTCCAATATTCATTTTTTCAACTTCTAATTGTGTATTAAAGAATGAAATAACATGACAAATAACTAATTAAAATTTTTATTTTTGTAATTATGATTTCAAATTCCTCAAGTAGACTAAATTCTAAGCTGCAAAATTTGAGATCAAAATCTGCACTTCAATTCTTTGTGTTGGCACCAAACAAAAATTAGTATCGCCATAAAAAAAATAATGGTGTGTTACCACGGGCCAAGAAACACTTTTGGACAATTGTGGATGTTGAGATTTCAAACCAAATAATCATTTCAACGCTACAAACAATTGAAAGAGCTTATAGATGGTTGGGTGCAAAAGAAAACAATATTTCTCTCAACACACGACAACTACTTGCCATGTCCAAGTATTTTACATACAAAGGCCCAACTATAAGTTTAAACCAAGTTGTTACAAAAAAATGTAATATTATTTGATTTTGATGTTGACATTAATAGATTTCCATTATAGCTCCACACACTCATGTTGACAAAGATAGTTGAATCTTTGATAAAAAAAACATGTTTCCAAATCCAAAGTGTCATGTTTCAATCTAATTTATAGTTTTTTGCAACAAAGTCCTTGCCTTTCATGGCATAATTTGATCTAACAACAAAAGTACATAAACATAGTTTGAAAATATGTCTTCATGCAAATGTCTAAAGTAAACTATAATCCATCAAACCAAGAGGTTACAATTTAGTTTCTACAAATTAAAAAAATTGAAGGACTCACTTCCCAACTAATCCCAATTTCAAAGGTTGTGCTCATTTAAACATTGATCACTTCTATACACCATTTTACATTCACACATCAGGCATAACTAGCCCTCATCTCCATGTGGAACTCTAACAATAGGTGTTTCAATTCAACAATAGGTGTTAGGTCTGACATCCAAATCTAACATTTAAGTTGGTTATTTTGTATTCAAATATGCATAAGTACAAGGTTGATAGAATGGAAAACCATTACATTCAATAATTTGATAGTACCTTTCATACATGCTATAATAACCTTAAAAGAAAACCTACGTCATACAAAAAATATTGGTATTTGAAAAGGAACAATATGATACATATGTAAATGTTGAAATCATATGTTGTGAGTTTGAGACCACAAAAGAAAAAGTCTTGCCTTCATCACATCCTCTGCATTATTCTTCACATGGGCATCAACTAACCAAATGTCCAACACCTATGGATCCAACCATTCACACACACCATCTATGTTCAAATCCTTGTTGACAGACATGTGTTCATGCCCACCACATAATGACAGTTAACCCAATATAAGTTGAACATAATGAAAGCCACACATCTCTTGAGCCTACTTTGTTCAACCAAATTGTTTTCACCTAATTTTAGCATTTAGAGCATAGAGATGTATCCATATTCTAAGGGTATCAAATTCTTCACTACCTTTTAGAAACTAAAATTTTCAACATTTTCATGCCTAGTAGTTTCAAGTATTTATGATTATCCATTAACTTCATGTCATTGTGTTTCTCCTATCAACAAATATCCATCATTGGCAAATGTAGGAAGAATGGCATTGTTAGCTATATCCTTATGCATGAATATGGCTTGAGGAAAAGGAGAACACATGGAAAACCTTGTGTTTATTTCACACAAGATGTTCTAGCTTATGACATTGTGCAAAAACTAATACCTTGCCATATAGGTGTATATTGTATTCACCTTGAAATGCAAGCACCACATTCATCCTTCTTGTTGCCTAAACATAGCAACCCACACTACAACAACATCTCATCTTTGTAATGGCTTGCTTGTCTATGAAAAGATGCCATTTACATTAATAAGCTATAAGTTAAACCACCAAGGCTACTCAACTACAAGTAATTACATGTAATTCTAACATTGTGAGAGTGTAGTACCACTTGGAAAGGAGTCCACTGGAATGAAATAATGCGTGCACATCTCCATGACCATGCAACTTTGTCTAAACAATAAAGGTAATATAAGCTCTAATTGATTCTCTTAATGTTGCATCTTTAATAAGATTCTTCTAAACAAAGTTCATTCCTAATGACCTAAATGTCACAAATATTTCAACTATATATAAGATGTAGCAAAATTATGGTGAAGTAAAAGATACCCACCAACAACTGATCCCATTTTGCTATATAACAACACTTGCAATTGAACAGCTGCCTGGACAAGTGCATTTTCATCTTATGATTGTGCCTTGTAGACTAATGCCCCACTCGCACTACACCAACCCATCCCATACCAGATAAAAAAGAGGAACAGAATGAAAAAAAAACCAATGATACATGAAAAATGTTAAGTAGTTGCATTGAATTTGTAACTTTAACACAATAGTGATTTCCTTAGAAAAGACAAATCAAGAGCTTGAAGTATGCCCACCTTTCACATGGAATAATTGTGTTGCACATTGCTGTAACCATTAAAAATTTGATAATTTTAGGAACTTTCTCCATGACAACCTTCACTAACTCTGGATTTGCATAATCAACAACTTTACCAATACTGAATGCATCTTCCTACAATCGTGAAATCTTCACCTTTGAATATTTCAACTTCATCATCTTGATATTTGATCATAGGACTCTACAAGCCCTTTCAATTTTTGTGGAGACTCAAGAGTGGTTGCTTCAAAGCCCACCTTCAAAACCTAAAAACAAACACATTTACTAAATCTCAATACCCAAAAAGCACCAAAATGTCTTTGGAAATGTTGGGAAGATCTGTTTTTAAAATTCTCTCAAGACCTATGAGTAGAGATTTGACATCAACCATAGCTTTGGATTCAATAGGTTTATCAGAGACCAAAAGTATCACCTATTCCACACTATCCATAATGACCTAGTATTTTAGGGGCCACAAGATCCATTGATGTTTCTATTTCACCATTTGGAGCCAATCCCTTTTGTGGCAACTGCAATTATACAAGAATGCACATCTAATCTAATTTTCCTTCAACTTCAGTGTTGTTGCATATACAAACCCCAATTCATCCCCACCAACATGTACAAGTTGAGTTTGTGGTGTCCATGCACTTGAAACACAATTTCGTAAACACCATATTTTGGTGAATTGAATGTCAAGTGCAATTTCGGTTCCATCAAAGATTGTCACACCCTACACAAATTGAACATCCAACTTCCCACCCAACCTAAGCATGTTCCTTCCAAAGTGAACTTCTGGTTTTCCACCATGATAAGGACCACTAGGCCCTCCATGGTGAGGAACCCACTTGGAAAAGGCTAGTAGGCTTCCCCCATAATACATTGGGTTAGTTGGGTGATCCATCTGTAGTAGAATCAACATAAGTAAATCAACAACAAGAAAACCTTAACTATGTTTTTTTACATACAACTTCAATGACCTAAGGTGGACCTGAGCATCTAGCCACATTTAGGAGGCCAATAAAACATTAGTGAAGTAACTATACCATTTGACCACCACACATGGGTAGGTGAATGTGTTGAGGGTGAAATAGTGGTTGGTCAATTTGATCATAACACATCTATTTTCTTGGAAATAAGCTTGACACAAGTTATGTTATTTGCAAAATGGACAAATTCACAATGCATATCAATATTTGTTGAGTGGGTCACCATCAGTTGGTAAGATAATAAGAGGGAAAATACATGAACTAATAATACAAATGCATGGAGAAGTTGTTACATGGATAAACAAAATTAAGTGAAAACTCTATTTGGGAGGGAAAGATCTTCACTTTTGGCACTTGTACTAAGGTCCTTGAATATTTTGAAAATGGAAGTATAAAAGAGTATACAAATGGAAATATAAAAATATAAAAATATTATATATATATATATGGAAATATTTATGAAAATGGAAGTATTTAATGAGTATTTAGTGGGCAATTGGTCTATTTCCAATGGTAGAATTAATTCTCTGTCAACTGTTGGCTGTAGGCCAAGAATTTATCTAATGTTAGCCAATAGAGAGAGTGAGTCAATTGATTTCTCCAGCTTTGAATCTGCACCCAAGAAATTAGCTCATAAGAACATACACATACATAAACCTACAATTGTGACATGCTTAGAAAACCACATCATGTAAACATAAGTGCAACCCAATATACAGCTTTCATTGAACTACTACAAATTGCACCTTAATCACCAATATTTTGAGATATTTGAAATCATCAACTTCAAAGGCCACACACTATAATTTATTCATTGGCTTTCAAAGAATAGAACTTTTAGGTTTCATAACCTCTTGACTTCAATAATTTCATAAGGTTTCAAGTTTCATAACTGTTAATGTATTTCAAATCCAAGAGGAATATTTTGCTCTGTTCACTTCACTATTATTTGTAAAGCATGCAAACCACCTCCCAAAAAACCTTAACACCATTTTCAAACTATTATAATGCTTTCATAGTTGACATACCCATTGCTTTGTTAGACTTTAGGTGTAAAGTGCCACAATCTCCATGCATATTTTGTGATAACACCTCCAATTCAGAAAGATCATGTGTAATTTAATTGAATAATACATGAATCAAATAATGGAGTCTTGATAGTTAGTGTAGGCTAGGAGCCATGGATCTCCCAAGGCAAAACATTAGGGTTTGTTAGCTTTTGTTGCATTGAAGTGGGGGCTTCTAATAACTGACCAAATGTATCCCATCTCTCAAAATTAAGGAGTTGGACTTTGAAGCCATAGAAAACTCCCTATATAAATGCATTAAACCCTTTCTTTCTAATTAACTCCCATGTTATCATAGATTTCATTACTCAAATCTGTGGCCATCTTTGTTGTCATTTTCTTAACATAGATATCAAAAGCCAACGGATAACAAATTGTTTCAACAGTAAGCTTGCCATCTTCATGGACGATTGGCCACTTTTTGTCACCTTCTTTTTCCTTTTGGATACATTACACCACCTCTTCACCTGAAAAAGAATTGACATTAATATCTTTTGCTTCTTAATTTATTGGTACACATAAACTTGAACAATCATGGAAATGTGTGGATTCCTGGACAAGAAACATTAGAGATACTGTGAAAATAATAAAAGTTGCATGTAAGTTTCACATTTATTAGATAATGCCAAAACATCAATAGATATAATCTAAGAGTCTACAACATCCCCTTCAGACTCAATAGCCAACCAATCTAAGAGAAAGCCCACAACCATTCATATATTATCCCTAATTTGATACAATGATTCCAAGTTAACATGAAGGTTTCTTCCTAGTTTTCCATTGTAGGGATGGCTTCAATTTGATTTCTAGTTTTTGGAAAGCCTCCAAAGCTAAAACCCCAGTTTCTACTTCCTTTGCTGAGCAGTTGGCATCCCTAGTAGCTAGTAATGGCCGCCCATAATTGGCTTGAAACTATCCACACACCACGTTTCAATAAACCGACCTTGTAACAAACCTCGGGATCTTCAATTGGCTTCCCTAGAAAAACTTGCTACAAAACTTGAAACCAGTAGATTTTGTAAAAAGGGCGAAACTTTTTTATTAGATATCCACTTTTTAATGAGTTGATTCTAAAAGGTGATAACTATTGTGGATTGTTAGGATTATCACATGCATTCACATGTGTGCGCACATAGAAGTTTTCAAGGGGTTTTTCCATAACAATCTTTCGGTTATGATAGTCAAAAGAATTTTGAAATTCCCTCCATAAGATTATCAGGTGCTTCATAATGTGTAACACAAAGGAATTTAGTACCTAGAAAATTGCTAAGACTAAAACTGGATTTATTGCTGAAATGAGAGCCCCAAACATGATGCTCTCTTGGAATGGAAGTTTATACATAAGGAAGAATAAACCACCCAGGTACTTGCAAAAAATGTTATTGAAAAATGAGTATAAAAACCTAAGGAGGCCATTGAAACAATACTATAACATACTATAGTGTTCAAGTTGTTTGTAAAACTCTTGGAATCTTTTTCTTGAAATCTGAACAACAAAAACAAAGGTTTTGGAATGGGCATTTACACTAGGATTCTAGTGAGAATCGATGTGATAAAAGTTCCCAAGAATGCAAAGATGCAAATTGCACCAAAGTTGGAAAAGAATGGTTTCTGAGACAAAAAAAAAACTTGCAAATTGTCAAGAACATAACATCCCAAGCTAGAAATCATTAACTAAGACAAAAAATATTGTTGTTTTGAGATTTTCTCCAATAGAATAAACCCAAAAGGAAAAAAAAACTTGATTTAGTTTTGATGAAGGGAGAGAATCTCCCAACTCGGACTTGCGATTCTACTAAATCTTGCCCTATCACCATTTTTGTGACAATGTGTTCCACCTACAGCTCAAAAACATGGAGTTTTTAAAGGTCCAAATTTTATCCAACAAATTCAAGCCTACCAAATATTCAATACACAAGATTCTTAAAGAAAAAATCCTTGAATTTGCTAAAGATTCAAAGAACATAAAACACTCCATAGGTGTAAATTAAACAAAGAGCCAAATTGCACAATAACATGATGGTAGGAGCTTTTTTTAAAAAATTATCAAGCAAGAACTTAAAGTGACCTATAGCCGTGTGTTCATTTCCACAAAATAGAAGTCACTAGAGAGCATATCAATAATGAACTCCACCGTGCCTGCACTCTCATATCCCATTGTGTGCCTTTTTCCAAATGCCACCCTAGGCAATAACCAATATAAGAAACTTCTAGAGTCATTGGAAAACATATCAACAATGAACTCCACCGTGCATGCACTTTCATATCCCACTATGTGCCTTTTTCTAAATGCCACCCTAGGCAAGAACTAATATAAAAAAAAATTAGGTTTTAAATCGTCATTCCCATTTTGGCACCTGATTTGACTAAATATGTGCTCCAATGAAATAAAGATAAGAAAACAGTGAGGGAATTAGAAACCTTAACTACATTGACAATTGTTTGTCCTACACATTGATGAAATTCTAACCTTATATGCAATTACACATATCCCACCACTCCCTCCATTACTGGTAGTTGGGGGAAACCAAACTATGATAAGTTTAACATAGCATTTCAATTGCCATATATATACCCATGAAAAAAAGGAAAAAAATAGTGAAATACTCACCTTGGATTGTGTAAAATTAAAGCTTGCATCCACATTTGCATGGCCACCCAAAATATCTATCATATATTTTATTTTTGCATTTAATCAAATTTGTTTAGAAACCTTAAGACATGATTGAAAAATGAAAGTGATGTGCCAAATCAAGGGGAAGACAAAACTAATGTGTTCAAACCTTGGTTTTCAACATGAGTAAGCATGGCACGAAGGGAAGAGAAAGAAGTTGGAATAGTAAATGCTAACATAACATTGTTCTTAAACTTGAGCATAGAGTAGGAAACACAGTCTCATCAGCACCCTTTGTGAGTAGTTATAGTGCTTTTATACCACATTCCTAAATAACCACTAATATACGCTTGCATTTTGATGTGAACTCCAATGTGTCTAGAAGTTCAAATTCTAGCACCTTGCTTAACAAGTTCATTTCTACATAAGTACGGAACATCACAAAATTAGCGTGCTTGACAATCTCTGACAAAATACAAGATGAGCAACTAAATCACACACCAATATACAACCACCCAAAACAAACCCATGTTTGGTTTATGTAAAATTGGAAAGATTAGATATTAGACCCACAATAGTAGGATTACTGCAATGACAAAATTGTGGTGAAACAAAAGGTACCCACCAATAATTGATCCCATTTTGTTGCATAACAACACTTATAATTGAGTAGCTACTTGGACAAGCACATCTTCATCCTGTGATTGCACCTTATAGATTAGTGCCCCACTTGCACTACCCCAACCCATCACATACCATATAAGAAAAAAAGAACAAAATGAAAAGAAAAGTTCCGTTAGCTTGACCTCGCCCCAAATTTGTAAAATTATTTGACATCTCAGTTGCATCTTTAACCCGACATTTATTATTACATCTGACTAAATTGGACTAGGAGATGAAACAATAATACACAATACTAAAATTATCCCATACTCACCTTAATTTTAAGTAGAAAAACTCCATATTGCTAAACATCTACTTGGAGTTGCCTTGCTTTTGCAGCATGAATTGCTCACACCGGATGAATATTGTTAATAGGGGCCCTCACTGTATTTTCTTCCCCGGCTAATGGTTCTTGTCCTTGTAATGTCATTGATTCAAAACTATGAAAAATAAGTGTAAGAAGAAAAACTTGACATGATCAATCAAAGCATGTAGGTATAAGTGCTTTAGTTTGGTTGAATGTTCTAATAAATTTACATCTTTGTTGCCATTGTTTTCACCCTTGAATCTTTCAACTTTAATATCTTTATCTTTGATCAACAAATAGGATTCTGCAAGCCCTTTCAATTAGCCTCAAGAGTGGTTTCTTCAAAGCCCACCTTCAAAACCTAAAAACAAACACATTAATTAAGTTTTTCTACCTAAAAACCACCAAAAAATCTTTAGAAATGTTGAGAAGATCTTTCTTTTCAATTCTCTCAAGACTTGTGAGCAGAGATTTGATGACAACCATAGTTCTATATTCAATAGGTTTATCAAATACCAAAAGTATCACCTTTTCCACACCCTCCAAAATTTCAAGTGGTTGGCCCTGATTAAATGGAGAAGACTCATTTTTCATGCTCACAATTTTTTTTTCATCCTCCACATTTGTCACCTAATTAAGTAAGACTTGGTCAGAAAAGTTCTATAGGTCATTTGCATTGGTTGACTCTTGCATTGTTGTTAGAAAGTTGTTTTTTTTCCTGATCTTTTGTCATACTTTCCTCAAAGCTCACCTTGAGTTCATCAACAACTCTTTGGGAAGAAAATTCAATATTTGTCAGTCTTCTTTCTATTATACTTGTAGTTTCTGGCATCATTTTTTCACTTTCATGTGAAACAACAAGTTTGTCAATCGCAACTTGTGATTTCTGCAAGAAAAGAAAAGACAAAAAAACACTACACATATCGAAAGGCAAAAACCCTTTCCCCCTTTTTTTCCATCTTATTAGGTCAAGATGTCAAGACTTTCACCATTTTTCGTGCTTCAAATTGATATTAATCTGTAAGCTAAAATTCATTATGTTACTACAACATGTAACTTCCTTGTGCGAATATTTGAGTTGAAAGCTTTGTAGTGACATACCAATTTGGGCTGCTTGCAGTGCACAACTGTATTTCCTTTGTCGCTTGTTTTGGCACTTTAATCGGAACTGTTGCTACTATTGATAATGATGACCCACCATTATTCTATTTGTCATGCAATCATGGAATCAAACATCACATAAATCAACTATGAGCATTACATTGTAGATTTATAAAATCAAAGGGTTTATTCTGATCTATGTTATTTCAACCTAGTTTTTACTTCAAAAAGTTTCTATCATTTATTTAATGAACACAATAGTAGCTTTTTGAATTTGTTGCAATCCTCTTGTAAGCCTTTGGATAGGCTGCTTGTACAACAAGCAAGTAAACTCCAAAACGCTGAAATCTCATCCTTTGTCAAAGAACTATTGTTCCTTTTCATCTCTGCATCACGAGAAAAAATGCAAATAAATCCCACCATCTATTGTACTTATGGCAATAAAAAAAATAGACCCGAACCTTCCCTTACCATAATTACAGCAACAAGAAAAAAATGAACCCACCCCCATCACCTACTGTACTTATGACAACACCAAAAAACAAATAACTATTGAATTTTTTTTATTGTCAATGTAATTATTGATTGTCACAATAATTCAAGGGTTGTGAAAAGAAGGCAGCAAGAAATTTTTTTTTATTGTGAAGGTGTGTGAAAAGAAGGCAGCAAGAAATTTTTTTTAATTGTGAAGGTGCGTGAAAAGAAGGTAGTAGCAAGAATTTTTTTTATTATTGTGAAGGTGCTTGAAATGATGCCATGTGGCGCTTTGAAATTTCAGATTGCGTTTTGAGCCCTCAAGCCTACCTCCACTAAATATCATAGATTAGTGGTTAAGATTTTTTGGGTCCCATGGGCTATTGCTATTTCCACTAGGCTCACTTTAGAGCTCTCCAAGGTGAGCCTAAAGAAATATTCTAAGGCTCCGCCAACATAATGCCCAATAGTCCATGTAGCTTTCCAACAAGTTTTCTCTATCCAAAGCCAAATTTTGCTTGGACCAGGCTTGAAAGTCCCTCAGTGCAAACCCAAACTGATCACCCTTTGCACTTTGGAACAGTGGAAGATTTTAGTGGTTACATGCCCAAGCCCCTAGAGAAAGATTGGATCACATTAAATGTTGTGCCATCACCAGTTGCATCAGTAGTTCCAAGCATTGACTGTCATTGAGTACAAGATGCAAGGTTCACCTTAGATGGATTTGAAGACTGGGTACAAAGGTTCTTACCATGTTTTTTCAGTTAACCTCAAGGCTACTGCATACTAGGCACACTAGTGATGGGTTGTGCATGAATGTGCCTAGTGCTATCTACCCCGAAAGATTAGGGAACATAATCTTCTCATCAGGAAGTTCAATCATCCAAGTGATATGTGGCAACTTGATGTGCACCAGTCACCCAACATACTAGGTATGCTTTATAAAGTGACAAAATAATTCACCGAAGATGTTAGCACCACAAAGACTTGCTTATAAAACCCACCTCAGAAAAGATGTCATACCTTTTTCAGAAGGAAAGAGGCTCTCAATCCTGCCAACTCTATTAGACTTGAGTAACAGCAAAGTATTTATTGAATTTCTGCTCCCAATTTGCAATCTATATTGGTGGTGAAAAGAATTGGGGGAAATAAAAAATCACCCAGCAACAAGAATGCCATAACTTTGTCACAACATAAAAAGCTTAGACATTTTGAATGGAGTAATCCATGATTGTCTATAGTTCCTAGCAAGGCAGAGAACCCAATATAGAATAGCGAGTATAAATATTGTGCCAGAGTGTATTTGCTTTGGTAAGCACACAGATCAGCTTGCAAGGTCAGGTGTGGTGGAGATTGTAGGGTTAAGCCCCTGAAGCTTTGCTATTTCTCAATCTCTGGGTGTTGTGGATTGGAAACCATATAAGGTGTCTACTGTAACTCAGATGGCAATGTTACACATAGGTATATCATCATAGCTGGATTGAAGGTCCTCTTCTGAACCAAGTCCTATATTTCATGCACAAGGTCTAAGGTTTAGCGACTTATGGCAGATAGTACCAGTGGTCCATTCAGTTGAGCAACATTATATGTATCTTGCAACTTGATTCTGTATACCTATTCAAAATATTTGTTGCATAGACAATGCTGTCACTTAGTTTACCAACCAGATAAGGTATATTATTTACCCTAGTAAATTTTACTTGCACATAAAAACAAATATCCTCAAAATACAAAAAGTTGCATAGGGTAGGAAAAAGAAAGAAAAAACTACATAAAGTATAGTATTTACCTTGATATTTACTTGTGGGTACATCCAGGTAAATGAATTACATGCCTGACATTTGGTACCAAAATGGGGATCACCTCAGCTGGATGGTGTGATTGCAAATTTTTGTTGCATCAATTCATGTGAAATACTGGCTCATAATGCCCAGATGTATCTTGAGAAACTAGTATCTTCCTAACTGGTTTTGGTGTCCTATGCAGCACTGACACCAGTTATGTGTGGGATAGGCAGCCACCGGCTAGTTTCACATTTATTGTCCTCAGTTTGACGGTGGAGGATGTGCTTGAAATGTCAATCAAAGGTGGGGAACACCAGTTACTTAAACTTTGTAACAGGCGCTGGTAGACCCATTACAAACCAACAGAATGACAGCTTGCCATACCGGGCCCCTTCTGTACTTCAAAAATAGTTCAAATTTCTTCAGAATTATCATTTATATAATCTTGAAGGAACTGAGGGATGTTCAAATACTAAGGTTAAATATATTTCCAATTTGGCACTATAATAATAGCAACCAAATCAAGAAACATGAAAAAGAAGAAACCCAAACCAAAAGAAAAAAGACAACACAGGATTTGCCAGAATCTGAAATAGTTGTGTCTTTTTAAAAGAGAATAATCCAAAGAATATTTGACACACTGCTGGAGACTCTTTAGATTAGTCTCAAAGAATTTTAACAACCTGTTCTTGCAACAATTGAGTTCAATCTTTATCATTGACTGAGAGTAGTTCAATCTTTATCATTGACTGAGAGTACCGTAAGTAGATAATAACCATCTACACAAATGTACATCAGAATTAGGCCACCCTTGAGTTCATGTGACTGCAAACCACCAAGAACCAAGAAGCAAGAGGATAAAACTTCAGTGACACTTATGTACCTGGGAATTGAGAGTCTGGCTTATTGATCAAGAGCAGCAGATGAGAACTTCAGTTTTGCTGCAGTCTGACGGATCCATGCAGCTTCATCATGTCTGGATTTGTATGACCGATCTGAAACACATGTACAAGAAATGTGCCTAATGCCAGACAAAACTCAATCCGAATCCTGACAAGTATGAGGAATGTGCATTCTGCCAAAAAAAACTCAATCAGAATCCAGATGTATCGTTCGTCAGTGAAGAGCAGGAAGGCTACAACTCACTGACCACATCTCATTACTGAAGAGCAAATGTGTTCCACATATGTGTCTATTGTCAGATTTTAGAGCAAAAAACCAGCAAGAAAGGTGTTACATGGTATCCATCAATCTTCTTTGAGAGAACATTCCTATTATGACATCTGCAAGTGGGATGCATCTTTCCTCCCAATATTGTAGCTAATCAAACCCTCAGGCCAGTCAATTCGATCAACCACAGGTCCAATGAGAAGCCTACAGTTGAGCTTCAGCGACATCTCCACCAATCACGTTACTTCCACCACGCATCCTCCTGTTGCCACATTATGTCCTTTGAGTTAGTTGAGTACTACTGTGGCTGCATGTCAGATCTTCACACTTCAAGTTGACTAATGTTTGCAGCCTCAAGGTTCCAATCTTTGAGACTTTGGAGTAACCTCCAGGATACCATTGCTAGTCATCGCCCACTACCAGCTGGGTGGAATCCTCGGCTTTACTGGAATCAGAACTCCTTGAAGATTCTTCCCCCTTGCATTCAGCCAATAGATCAAGAGTAGATCGCAACTAATCAGGATGCAGTGAACAATCGTCAATGATCTGAGGCAGCCGTACCTGCATTTTAAGGAGCTGCACAAAAGACGCCGTCGCAAAAGGTCGATCTCTGCAAACCCTAACAGAGCACCTGCTCTCTCTTCCCCGTACTCCCATCACTACAGACTACTACCACCACCACCACCAGCGCTTTCTGCAGACCCTACTCCCGGCATTGAGCTCTGTAGATTGCGCATCCTGGGGTTACTCCTTCTCGAGCGTGTGCAAGCAGCCATTTGTGCTCTTGCGAAGCTCTCACTGCACTCCAAACCTACTAATCCCTTCTAGACTCCACACTTGAATCCCTACAACACCCTGAATATTTTCCATAAACCCTAACCCTAATATGGGGTTGGTGAAGGCATGCTAAAATGAACTACCCAATTACTTTGCAACATAAATAGAGAGTGGTCTTAAGTAGGTTTCAAAAATATTATTTTAATTCAATGATTATTATGAACATTTATTTGAATTGATTTTATTTTAAAAATAAGTTTAAATAAATTCATCAAAATTCAACATGTGGTAACTTTAAAAAATAATTTGCAAGTAGAGGAAATATATTGAAATGTTTTAGTTTTCAAGTCAATGGTGTGAAAAAACTAATTTATGAAGTTTCAATTTTTCATAGTATGGTTAAATTATATTCACTTTACATTGTAAAAATTAGAAAAACACATAATATTCACTAATCAATTTCATTCTTATTTACTACTCACTTTTATTATATTTTTAAAAACTTCAAATTTATATTCAAGTTATCATAAATTTTGTATTCAGCTTACCATGTTTTCATAATGAAATTTTTAAAGTTTTGAATTTGGCATCCTCCCTTGTGATGGGTAAGAAAACACATTGAATACCTTGTATCAAACCCTCATTTTCAAATTCTCTCTGAGAGGTTTTGAATTCAATGTTAAAATTAGTTTTATGAGGAGTTTATCTTTAGTTTTTCATGTGAGTTTCGAATGTGAGTTCCATGTGGGAGGCAAGGCAATTTTCAAGTGGGTTTCCAAGGAAATAGATTTTCTAGTTTTAAAATACCAAATTTGAATACTTCAAGAGCATAATCTTTTTTGAAGAAGCCAAAAAATGGCATTGAATTGTTACAAAAATTGTAAACAATTATAAATGTGTCTATGTAGTGTCAATTGAATCATGATAATCAAATGCATATTTTGAAATCAAAATTAAAAATAAAAGGTAGTTCAGTACTCCAATTTTAAGTTTTGATTTGAGTTAAGAACTTTTGAAATTAACCAATTATTGTGTTAGATAATGAACCTTTTATAAAGAGTCCCCTCATTTTCTTAGTAAAAACTTGTTTATGGTCTATAAAATTTAAGCGCTTAAGAAATTATAGTTATATTCACTAATAAAGAAAAGGTGTAATTTGAAACTTCTAGTACATATAAGGAATTTTAAAAGTCCTTTTCCACATGTAAATGGGGTACAATGCACATTTGAAACTTACAATAAAAGAAAATCAACCATGAAATAACAATCATAATTTTGTATGATTTGAAAATTGATCATTTTTCATCTAAAATTAGAAGGAAACATGCAAACTTTCAAAATTGAAAATGTTTTCAATGTAGAGATAATCACACGATCGGAGTGGTATTGGGCCATGTGTAACATATTTAGCAATAAATCGCAAAAAACTTCATTCAACAATTTTTTTTTTATGGGAGCTTGATTTTCAAGCAAAAAGATTAAACCTTTAATCTCATTTTAAATTAACATCTAGCTCATTTGATTTTGTTTGAACTTTGGACTATCAACTCCCCATTTACACTTAGAGAAATGCTAAGCGTCATAATTATTACAAAGTAGCCAGACTTCAACTCCTTCCTGTTGAATGTAAATTCTATCCCATGTTGAGTACTGAATGAGATGCCTATCACTCCAATCATGCTTAATTGCACATGCCCAAAAGTACTAGAAACCTGATGTTACAACTTTAAATTTGCAATCCTTTGATGAATTTCTCTTCAACTTATTCAACTCTACCATACTTCCAAATTGATCCACTTTGACAGCCTTTTCTACTTTTTGGTACTCATCATCTTAAGTTTGCAAATGTGTATGCATAATGACTTTTGCACAATATTTTATCCAAAATCTATGCAGAGGTTCCCGACTAGTAGGTTTGAACAACACGAAATCATTAGTTTCTAGAAATGGTGGACAACACCACATTGGGGCCTTGAAATGTAATGAATGTTTTCTCACTACAAGGTAATAGGATGGGTCATGAATTTATGCAGCAAGGAATGGATGGGTTGGATGTCATCCCCATGGATTAGCACTTAAATGTGTGAAATCATAATGTAAAGTTCTATCAATTGTCCCATCTTTAAGAATTTGCCAAAAGTCAATGAACTTTCATGTGAACAAACAAGTTGCAATGTCTCATTGGTATCTTTCAAGCTTCGTTAGAGCTTGTTTTTTTAAAAGCTTGGGCAACATGAGGTGAAGGTCTAGCAACTCCAACATCCCAAGTTTTATTGTATGCATGTGCTTTGAATGCATTGGAATGTGAGAAGGGCTAAAGACAATTAATGCATGTGTTCAAAAATTGTCACAAAATGTTTTTAAAAAAATTGGGTGTAGATGTCCATTTTCAAACCATTCATTTGCTTTCATCCCAAGTTGAAATCAAACAAATTGTTTCTCATCAACTTGATACGGATGCCTTCTATCTACTTTGAAATCTCTACCATCAATAAAGCATGGTATTTTGGTCAAAATTTTCAAAAATGTGAAAATTTGAAGGTTACCTATAATTAGTAGACTTGCACTTTCAACGGTGGGGATTTTCCATTCCTCAACCAAATTATTTTCTTAAACCAAAGAATTCAACCCTGAAATTCCTTACGGCTCCATTTAGTCAAACTTTTAAATTTTCAACATTTTACATGATTATTGGGTAGTTAATGTGGGTGTAGCTCCCTCTTCTCATTTGGGATTATTTTGATCAAATGTCAATTAAAGGTTAAGAATATCAACAAATGTTTCATTTTTAATCATTCGACACCTGTTGTTTTATAATTATAACAATCATGCAAGAATTGAATGTCGCTAAAATGCCATACACATTGAAAACAACTTCAAAACATTAGAATATTAAAACAACATCAAGTGCTTGTCAATCAAAATATGTAACCCAAAAATTTTGTTACATCTTCAATTTAACTATTATTGTGTTTCAATTTATCAACATTGCATGCCCCCTAATTTTTTGAATAAAACTTTAAATTGATTTTTTCTTTATATTAATATCTAACATTATTTATTAGTTATGGACTTTAAAAAAAGTTCAAAAATTATAACTAAAAATTTGAAGAGTCAATATTTATGCACATGAACTTGTGATATTTCAAATCATCAACAATTATGATTTGATCTTAGTGCCCCACAAGATAATCCTAAAAATAACAAATGACATTATATAAAATTGAAATTGTGGAATTAAAATGAACTTGAATTATTGAAAGTGCATGCAAAAATGTTGTAATTTGGTGGACACCTATCATGCCCGTACATGGCCTCATACAAGCCCATGAGCGCTTTTAGGGTTAATGTACGATCTTAAATGACTGTACATTATTAGGTACTTAGGGTTTCAGTTTGTTGGCGACAATATAAAAGGCCAAGCCCTTCTTTTCTTTCTTTAGATTTTATAGAATTCCTTTGTCAAGAAAGTTTCTTCCATAATCAGATAGGATTTCTAAATGCTCACAGCGGCCATTGCACAGCCACCGTCTACATACATTACATTTTCTTCTTTCTTTACACTTTAATTTTTTCTTTCATTCAATTTTAGAAAAACTGCACTTTCTGTTGCTTCATGTTGAAAGCGGCAGATTTTTTTTGCTTGTGAATTTTTGAGTTATTATTGCTACTATTGGTGTTGCTATTGCCATAGGGAGTTGGCATTGTTATAAGAAGGAGCTTGTGTTATCCCAACCAATAGAGTTGAGATCCTAAAACAGGTTTCAAAACTTTCCCTTTTTTTCTTTCTCACTCTCTTTTTATTTCTTTCTCTAATTCTCTCTCTCACACAAAGAGAAGAAGAGGTGGTTTTCAAGGAAGGTCTTGAAGTTGTTGAATAAAAAATAAAAAATAAAAAATAATTTGTTTCTCCACGCTGTAGCATAGCATTGGCCAGGGCTGCAATGCGTTATCGACCATCATAGCAACGCCACGAATTATAGCGCATTGTCGATCATCGCCGCAGCGCCGTGAGTTGTAGCGTGTTGTTAACCATTGTCATAGCTCCGCGAATTGTTGGCCATCGCCACAGTATCACGAGCTATAGAGCGTTGCCAGCCATCGCCACAACGTTGCGAGCTATTAGCCATTGCCGTAGTGTGACGTTGCCTGGAGCTGTAGTGTAGCGCTATCGCTCGCCATCACAATGGCAACAACTGATATTTTTTCGTTCGACATTTGTCGAACAATTCGTCCAAAATTCGTCCGTCGAATTTCCATCCATTCAAAAACTTCCATCCAACGTTTGTCAAACTTTCGTCCTCACCTTGTCGTCATGCGCCCCATCGTCCTACGTCTTGCCGTCTTACGTCCTACCGTTTTGCCGTCCTACCTTTTCATTCGACATCTGTTTGACTTTCGTTTGACTTTTGTTTGACTTTCGTTGGACATTCGTTTGACCTCCATGCAACGTCTATGTGTCACGGGTCATTCCCAATAATGCATTGTATTCTTCAAACTGTATGTTGTGTTAGAATTTTGTAGCTAGTGCTACGTACTATCACAAAATTTTGGGGCATGGGACAACACCGTGTCCTCGGATGATGAAAGCAGTACCGTTTAACCAAAGCCCAGGTATCAGCTACGAAGTAACACACAATTCTTTGAGCCAATTTCTTTAAGCTCACGATCTTCACAACGGTACCATCAAGTGTCTACAACACCACCATCATCCAGTATAACTCCTACTAGGAATTCAGGTTCAGGTAACATTACATCAACGGTACATCAAAGTTCATTTGGAAGGGCTCATCATTGGAGTACACCTGTTGTCGCACCTACTTTCACACCATCACCGTATATTCCGTTGCAAGTTATGACCTCAATAGTCATATACACCATGGAAGTCAGTAGTTCCTTTAGGAGAATTGAGAAGTTCAGCAGAAGGCCATGTACTATTTCTTTGAGGGAGTTCAAGCAACTTTCTCAACTATGGTTTGTGAATTGGAGCTCAAGTATGGCACTAATTACACCGAAGTGTTTGCATTCAAACAATTGGCCCGTTATGTGCATTATGAGGCATTGGATGTGTACGAGCAACATTCTACAAGGATTCTAGGCGTCACCCAGATTCCTAATCTAGCTTATGCCAAAGCCGTCACCACCGCCTTTTAAGTTGCATTGCAAGTTGCAATTACACATCATGGGACTATGCCCAATAATCCAAATTCGGTACCTACCTTAGTAAACCTTTCTCCTCAACAACTCATTATTGCTACCACAAACATTCCTCCCACCACTGATGTGCCAACTTTTGTTGATCCAGTGGGGGAATTTTTTCGAGTTCTTGAACTGGAATTTCTAATCAAAAGTTCTAAAAATTTTTTGTAGCTCGTCACCTTCTCTCGGCAAAAGGATGAAACCCTCAAGATGCTCTATAGGAGGCTTCTCAAACTCAAAGAGGATACCCAAAGCATCATAGACTTAGAAGCTGCCCACCGGTATCTTCGTTCTTTAGAAGGTACTCCAACATTCCATGTGCAAGTTTTGCAATGGGTTTTTGCAGAATTTGGAGACTCATACACTTTGCTGGATGTGTATAACATTTCCAAAAAGTTGGAATTAGCTCATGCACCCTATGAAGCCAGTACTATGAGGCTTCCATCATGTTCAAGGCTTTAGCCTACACCAATTGCGCCAATTAAATCATCACATTCTTCTTCAAAGACTAAAGCTGACGCACTCCCAAGTCACGGGGTGAAACACACTTGAGGGTTTCACACAGTCAAGTTGCGGAAAGTTGAACTTGGTAGCACGCTCCCGGCTTCCAACTCTAGAAAGGGGTAGAGGGTCGAGTTGGGAGCCCCGGGATTAGACTAGGAAGAGGGACTAGCTTAGCTTGTGTG
>Ga0116231_10001716_pt1 | contig 45475 bp, 36 predicted proteins | sample S1TSphgellanicum_2_FD_89695 | JGI IMG/M metagenome (GOLD analysis project Ga0116231, IMG submission 89695) | Host-associated microbial communities from peat moss isolated from Minnesota, USA - S1T2_Fd - Sphagnum magellanicum MG | ecosystem: Host-associated > Plants > Peat moss > Unclassified... | reverse complement strand
GATTAGAATTAGTTTGGTGGATCAAAGTGGATTTAGGTGTTAGTATCTACAACAATTCAAGTACAATCTTAAGAAGGGAAAAAAAAAACTTAGATCATCAAGATGGTGACCAAAATTTAATCACCGCATTTAAATGGTTTGGATTTTTTGGGAAGGTATTGAATTTTGGTTGCCATAAGGATTAAGATCTTGGTCCACCTGTTCCATTTTATTTTATTTGGGCTCCACATTGTTTCACACTACCAATGACAATGATTAAATTACTTTTATGAACATAATAATTTTGTTGTAATCAATTTTGTCTTTTCAAAGGATAAAATTTTATAAATTTCACTATATGTCATTTTATTCCATTAATTATTTTTTTCATTTTTGATTTGGTAGGCAAAATGTCAATGAAAGTTTAATTCATTAGATAAGTTCACAATAAGATAAAAATAAACAAATGAAAAAGAACATTGAGAGAGTGTAAGAAAAATAACAAGACACAAATAGACCCCAAAAAAAAAATTATAAAAAATTACAAACTATCAACTTGTTAACCAAATTCAACCACCATGTTTTGATGGTTTCGATTTATCTTTTTTTTTTTAGATTGAATTTCAATCACCATATGGATTGGGACCCAAATCACTAAAAGAAATCCCCCAAAATGTAACCAATGCATTTGCAACTACATGCAACTAATTATCATTTGTAATTAGCTATAATTGTTTTTGCAACTATTTTGAACCTTTAACCATTTTTGCAATTATGCCATGACTACATTTGCAAACTTATGAATTTTTCATCCTACACATTATAATTTTGTTCATCCATGATCATTGCCCATATGTCCAATTAGTTTGCAAATGGAACCAAATTTAGTCACACTATTATAGTGTCAAAATAACCTAGGTATACATAGGTATATTAGGAAGGTTTTGAAAATATGTGTACTTTTGCTAAGTTTTATTAAGGATGTAATGGGGGTATGTTTCCATTGGTGTATTTATAAAGTTGTATTTAATTTTTATTTAAACAAATTTCTACCTACCTACCTATATATGTTCATTTACTTACCTAACCTAGCTTCTCAACCTATCTACTTATATGTTTACCTACATATTGAACCTAGGTTACCTATTTACCTAACATAAGCTACCTACTTATTAATTAGTTACAATCATTTTTAATTAATTGATAATTAATAGTCCATATTTAGTATTTATAATTAGTATTTCAATATTATGCAATAATTTATTTATTTACTTGTTTTTATATGAACTATTAATCAAAAATTTAATTATTAATTAATTAATAATGGTTAATGAAATAATATTATAGTTATTTTAAATAGATATTTATGACCTATTCATCAATAATTTAAAACAAACTCATCAATTAATTTTTGGTTAATTAATAATTATAAAACAATTGATATTTTAATCATTATTATTCAAGAAAATTTAATCAATAAATTAAAATAATTTCATTAATTAATTAATACTTCGAATTTTAGTTATTTATGAAATTATTATTTAATAACTCATAACTAAAAAATTGGTTAGTTAATTTGTATCTTTAAGTATTTTAATATTTCTTTTATAATATTTAATAATTAATTAATAATGTATAACTATTATGTGTTAGTTGGTTATTATTTGAATATTAATTACTGATTATTTAATATTATTTTTTTGATTATTTAATGTTATTAATGGAATTTTATAACTAATAAGTTAATTAGCTACTTATTATTTAGATACTGATTATTAATTGGTTGATATTTTTATTATTTATTTTTAAACTAAAAAACAACAAAAATTTATAAGTAATATTTTGGTTAATTAGTTATTATTTCAAAAAAAATAACATATGAATTATGAATTTATATTTTATAATGAAATGAATTAGTTAATTAAATATTATATATATATATATTGTGGTGGGCACCAATATCAATGCTTACAACTATGCTATCATGACACTCGTAACACATAACACATTAACACCCTAAATGGTACACCACATCCAAATTCAAGATGAAGTCACATTGTAAACACACATAGGAATCCAAGCCAAAAACATAGAATGAAAAACAAAAAACATAAAAAATTTGCAAAACAAAAATAAAATCCGTGCATAACACAAAACCTACAAAAAATGAAACAATTATGTCTAGAATTTCAAATCATCAAAAATGATTTGAGATGACACTCCATGGGATATTATCCCAAAACCAAATATTTTCAACCACATTCACATTCAAACTAGTTCAAACCAAATTAATTAACCTAATTGGGTAGCTAAACTAAAACTCATGTCAGTTGTAATGCGCACCAATATTGGCACCTACAATTATCGTTGTCATCACACTCACAACACATAAACACTAACACCTTAAATGGCACACCACATCCAAATTGCCCCCCTATATGGGGTTGAAGTTCCTTTAAGTCAAATAACACTACAAAATTATTTGGGCAATCCACCATGGATGAATCCTTTGGTTGCAAGGTAAAAAGGTCATTAAGCTGGGTGTAAATGTGAGCCCCATTATTAGTTGCCTATATGGAACCTTTCAAATCTTTAGCCAAAGGTGAAATATCATGGGAAAAAACCATAGACTAATCATACTATCACTAAAAGAAAACGGTCATTTTGCAATTGTCATATGTAACTAATTTTCAGTTGCATAAGACAAGTTGTACACGATTAATAGTTACATACGATAGTATGTATGTGGATAGTACATACAGTATGAATTTATATTTTATACATTTACATTATTCTACAAGGTTGCCCATGGTGACACGTGGCATTTAAACACTCATCATTATTGATAGATTAATAATCTATCAAGCATCCAATAAGATGTGAATTTGATTTTCACATGTGTCCATTTGTGAAGGCCAATTATGTGGTGACATGTGGTAATTTTAAAAGCCCATTGATTATTATTTTTTAATTAATTAAGTAGGTAAATCATAGGTAGGTAGGTCATAGGGAGGTAGCGAGGTAGGTAGATAGGTTTTAAAAATAATCCAATTTTGTTTTCGGGTTTAACCTTTAGGGTTGAACCTCTTTCATTGGCGCATCCCAAATGGCTTGGTTTGTGAACAAGCCAAATGCACTTATTGATATAAAGTGCACACTTGGAATCCATGGCAAAAAATATGGGATAAAAAATTCAGTTACAAATGTAACCAATGTAGTTGTAACTATATGCAAATAACCATATTAACTTAGTTTACCTACTAGCTAAATTAATTATATTATAAGTATTAAAACTTAATAGGTAATAATAATATAATACAATGATAAATTAAACTAATAGATAAATTAAATTAATGGTTAATATAGGTTAAGGTACTTATAGGCAAATTAATGCAGCCTATTAGCCATAAATGTATTACCATAATTAACACTATAATTAAAATTAAAATTAAAATTATGGTTCTTGAAATTATTATTATTATTAACAACTAAGGAAAATAATAAATATAAATATTCAATAATATTATTATTTTAAATCACTATCAATAAATAATAATAAATAATTGTAAATTAACTAATGTAACCTACTAACCACAAATATAATACCAAAATTAAAAATATTATAAAAATATTTAATAATAATAATAATATCAATATTAAAATTAATTATATTATTTATAAATATATTATAATACTATTACATAACCTAGGCTAATAATTTGTAAATTAATATGTGTAATTAACTTGCTAGACATAGGTATATTATCATAATTAATAAAAATATAATAATAATAATATTATTATTATTATTATTATTATTATTATTATTATTATTATTATTGAAGAATAAAATGATATTATTATTTATAATATTAATAATATTAAATATTGAATAATAATAGGTAATAATTATAAGTATAATTATAATTATTTTAAAATCATTATATGTGATTAACTATAATGATATATATATATATGATCTAAAATAATTTTGATTAAACTAACCACATGATTAAATTAGCCATGACAAAACTAATTATAAGGCTAAATTAATGATGGATAAACTAAATTTTTAAAAAATAATTAAGAAGTTAAATTTAAAATGGTAAATCAATTTTGGGTCAACTAACCATAATTGAATTAACTACAAGGTTAAATTTACTAATTATTTTGACCATGTTTAATTTATTCATGTTAGTTTAGCCATTATTAGTTTAATTTAGCCTCCTAATTCATTTTTTTTTTAGTTAATTTAATTATAATTAGTTTAACCAACATTGGTTTAATCAAAATTAGTTTATCCATGGCAAGGTTAGCCTCATAATTAATTTATCCATGGTTAGTTTAGCCAAAATTAATTTAGCTTCATAATTATTTTAACCAAAATTAATTTAACCTCATAATCATTTTAGCCAAAATTAATTTATCCATGATTAGTTTAACCTCATATTTAGTTTAGCCAAAATTAGTTTATCCATAGTTAATTTTGCCATAATTAGTTTAGCCATTTGAATTTAGTTTAATTTCACATTTAATTTAGCCAAAGTTAATTTAATCATGATTAGTTTAATCTTGATTAATGTGAGTTTAGTCTATGTTTAGTCAATATTTTGCCTTGGGTAGCATTAGTTAACATGAGTTTAACCTTAATATTGAAGCTATAAGACTATTATACGTAGTCTATAGGTAGATATATTTAGTGTCTTAATGTAGGTATGCATTAACTTAAGTCATGACACGTGTCCATTTTATACACTATTAGTTACATGTTAGTTGCACACACCACCGTATGGCCCAAACTTATACAATATCGATTTTGTAGTTGCAAACGACACCTAATTCCATAGTGATTGGTTGTAAACAACAAGATTTCTACTAGTGTATGTGATTATGGGAACCATGTTTATTAGGTGCACCAAGGGCAAAACCATTTACCAATTAATACTTGGTCCAAAGGCGGCATCAAACATGCCATGTGCCATCCTTTTAAACACTAGTCACAAACCAACATAATGGCAATTCTTGTGGACTGCCCACACAACATACACCGTAAACCAACATGTACAATGACCAAAGATGGGTCAATTTGGCCATGCACATTTGGAAGATGACATGGCGCACAATTATGCACATGGTCCTTCCATGTTTGACCATCTCGTCCTTCCAACAACAATACTCCGAAAGGTAAGACCTTTCGAACACATAAAACCACACAACTTGTAATCACATCCAATGTGATGGGTGTTGTCTATTACATGTAAACATAATCCTTTGGCTCAAACCTATAAACTTGAATTTGATAACCTTCTCCATGAATTGTAGCATATCGAAAAGTATTTTGATGTTAAGTAATTGCCATATTTTCCATAGCCATAGGCATCACATGCTTAAACAAAGCAACTCGTTGTTCACATGTTTGAATCCACATTAAAGGATCATCGAAACTAATCATAGTCATAACATTGTATCAAATGGAAGCTGGTAGTTCAGGATCTTGATCAAATAGTAGAAAATACAATGAAAAAAATGCCAATGAGGCCTATCGACTAAACCCATATCCCATGGCCAACCGTGGTAATTACAAGTCCCAACATTGAATGTGGCCTTTTTTTAAATCATAGTTCCGCAATCCTTGTTTCATTGTTTGCACCATTCATTCGGCCAACCCATTTGCTTCAGGATGATCTCGTGAAGTAGTTCGATGATTTATCAATGCCTTCTCACACAAGTCTTGGAGATCCCTTCGAAATTCCATATCTTGGTCAGTGAAAACCTCAGTTGGAGCACTAAACCTACTAAGCATTTTGTCCACAAATGCATATGCAACTCCTTCATTGCTACGATTCGACAATGGCATCAACCCCAACCATTTGGAGAAATGCTTGATCATAATTAAAATGTATCGATTATGTCAAGGTGTTAAATTCAATGCGCCAGTAAAATCCAAGTTTTGTTGATAACCTAGTCCCATAATTGGTAAAGGCTATAGTTGCAGTGTCGGTGTGTTGAATAATGCCTATACTTAATCACACAACATACATTTTAAAAAAATTTGGTAAACCCATAGTTGTATCCCATGCCACCAATATTGTGCCTGGAATAAACAATAGGTTTATTGGACCCCAAAATGGCCTAACTTTTCATGAGCATGCCATAGAAGGCCCTCACATTATTCTAAGCATGGTACTACATCGACTTGCCCATCTATTGTGAGCCATACTAACATAGCCATGTGTGGTAGACTCAATTTTTAAAAATTGCATCATGGACATTGGGGTGTGGTAAGGCTATTAGGGGTTTTTAACAATTTCATAGTAGAATAAAGAATGATGAGTGCGCATGGTTGCATGGGCGGTTTTCTTTCGAAATTCGATATTTGATGAATGAGGTGTAAGGTTAATTCTTTTCTTTGACAAAAACTAGTAATCATAGTTTTAGAACTTTAATTGTGTGATTAGGGATGAAAAATCTCTAAAAGGTTAGGATTAGAAGAAAACACCAAAACTGTAATGTTCGGCAAAACATTAGTCTTGTTTTGGTATTTAGTGGGTAGTTGTGTAAATGAAAATGGTTGAAATTTGTGAAATAATTTAGGGTTGTCAATGAAAGGTCCAATGGAGATAAAATAATCTTTAAACACTGTAAGCATAAGATTAATTCGAGACAACAAAATGATTAAAATAAATGGTGTGATAAGGTGGCAATCGTAACATGGATTTCATTATGAATGAAGTTTTTATTCAAGTTATGGATAAACTCAACGAAAAGTTATAATTACATGTTGAGTCCTAGGTTATGTCACAGTGATAGTTCATAATTGCAATAAATTTGAGATGTGTCGAATAATGTGAACTAAATAATTAGCTTTGCTATTAACAAGTAGTTGATGAATCAGATCACACAACCAACGATAATGTCCAACATTGGGAATTGAAGACCACGCAAAGATGGAAGTGTCTTTAATTTCATAAAAACCTTCATTGACAGTTTCAAGTTCATCACCAGAAGCGGGGTCGACTTGCAACAAAATCACCAAGGTACGAGAATTCGGAGAAATGTGATAATACCAAATTCGAGGGGGTTTAACTTTAAAACAAGAGCACACCTCTCGATATTCAAGATCTTCATTGTGAAAGTGTTAGGTTAATGTTAAATCTAATGATAACTCCTGGGGTGGTTTTTCATTCACTTATGCAACTTAACGCTCGTAAGACGTGATCATGTGTGACACCATGAATTCAAGGAAAAGAAAAAATCTTCAATCAAAATTAACTTAGTAATGAATGTGTGGAAAACTTAGTACATCGAAATGTGTGGTTGCAATTTATAAAACAAGGAAAATGAAGGAAAGGCGTAAAATAACAGTTTAGAATCATGGGAAAGTAAAACATTAAAATTAATGGAAAAAAAAGGTTCAAGTAAAACTTGTTAGGGGGGAAATGAAAAGAGGTGAAAATGATGTTTTTCCTTCCCCTTTTCCTTTCAAAAGCCACCAAGCTTGGAACCTTCCAAGGGCCAGAAAGCATTGAAACTTTCCATTGGCCACCAAACAAGATACTTCCCCATTGACTACTAAACTTAGAACCTTCCAAAGGCCACCAAACTTGGAACCTTCCATTAGCCAGCAAGCTTGGAACCTTCCAAGGGCCACCAAACATTGGAACCTTCCATTGGCCACCAAGTTGGGTTTTTCCTTCACCTCCTTCTCTTTCACCTTCCTTCTCCTTTTTTTTAAAGGCGCAAATTTTGATCATTTAGCTCCATCTTTTTGGATATCATTTTTAATTTGAATATTTGAAAACTTGTTCCTATAACTTTCCTTGAGAGGATAAGAGTGATTAATCTTAATAGATGGTTGAAAGAAGGATAATAGATTGGATGATAGTAGTACTTTTGAAATAATGGAAGTGAGTAGGGGTAGTTTTAAAGTTTGAAATCTTAGAGAAGTTTCACAAAACCTTTCGAGTTTTGTAACATAATTTTTTTTTGATTTGGGTGCAAAACTTGAAATTTGGTAGGCATGTGCCCCTATAATTAACTTTTCAATAAACTAATGTAAGCTAGATTTGAATAAAGTATGTGATGGTAACAATGTTTTACATGATTAGAGGTTTATTGTCAAGTTGAGCTTTATTGTTGCAACCCTAACCTTGGGCTTGCAATCGAGGCAAGGGTTTACAATGATGCGAGCCAAGAGTGAAACCCAGGAATCACATTTCGTGCTCCCGAAAGTGTAGGAAAGTGTGAGGGAATGAAACCTCACACTCCCAAGCAAGCTCCCACTTTGGAAATTAGAGTCCCGATAAATTCTCAAATTTTTAAAGAACAATTGTAGAGGTCAAAACTCATTGGATTAAAGAGTTCATTATATTCTTCAAAATCTCTTAGAATGTAGATGTCTAAAATGGTCGCATGACCCATTTGGGTACTTAAAACATAAGTTATGGCCAAAAAAAAGGTCGGGAGTCAAATTGCCAACTTAATTCCAAACCACTAAAAGTCAGAAATCTTCATGAATTAATTGTATGACGGGGACGTGCCACATATCGTTGGAAAGCTCTCAATGAGGGCTAAAAATTTTCTTTGGACCTCATCTCAATCAGAGGTCTATACAAGAAGTTATGGGCTTCCAAAGTAGCAGGAGTCCTAATTTCAAAAATTTTGGGATTCCCAAATTGAGAGTCTCGGGACAAAATGACACTTGAGTGCAGACCCCGTGGCTAGGCGCAAAGAATACTATAAGGGGGAAGGTGGTGGCTTCCCCTAAGTCAAGGCCATGGTGAGTCTTGTGAGTCCATGTTTGCCCATGGTTCGTTCGTGCACCAAAAATGTTCAAACTACACACTAACCTACTTGTTGTTTGGTTTGTGCAGGTCCGTGTGAGTAATGAACCCGCTTGTCATTCATTGTAGTCCCCATCCCAAAATTCCAACATGTTTTTTTACCCCCGAAATGTTGCGAGGCAGGGAACGAACCCTAATTTTTTATCCTTCTGTTGTTTTCACTTTTGGACTCATAATTGAGTCTATCAAAAAGTTTAAGGGTGTGTCATTTATACTTTCGTGAAACCCTCTTGGGTTCTATGGCATAATTTTTTGCTGATTTACGTGTAGGACTTGAAATTTTATTAGGTAAATGCACCTTGTAGTTAGTTTTCCAATGAACTCATGTAAATTAAGTTTGGATAACATATGTGACAAGACTAATGTTTTGAATGATTGGAGGCCTATTGTCAAGTTGAACATATTGTCAAATCTTTAAAAGTTCGTTTAAGTGGATGACAGTTTAACATAAAATTATAAGATTTGGAGAGTTTGAATTAAAAAAATATATCTAGTAATTACAAATCATAAATGATGCATATGAAGCAAATTATTTATTCAACTACAAATGTAATATAATATCTAAAAATACATTTTGCATTTTTTTTTCACTAATAACATATGTACCTCCGAGTATAATCACCTCATAGAACCAATAGTAGAGGGATGGGAGGTCACTTTGCATCTATCCACATACGTAATAAGGAATTACCTTCCCATTGAAATCATTTTGCCCTATGGACAATCTAATCCCGCTCCTTGGGTATTACTCCCATCGAAACTTCACCTACCTATAAATATGCCATAACAAATAAATTTAAATGAATGTATAAGGCTCCATTGCCCTCTAGCTCATCACTATGGGAATTCCCATTACCTGTGTTGCCTTGGGGAACATCCCCAAAACATCCCAACAAAATACATAAATATGAAGAGGCATGTCATCCTAGTGTTGCCTCCAAATCCACCTCTCAATGCCACCTAGCCCTTATGGTATCCTCTTCATTGGAACTTGGGTTCCTACTCAACCTATTGACTAACATCTCGATTAACCTTACCAGCCCTACTAACAATATCGAAATCGTACTCCCGAAAGATAAATGCCCATTTGGCCAACTTTCCTATGAGTTGATTTGATTCCATCAAAAACTTTAGGGGCTGGTGATCAGTACCCAAAGTAAATGGGCTACCATATACTTAACATTTGAAAGAAAAAAATTGCCCAAACAACAACGAAGCACTCCCCTTCATATGAACTATAATTGGCCTATGTTTTGTTGTTGGACTAGCTAACATATGCCACCACAAATTTCCAACCATCATCATTTAACTAGATAAACACGACTCCCAACCTTAAGGTATTTTAATCAGTATGCAACTAAAAAAAATGTCCTCAAATTAACAAATTTTTAGTCATAATTACGCAAGCTTAAGAAGCTTGTAATTGGTTCACATCTATTAGTTAGGGTACCTATGAAATGGCTTCAACCTTAGCCTTTTATGCCCCCAATCCACTTGGATAAATCATATGACCTAGGTATTCCACCTGTGTCTAAATAAACTAACATTTGCTTAAATGAAGCTTAAGGACCACTAGGTTTAGTCATTAATTTAAGTTGTTGGGTTTAACCACTAGGTTTAGCCATTAGTTTAAATTGTTGAATTTAGCCACTAGGTTTAACCATTATTTTAAATCACTAAGTTTAGTCACTAATTGTCATCTAGGTTTAGCCATTATGTTTAATGATGTGAAATAAAAAGCTTGTTAAAAGTTGAACACCTTTGGTGATATAGTCCATTGGTAAACATTTGGTTTATCATTGTGAAGGTTTGGGGTTCAATTCCTTATACTTACAATGTGCATGCTTAAAAGACTATGATAGGTAGGTTAGACTAAAATAATTCGGTGAAGTTAAATTAGGTTAGGTTAGGTAGGCTAAGTTAAACTAACACCTACCTACCTAAGTGTTTTTTTTCAACCTACCTACTTCTTTACCTACCTACCTACCTATTAATTAAAATAATAATAATCCAAAAAATGATTTTAATTTAAGTATAAAATTGATCCAATCAAATGGTCCACTATCTACTAATCGAATAGTCAATCATTTTGTCAATCACTCTACTAGTCAAAATGACAAGGTCCAATTTAACTGCCTAGTCATGCAAGACATGGCCAAAATGACTTGTCCAAATTAACAGGGTGGTTTTTTTTACCCCTGTCACTTTTGGGTGTTTTTTTATTAAAAAACCCAATAAAAAAAACCATGAATTATAGTAGTGAATGTGGTTTTCCTCTTTGTATTATCAAGCCATTGATGGAAACTTGTGTGTTGTTGTTCATGGAGAAGAAGGAATTTAGCCATACATCTTTAGCAATAATGGGTATCCCTTCTTGCCTTAGTTGATGGTGCCCCACAAGCAAGTTGAAATGCGACATATTATTCTTGAAACTTTGTTCAATTGACAATTGTTTTGTGGTATAAGTGTAGTGAACTTATTTGGGATCTTGGATTTTTTTAAAAAAAAATTGATGTTGAAAAGAAATTTGCATATATCCTTTTTTTGCCAAATGTTGTAGTATGTTGACACATGTTGCACAACCCAATTTTACACAATAGATATGAAAATACATAAACATTAATGACTCAATTAGAAGTTGAAAATGATTTAGTAGGTATTCAAGGTGACAGGAGGAGGTATGAATAAAGATCCCTTCAACCTCAAAATAAAATAAAACTAAATGCACAACACAGGAAATGTTTGGAAACATGTTTGCTTTAAGAGATGTTTGTAGTTATTTAGTCAAATTCTGCATTTAAATCTATGGCAAACTTTTCCTTGGGTGGTACCATTAGGAACCACCTTGCCAAAATCACAAGAAAGTTGGACCCAATTTAAGATAAAATTTCATCTATTTATACATTGATTTATTTGATTGGACTAGGTGGGCTATGTGTTCCCCACCTATGCACACACTCATGAAAAATAATGGACACCCAAAAACCAACAATATGCATTAACATTTTGATTCATAAACCATTCCTGACCCAATTTTTGAATTTTTCCTTTTAAATGTCCTTACACTTACACATTAGATATTTTTTCTTGTTTATTCAATACATGCACAAGGGAATGATCCAAACTAGTCATTAAAATAACAAAAGGTGTTATCATTTGTGTTTTTGACATTAATGGCCTTTTGAGGCTTCACGATCTTGACTTCAAAAATTCATGACTAAATCAAATTTGAACTAATCAATTATCTATAAAAGACATCAAATAGGTTCGCATTTGAAGTATCCTTGAAAAATAAAATCCAAGAAAAATTCCCAAAAAATAGATTCCTTTTGTGTTTTTAATAAAAAAATCCCTCGTGTGACATTCCACAAACTTTTTGCATATGCATTCATTTTCCACATCAAATTTTTTTTTTTTTTGTAAATATAATTAGAGTTTTGAATTTTACATGACTTGGGTAACCTTTTGATACATAATTTGGAATGAAATTTTTTATCTATGTGAGTCCTATGTTGTCCTAAAGTTGGATGGGTCACATAAATTTGGGGTGTGATGTTCCTAGTGGTACCACCCAAGGAGTTTACCCTCTAGCATCATAAACATTGGTTGTCATTGGATCGTTTGATTTTTACTAGTGGGTTCAGAACAATTGCATATGCCAAAACAATTCTAAATGGTAGAATAATTACATTTGTTTCAATAGCTAGAACATCATGTATATGATTTTACTTTAACATTTAATGTTTTGATCTAAAGTTTTTTTTGATTGTTTTTCTCAACAATCACTATGGATTTGTTTAAAATTGCTCAAGTTCAGCCATAATTTTTTTTAAATTTTCATAAATAAATATTTCCTTCTGTGGTCTCATACTTTGAAAACATATTTGTCTTCACACATTTATTGTGTTATGATTCAATGTAAAAAATAGGATTTTGGTTTCTCATTCAATTTGTGATTTGTTGTTTTTTTCTACTATCGTACATGTCTCATTGTTTTGGGGCCGGCCCTATCATTTGACAATAAACCAGTTGTTTTAAAACTTTGTTCCTCAATTCTTGTGGAACCTAGGCTTGCCTACTTGGAGTTGCATAAAGTTGTTGTCAAGGATTCATGAATTATGCGAACAACAAGTTCCCAAATGTTAGCAAATCCTCTGTTGACAAATCGTTCAATAAGCTTATGAAAAAATGCTCTAGAATCAGCTTTTTAAAACTCACATGTTCTCTAAAGAAGTCCATTACATGTGTAAACATTGACAAATTGTAATCCTCCATATCATCCTTTGAGATGTTCAAACTTTGTGTCATTATGTAAAAACTTTCTTTGTCCATCTTCACATTTGCCCAAATCCATGCCGCCCATTCCATTGTTTTGTCAATTACTCTTCCATTTTGTGCTCCATGTCCTAATTTTGAGCAAATGCATGAGGGGGTCTACCTTGGTATTATCTCTTGGATATTCCAATGGTTGTTTTGTCATCTTGCAAATTCTTCCTAATATGCTTGAGATTAACATGTATTCAATCATAGATTCCAACGTGTTTAATGTGACAATTGGTGACAAATTTCCTTTTTCCATTAGAGTAGAGAGGTTTTATGATTGCAAGTAGGCAGTTTAGGAACAAAGGATACAACTAGGAAGTATTTGTGCAAATAATACAAATTGAAGTATTTTGCATGCAAATTAGTAGTAAAATGAAAAAGAATGCAATTTCATTGTGCAAGTTGCCAAGGGGATGTGAAAGCGAATGAAAATAAAAAAGAATTCAAAATGGTAAGGTGTTTTAGGGTGCCTGATATTGTCTTAGTTCCTAATCTTTGCATACCTCTTTGTGGTGGACAAGTAATGTTTGAATTGACACATACCTCTTGATGGGTCAACAAATTTATGTGCCACTAAATTTGATTTAATTTCAAATTTTATATAGTTTGGATGTTGTAAAGTTGGAATATATTTAATAGTCATGGAATTTGAAATACTAGTTCAAGTGTAACTTAAGCATTTCATGTGTTGAATTGTTCACAATAAACCAACATAAATTTATTGTATTTTTTTTGGAATGTATCTTATTACAAATGTTCATGAAAAAGTTCATCCATTGTCATTGTCATTTTCATCCACATTTTCATCCATAAATTTCATTCATTCATGACAGGTGGCAAAATATTCTTCCACATCACCAAATATTTCATCAACATGGGAAAAATATTCTAAAAAGATTCAGTCATGTTCCCTTGCTCACACTCATGCTCACAAGTTCATGAAATAACATCCCTAATGTATTTTCATTCACATTCCAATGCATTTGGGCCTATAATACATAAAATCTTACCTCTAATGATTCTTCCCTCCATGGAAAGAAATCAAGCTCCTTTATTTTTCATTATATTTCTATCTCCTTCATAGTTGCATAAAAAATGTAGAAGATATGAGAGTTGCTAAAATACATCACAACACATATTTGTTCCACTTTAAGAAAAGACATAACACCTCTTGTTTAGGAACTCGCAAGGCACATCTCCTTGTTTTTTTCGATGCAATTGTTAGTTTTTGTTGTCTTGCTTTGATATGAATCCACTTATTACCGTGCCTTCTTCTACTCTTGTGTTGAACTATGGTTGAAAGCTTGCTAGACCTTTGCATTTGAAAAATGTTTCATTTGTGTCTAATTTGTGCCTGTTATTCTTTCTTCTCTAAAGGATGCCATCATTTCTTAGTTTTTCCTACGTCCCTATTGTACCCATGACCATTCAACTAATGTATGCCTAAGAATTATCAATTCAAATTGGTTTTTTGTATGTCGTTCGATGTGTCTATTGGGTCTAATACCAATCATTAAATGGATTATGTAATAGTTACTGACAATTTGCTATCAACTTTACTTATGCAAATTATGTCCCTATTGCAATTTTGACAATTCAATATTATTCGGTTGCCATTTAGTTACATTACAAACAATTGGTAGTAGATGCTTTGGACCATAAAGACAAAATTCCAAAAATCAATCAACTACACTTCCATCTAATTCATCAAGATAATAATTGTGAAGAATCATAGCTTGTCAGATTACATTGTTAAGATGATCAAGTGTTTTTAATTACTAACCTAAAAAACGTTTTTCTGAAAATATTTAATGAATTTGTATATATACCTTCATCTTAATTGTTTTATGTTAACAATAACCCCCAAAAATTTATGAACATATTCTTACGTATTTGTGAAGTTTTAATTGGTCATAGTCAGTTGTTATTGTTTTTTACTCATATCTATCATTATAATAATATGTCTCTGGTAGCATCTTCTATCCATATGTTATTATTTCACTTTTGCTCTCATTATAAATATTGTTGCAACTAAAGGTAATATTTAGTAAATTTTTTTATATAGAACCATGGGTCAAAAAATTGGAGTGCAATTGTATGATGGATACATATTATAAACAAATGATATTTTCACATTTAGCATAAAAAATTGAATTTAATCCTTCTTGTGCTTACCCTTCTTTCCTGGCAAAATCATTTTACATCATGCCAAGGTTTGTTGCTTTTATCTTTTCAAATGCCTTGCAAAAAATTTACATCATAAATCATTTTTTTGACTATTTCATTTTTAAAGATGTTCTTGATTTAAGTGTCCTCTTCTACAGTTTGTTTCATGTAACGAACTATTCGATCTCCCTCAATTAATAGTTCCTATTGGATTTCTGAAATAATTGTTCCTCTTTAGATGAATTCCATTGAGACTATATCCATATTTTGTCCTTACCATTATTGTCCTGAATGTGCCTTCAACGTACCCCTCTTTGTTTCATAAAATCTTTTACAAAACAATGGGGTTAGAAAGTACATTCATTGTTAGTTCTATTTTTGGAGGTTCTTGCTACCACCGAACATACTTTATTTTATTTGATGGATTGGAGTGGGCTAAGTGTGTTAAAAAAAGATTGTTATAACATTCTTAGAATGTACTCATAATGACAATAACTATTTTTGCTCATTCAATTGTCCCAAAATTCATTATACCTAGATATTTCCATATTTATACGTATGAACATTTCTTCTAGAAATTCTATCATGGTTCATCTTACTACTACACAATTACCTAACAACTTTTGAGAGAGTCACTAATGTATTTGGAGGGTCGAATTTTTTTTGTAATCAAAATTTCAAAACATTCCCTAGGGCAAATACCATAAGGTTTTAAAATCCGAAGGATGGAAGATGTAACCCAATCAAATCTCTGAAAGTGAGGGAATTAGTTCATAAGGTATTGATTACCTCGGTTTTACGCAGTGTAAGTCCTTGTTGTCAGGGAATTATTGTGTAGATGTGATCGAGCTTTGCCCTTGGTGTTCACACAGTGACAATAGGGACTTGCCATTTACATAACACTATAATTTAAAAGGTTCTAATTCACAACACTCAAACTAACATTTTATTGGGTCTTGTGCATTGTCCTACCTTTTTCATTTAACATAGTTAGTTAATGTGCATTTATGAGTTGTTTTGTTCCAACCTATCTGTTGGTCTTATTCGTTGATCATTGATTTTTATTTTTTTTCAATTTTCATTTTGTTGAAATTGTTCACAATACAAGGGTCACATCACTAATAAACTCTACGTTGTGACAAAATTTCCTTATATTTTTTTGAGCCCCACATTGCTACACACTACCAATAACTTCATATCATGTAAATGAAAAGACACATGTCGATGGAGAGGGAAAAAGATGAGCTAACAATAAAATGGAGGTAGTTATTACGAAAGGAAATAAATAGTTGTTAAAAAAGTTATGAAGAAAGGGAAGTAGTTATTAAGAAAGAAACATCATAGTTAGGCTTGAAAATGAGGTAATTATTTTTAGAATGGTCTACGGATGATTGTATGAAAGATTTAAAAAATTCCCACTTATAACAGTTTCGATTAGTCATCATTAGAATTTACTTTTTCACATTTTTCCTTAATGCTTGTTTCTTCCCACAACATTTTTCAACATATTTAGTGTTCATGGTGGTGAATTAAATTGTGATTGTGTAGTTTAGAAAACTCCATTGCCATTTTCTTAGTTCTATACTCTTCTACTTTTCTTTCTAACAATTTGTAGTCTATGATTAGAAATGGAAACATTTTATGTTAAAGGCAAGGTTGATTTTATAGTCTTAATTGATGATTTGGGAATGTAAAAGTCACCAAAAAATGTTTGTCGTATATGTTTGGTTTTCAAGGTGGTTCTATTCATGTCTCCAAAGATGATGTTTATGATGAGATTAATGTTGTCAAAAATTCATTATACTAGGAGTCTATTTCAAATCCTAATGGGGTCCATTGGGATGTCAAGGTAGGGAGGTATAGGATTGTTGGCAACAACTTGATACAATGTTCTCAAGGCACAATCCTCACCCCATGGACAGCTACATCTGTGGCAAATGTGGCTCTCGAGGCTTTCATTGTGAAACAAGAAGCACTGAACAAGGAGGATACTTTAATTTCATCTTTGCACTTCCTTTCATCGACCTTTATTGATCTTAGTGATTCTATTAATGAAGATGTCTTCCTACCTATGAGTTCTAACATGAATGTTTTTGGTTCGTCTCTGACCTTGGTTTTGGATGTGTACCTTGTGGAGGATGTGCTTTCAAATCTGAATCAAATTAGGGTCGGAACTACAAAATCGTAACAGATTGTTTGAAAGCAATGTTTGTTGCACCACATTCATCAAACAAATTAGACTACAACAAGATTTAAGTCCAATATGTTTCTTCTCTACCCATCACATTCAACAATGGCATCATCTTTGAACTACCGCCCATTCGTTTTCCAACTGGCCATTTTGGACCAATGCAAGGCATGGATTGCAAGTATGATGGTCATGCTTGGTGCAAGGTGAAAACCTCCAACGTCAATAACAATTTTGGCTTGGGATTTAGAAGCATCAGGTGCTTGGGGCACTTGCGTTCCGATAACGATTCCTACAAGCATTTCCTCCTTGGGCAACAGAGTGACCTGAAACGAAATAAGTTGGACTAGTGATTTTGCCCAAATTCCCTTGGTTGGCCAGTTTGCACCAAGACTTCATGTTAGTATAGTTGTGTGCATGTTTTGTGTTGCAAGTCCTTTTTGCGTGAATACCTTCCCCTATCATATATATTATGTTATCCACAAATTTCAATCCCTTTCAAGAGTTGTGATTCACCTTGGCACACATGAGCACCATGTTGTAGAAGGTATGTGTAGGGAATATTTGGAAGAAATCAAGGTTTTGGTAGAAGGTCAAATTTTTCATACCCTTAATACCAAAATCTTTACAATCGCTTTAAATGCAAGTAAAGCCTTTTTGGCACATCATTTGTTCAATGATAATGGTGAAGGACCTATGGAAATAACTTGATAAGGTGATGGACAAGTTCCAACCCCTATGTTTTCCCAACATTTGGAACCTCATTGCATCCTTTAAGCACAATGTTGGTATTAAAGGCCCCGTGGATAACATACTTATCCTTGAGTTGAAAGTCCTTATGATTACATCCAAGATAGTTGTTTCCCTAAACAAATGGTTGGGCAAAAGGTGTTTTTGTTTAAAATGTTGTTCTATGGGCCAGCAAATGGGGTCGATTTGGTGAGGCGCATGCAACCTAGTGGTGATTTGCAAAATTGTTGGTTAATGTTTGATCGTGTTAAACGTGTTCAAGAATGGACCACCATGGCTTATCATGTTACCACATGATGTACTACAAAATGTTCAACATTACAATTTGCAACATGTAATTTGAATCCACAAAAGCTATGTGTGTCATGTGGAAAAAATTGAATTAGGTGATGCTCAAGTTTGGTGTTGCAAACCCCAATTTCAAAAGGTTCATGGTGGATAATGCACATGCCAGTTGGAATGTTGTTTGTATCATGTATAGATTTGGAGATGCCTATGTACGTGAAGATGGTTAACAAGGAATGAACTTGCTCATTCCATTGGACTTAGTCGCTTGATAGACACACAAAACAATTGATTACATCAGAGTTATAATAATGACACAAGTCCTTGTGTTTTGAATATAATAATGCAAAATCTTTGGAAAAAACAAGTGTTTGATATGTTACGATTTGGTTTTGGTGGTATTCTTCAAAGGTTATAGCCAAAAGTGCAATTCACAAGCTCAATAATTGGTTGGGTTTCTAGCATTTTTGTGTGAGACAATGGGGGGGTTTCATGCTACATGTGAGACACTTTGACTTTCTATGTGAAGTTGTTTAATCGTTTTCATGATTCTAATATATGATTTGTCTTCCTTTGAAAATGTTTACAGAAGTTCAACCCAAAGGAGCTTGCTGATATGTCGACTTGTAAACTATCTAAAACAATCCATAATATTTATTTGCAAAAATCTGGGAAAAATGTCAAATGTTTTTTTATTGTGACTTTAGATGATTATGTTAGGGCGTTCAAATAAAGTGCATCTTACAATGTATACTTGAATGGTGGAAGATGCGAAAAGGGTCCTATTAAGGATGAATTGAGATTGTGGCAAGTAAGCTAATCTGGTGACCTATCGAAAATGGCCAACGCCATCACTAAATACACTAGCGAGTCCTCCTTCACCACTAGGATACTTCATTTGGAGGGTCAAGAAGTTCTTGGATCCACAAAACAGAAGGCTGACATAACCCCCAGGTTAGAAGGCGATTCACACAAACATGATGGTGTGAATTTTTTTCAACTAAAAGTAACACAACGTCTAGTGGCTTTGTTAGTTCACATGTTGATGTTGGGAAGTCCAGTGGGATTGTTAGGGATGGGGCATTTGTTTTGACTTTTCAAGGATTGAAAGTTTAAGAGCGTGTGTCTGGGGATGGTGCGTGGAAATTAAAAGGTGCCCACCATTGTCGAATACTCATTACTCTGCAATTTAAAGAAATTCGATGAAACATTGTGATGTTAAAATCATTGCCAAAAGAATAGTTTGTGGCATACTTAATCCATGTTACAATGATTTGTGGTTTGATTTGAAAAGGTTTGCACTAATCTGTCACAAGTTCTGGTTTTGTGTAGATGATTTGATTCATTGTGTTGGAGGAACTAGAAAGAAGTATTGTCTTGATAGACCACTTGTCCCATCAATGTGGCCAATGCAAGTAGGGATCAACTTGATTCAATTTGAGGTGACAAATTTGGAGGAGGCATGATTTGTTTTGTGTGAAGTGCGTAAATGTGCTCCTTGGACCCTTTTTGCAAATGGAAGTACAACACCTTGTAGTTGACTTGCATATTTTGAAGCTTGGCCAAAAACTTACAATAATAAGCTTATGCAATGAACAACAACGTTTAAGCTTTCAACACAATAGACAAATAGGTGGGAGGTTGGATGAATTTTGGAGGTTGTTGTTTTGCCACCTACTGAAGTTCCTCCACTAGGGTATGGATAGATTTACATCATTAGCTCCAATCCACCTCCTAGCACAAAGTAATATGAGGTGACAATTGGAAATTTCCCTAATTGCACTTGTGTTGACTCCATACAAATGATGGTAGGTTCCTTGGGTGGTCGGGGGAAGTGGGTGCATTGCAAACATATCTATTTCATCTTACAAAATGTGATGTATTGTGGCCAAACAATACATTCATTCATTCCTGACATGGAATCGGAATGAAGTGCAATGCCTAATGAGTCGTGCTAAGGTGATATTTTAAAAATAATTGGAGTGATGTTGCCAAGTTGTATAACATACAATAAAAGGATTTTCATAGAGTACATTTGGAGGCAACTAATAGATACAAAATACTTATATGAAGTGTAATATTCATTGGTATTTTCCAAAACACAGAGAATGAATTTAGAATTGTTCTCGTTTTTACAAATGTGTTGCCCACTAGAAATTGATTTTTGTGTTTGCAGATTACCCTAGATAGTATTAATTACATTCTTCTTCTACCAAAGTAAGATCATGTTTATCTTTGTCATGTGTTGTGCCATTTGTGTCTTGCTAAAGAATGAAAATATGTATATTTTGTAATTCAATTACAAAATATCACTTGAACATTTTGAATGTCCTTTCCAAGTATAGTTGTGTAGATGACATCCAACCCATTATTAAAAATTAGTATATTATTCAATAAACTTTAGAGAGTGAACAAGCCATGGTTTTAAGGATAACCATTTACCAAAAATAAGTCCATTTGGAAAGTTTCATCGAATAAGGTTTTTTGTGATGAATTTCATTCATAATTTGCATCCATTTTTATTTCATCCATGTCCATGTGGCAAAATATTCTTCCATGTCATTTTTTATTTTAGCTTACATGGCAAGGAATATTCCAAAAATATGTTGTCCATGTCATCAAAACATTTTAAAAAAAGATTCTATCATGCTCATGTGCTCACGTTCACACATTCACAAGATAACATTGTTGTAACAACAACATCCCAAATATTAATTACTTTCAATATATGTCATGGTTTTTTGGCTTGCAAGATGAAAACCATGAGAAGAGAAATACAAGGTGCAATCTCACAAACAAAAGCCATAGTAAATGTAACTAATGTTTGGTTTTTCACATTTGAGTGTCAAAAATTATATTATATTACAAGTCTATAATGTGTTTACATGACAATGTTTCGGGAAAATGTGGAACAATTTTGCATGAAAAATAATCAAAAGTAATTATATAACAATATAACCAATGTTTTCATTGTTTTTTTCATTTTTAAGGGACTTGAAATGCTTTCAAATTGATATATCATAACACTTGGGTAGGTTCAACATATAAGTTTTAAATAATTTTGGATGTTTTGGTAGGTGAGGAATAAAGTTATTAAGTCCACAATAATTTTCACAACTCTCATGTTGGCCTTGTGGTTAACAAATTCACAATTTTTGCATTTGTCTATACTAGGCCAAGGTTCAATTATGATTGCCTTTAAATTTGAAAATTTGGAATTTTCAACATAGAAGGCTAATGATTTTTCAAAATTTTAGCAAAATAAAATATAATTCAATTTATGTTGAAAGCCACCCATGTACTATAATGTTGTAGTCTTTACCATTTTAATTTTTTTTGGCAATGTTTTCTCATTTTTTTCATTTTAAGAAAAAACATTCCTCTAAATTTTTGACTATAGTTGATGTCAACATTTTTTTCATGTGAAAAATTTCATAAAATTCATTATTGTGATTCTATAAAAGGAATATTTTGTCACAATATACCTTACTTTTTTTCTTCATTTTTTTCCTGAAACACCAAAAAAAGTTAAACCAAATTATTTCTATTAAATTTATATCCTCCGTTTCATGTAAGCAATGTTTTTTATGTGGCAAATAATTTTCACCATTTTGGAAAAAAATAAATGCCCCAACATCTAAAAAAGATTTATTTTGAAAAAATGACCTAAATTCAATAGATTTTCAATTTTTTTAAACCACCAAATTTTTACCTTAGGTTTCAGTAAATAGGGCCACTATATAGAAGGATTTTGAAAATTGTCTACTATGATATATGTTGTGTAGCCATCTATTGTTATTAATGATTGCCATTCTTGTAACATTGAAATAATTTTTAAAAAAAATATTGCATGTAAGTAATTGCAATACATTAATTATTATTTTTACAATATCTAATAACTATTTATTGTTAAATATATAGTCTTGGGATGTTCATTTCATCATAATTACGGTTCCATCATGAAAAACAAAATAATTGAAATGGGGGAAAAAATGTCAAATAATTTTGCACTATTTAAACATGCCACACCACGAAACTTTACGAAAAGTAGTCAAACAATCAATAACAATGTTAGGCAAATAGATATTATTATTATGTAGATAACATAATTAAATACATAATCATAATGATCTTTGGGGTACTACATGTTGATGTTGTTACCCTAAGTTAAATATTTCATTAAAAAAAAAAATCAATAGTAATGTCAAACAAATAAATATTATCATTATGTATTTTTAATGGTTTGGTACATAATGATAGTGATTCAAACTTAAGGCGTCATATATGTTGTTACATCACAAATTTAACATATGACAAATTAAGAATGAAAATTATGCCAAGTTCGTTTATTCATAAATTTATACATTTTAAACATGAATGTCATGTGTTGAAAACACATTTGACACATGGATATATGTGTTAATGGATGAAATACAAGCCTATAAATGAATGAATGTTACATGAATTTTGCATCTTCCTACACTATTAATATTCCTATTTTTTCAAATTGACCAAATTGATCAGATGGGTGTTTTTTTATTAGAAGACATGTATTTTTTACTAGAAACCAAGGGTTTGAGTGACAATGGGTATTTTTTTATTAATCAATTTGATTATACTAACCAATTTCACAATTAGTCAAATTAGACATCTACTCAAATTGGACTTTAAAATTTCACCTAGTAAAATTGGTTAGTGGCCTAGTCAATAAAAACCACCCAATCTAGTCAAATTGGTAGTGTGCCCTAGGCAATAATGACACCTATTAAATTCAATCAATAAGGCTAACTAAATAGGTTTAATCAAAGTGACCATTGGTCTACTAAAAAGGGCCAATTCTAAATTCTAATATTAATTGGGTATCTTGGGATTACATTTAACATTTTGACTATGTTTGACCAATTAGAAAAAAATTGGAAATTGTAAAAGTTAACTAATCATAACTAAATGAATCATAACCAAATTAATTATGATTAAACTAATCATATATATATATGGTTTATCTAACTATGGTTAATTTAATCAAATTCAATTAACCATAATTTGTTTAGTTCTATATGTTTTAACCATATTTAATTTAACCATGATTCATTTATCCATAATTAATTATTCCATCATTTTTTGGCCATATTTAGTTTAATTATGGTTAGTTTAGCCATAAGTAATTTAACAATTATAAATAATCTAACCATAGTCAATTTAATAATAGTTGGTTTAACCTAATAAATTTTGCCTTGACAACTAGTTTAATATAATTAATTCAACCTTTATTAATTTGGCCATTGTTGGTTTTGCCATAATAAATTTAACCATGGTTACTATAAGCATAACTAAATTAGTTATATTTACTTTTCACATATTATTATTTTACCCTAATAAATTTAACCATAATCAATAAACCTATAATTAATTTAAAAATATTTAAAATTTAATCATGGTTAGTTTTGTTATATTTATTTAAAGCACTTTTATTTTAGCCACACTTATTTCGTTCATGTTTATTTTAACCAAATTCATTTGATTCATGGTTAGTAGTTTAACCATGGTTGGTTTTGTCATAATTATTTTAACCATTTTGATTTTAGCCATAATTATGTCATTCATGTTTATTTTAGTCATAATTATTTTTTTCATAATTAGTTTTACCATAAAATATTTCTTCATTAGTTAGTTTAACCATATTAATTTTATTATTCATTAGTTTAGCCAAATTTATTTACTCATGGTTAGTTTAATAATTTCTAGTTTAATCATGTTTAATTTGCCATAATTATTTGAATAATTTTTATTTTAGTCATATTAATTTTATTAGTGGTTAATTTAGCCATATTTATTTACTCATGATTATTTAAACCATTTTGACTTTAACCATAATTATTTCATTCATGTTTACTTTAGCCATAAATAAATTTTGCATAGTTGGTTTTGCCATAAAATATATGTTTACTTAATTTAACCATATTAATTTTATTAGTTGTTAGTTGAGCCAAATTTATTTACTCATGGTTAGTTTAATCATTTTAAATTTAGCCATGGTTAATTTTGTCACAATCATTTCATTCATGTTTATTTTAGTCATAATTAATTGTTGCATAGTTGTTTTTGCCATAAAATATTTATTCATTAGTTAGTTTAGCCATATGAATTTTATTAGTGGCTAGTTTAACCAAATTTATTTATTCATGGTTAGTTTAACCATTTTAGTTTAACCATGGTTAATTTTTGCATAATTGGTTTTGCCATAATATATATATTCATTAGTTAATTTAACCATATGAACTTTTTTTAGTAATTAATTTTGCCAAATTTATTTACTCATGGTTAATTTAACCATGAGTAGTTTAGCCATGGTTAATTTTAACCATTTTGATTTTAACCATAATTATTTCATTCATGTTTATTTCATTAATATAATTTATGCATAGTTGGTTTAGCCATAAAATATTTATTCATTGGTTATTTTAACCATATTAACTTTATTCATGGTTAATTTAGGCACGGTTGTTTAACCTTAAATTATTTGTTCTTTAGTTAGTTTGACCATATTTATTTTATTCATGGTCAGTTCAATCATTTGTAGTTTAATCATAAAATATTTATTCATTGCTTAACTTGACATTATTTACTTTTTTCATGTTTAGTTTAACCATATTTATTTAGGTATGGTTAATTGAACTATAATTAGTTCAGTCTTGATTATTTTTCCATAATTAAAATTTTCTAGGGTAAATTAACCACTTATTTAACTTATGTAATGTAAGTATGCGCCTAAATAATTTTAATATAATTAGTTTATATATAGGTGTATTTATTTATACATACCCTACCTATACTCCACCTATTTACTTTTATTTTAGCCTATAGGTAACTTAGTTATATAGACTAGGGTAGGCCATTTATTTACCTATGATAAATTACTAGTTGGTTAACTAGTTATTTACCTAAAATACATTATCAATGTGCAATTAAATAGTTAAATATTAATTATTACAAATATATTATTGATAACATATAATGAATTATGTCTAATTTGTAAGGATTAGTTATAATTTGATTATAATTATCAATCAACAGTATATTACATTATAACTATCTTGATATGTTATATAATTCAAGGATTTATAATATGGTTGTAATTATAAAATATAATTAAATAACTATAAATTAATTATTACTAATTTTTATTTAAACTTAATTAACATACGTATTTATCTACATCTTTATTTATTTATTTTGTGTATAATATATAATTATTTAGTAATAATGTCATGTGAATTAAAAGGTTTTAGTGTTGCGTGGACATGAAAATGTTTCTCCCTCCCAAAAATTTGTCCCATATTGTTTGTCATCCTTTCCAGATGATGAGCAATATAAATAAATGCACCATAAACATCCAAAACATTAGAAATATTTTTAAAAGGAAGGTCACTTGGGATGAAGCAATTGAAAATGTTCAACATTAAAAGGCCAAATTCAAAATGAAATAAGATTTTCCTACCTAGGTCATCTAAATGTAGGCTTAATTTAGATGGTGTACATTTAAGCCTAGTATAGGTCATAACTTAGGTTGCCCTAACCTACTTTAGGCTTTTATACCTAGTTCTTAGTTATAGGCTCCTAAACTTAGACCTAGGAGTTTAGGTTGTAGGTTCTTAAACATAAGGATCTTAAGAATAGGTATCTAATTTTAGGTTTAACCTAGGTTATTTAGGTTCTATCCATGTGGCATAACCTAGAAGCCAATGTTTAAATGTCACGTGGCATAACCTAGGTGGCCAATGTTTAGATGCCACGTGGCTTAACTTGGGTGGCCATTGTTTAATTGCCAAATGGCATTTGTTTAATCAAAATGGTGTTTGACCAATCAAAAAATCATTTGATTGTTATATTGACTAGTCAAAAGTTATAGTCAAAATGACTAATCAAAAATGCCAACTTAGGCTTGGTTAAAAAGTATATGGCCAGTCACAATGGACATGTTCAAAATGACCAGGAGGTTTTTTTTATGCTTGTCCAAAATAGGTCTTTTTTGACCAAAATTTCTAGTAAAAATAAATAAATATTCTAGTAGTGCTATAAATTCGTGTTTCAAATGTGTTTTCAATTTGCATAATATTAGTTTGTAAAACATATGAATTATGAATGAACAAATTTTGCACAATTTCCATTACTAAATCATGAGATGTTAAATTTATGATGTTACATTAGAATTTTCATTTTATTCCAAGAGTTGATCTTGACTATCTACATTTAAAAACCTTATAGCATTGAGAATAGTTGATTTTTAAAAAATCAGCATTTATTGAAAATAATTTAATTATTGTCATAATGGTAAAAGTGCAATAGTAGTTTTCATTTTTACACTTTTGGTACCATTTTGTTAACATTTAGCAAAATACTTATAACCATTATTTAATTTTATGTATTTAACATTTGAAAAAAAAACTACCAATGGAATTATTCTTTTTATCATTTTCAATATATTGATATACAAAAAAAAATTCGCCATTAAATTAGGTCTATGTGGGCTCATTCATTAAGGGTTTTCAAATCTCATTCAATGTCCCATTAATGAATCCAATATAATTTGTTAGATTTGACAACTAGCTATTTAAGGTGTAATTTTCTTAAAATTTGGCCAAGGATCCTAATCCATAAGTGCATGACTCATAAATGCATGAAATAGAGAACAATGTGGATTTAGATCAATTCCACCATGATCTTAGCATTGGGATCATGATCAAGGCTAAGGGCACAAGAAAAAATACAAGCCAAAAGAATGTTTTAGAACTCACATACATTTTCACAAGCATAGGAGAATGTAAAGGAAGTGAATTTCAAGCATTCCCAAGTGAAAATCATTTTGGGAATTGGAATCCCAAAATGTTTCGAATTTTTGGGACAATAGTATAGAGGTCAAAACCTGTGTAAATCAAACTTTCTTTATATTTTGGAAAGATCTTTAAATGAAAATATTGAAAATAAGCTTATAATTTACATTTGACGATTTAAATTTCAAATTTAGACCAAAAAAGGTCAAAAATCAAATTAACAATTTGATTCTCGACCATTGAAACCTAAAAACTAAAGGTTAAATAACCTCTGAATTAATCATGCACTATGGTGTTTGAAAACCCTTCAATGGCTATAGTTTATCCTTTCAAAGTTGTTCAATCAAAGCTTGTATGTGAGAGTTATGAACTTGCAAAGTTTCGGGATTCATAACTTGACAATTTTCAAAACTCTTAATTCAATGTAATGTTTGTCACCAATTACATGGAAGCCCCCAAAAAGGTAAAGTAGGTGACAATTACATTACACCATAACAAAATCATCAAAAAATATTATGATGAAATAAAACATTGTCTTTTCACCATTGACAAAGATACCCATACAACACTAGTTAAGTCTAGAATAGTCTTCCACCTTAACCTACCTACTAATCTCCCTAGAGGCTAAAACACATGTGTTTGTTAAGAACATTCCAAATAACCATACCGACTTTCATTGTGGAGATCCAATACACATAATAAACTATAGTGAGGAAAGTGGCGTCTTTTCCCCAAGGTTTGGGCCATGTGAATAAAATGAATTTAGTTTGCCCATGGTTAAGCTTTAACACTAATTACCTCCAACTTGTCATGTTTACCAATTTATTGTTTGGTTTTTGTAGGTTAATTTGCTTGTCAAATTACATTAGCACCTTCATTTCAATCCATTCAAGAGTTCATGCACTCCCCTCTAACCCCTGAGTGCATGCAACTAAGGAACACCCTAGGTTGCATTTTGTTACAACTATGGAAATTGATAAGATATTTATTCCATTACCATTTGACAAGCCCAAGGATGTATCAAATTTCACATAACAACATCATACATGGTCACATTATTGTGCTTCATGTATGAAATAAAGTTGAAAAAACATTTATTAAAGTTAACTTTGATAACTTGCTTAATATAATTTGAATATCATACGTCATCCCATGGCCAAATTAGGTTTGATCCTTAACCCTAACTCTAAAACATGATCTAAACCTTTTAATGGACCCAAATCGTAAACCTTGTAATTGCAAAAATAAACTTTAAATTAACCTTAACCTTAAAATATGGCCAATAATTTTAAACTCGACTTTAACCTCTTTCACCAATTCCTAAAATTAGAACCATAAATATGATTTAAAAATAACATGATAAATAAATCTTAAATCTTATCTACATCCAAACATTTGACTTTAACCCCAACCCTAAAATGTGATTAGTAACTTTAATGTTGATCCTAATGTTAATATTAAAACTTGGACCTATTGTTTAACTTGCAACTTGGGGTCGCATCGATGAAATAAGGGGTTTAATTCTACACATAACATGTGTGGTGATTATAGAAGCCACAAGAACAGCCAATTCATCAAATTTTATCAAAGTGAAATTGGTCAAATTCAATGTTGAGGTGCTTCACATTCGAACCAACCCATCAATCAGGAATAATGATAGTTGAATTCACAAATTCATTCCCTTCTTCCATTTCATGTGTATTGAGAAAAGAGCCTCAAGTTGGTAGCAACAAATGCACATAGAAAAAACATGTTACCCTTTTGATCCATATCCTTAAACATTTTTTTCATTGTTTGAGGATTAATTAAAATCATTGAATTCTTAAAAGAGGAGTCATGGCTAAAGTTTGAAGTATGCTCAAGCGAAAAGAGAAAAACTTTGGGAAGAATTTTTCTCATATAATCCCCAAATATTTGTGTAGGTATTAGACTTTTACCTTCTACCGAACATACATCTAGACCCACCCATTTAGGGTTGACTTTTAACTTAATCCTTTTACATACACACAAGCCTTAACTTCAAATTTTGGTTTGTAGAGATAATTTCATCCCTAACCTTAAACCATGATCCATAACCTTAACCCCAAAAAATGATTTTAACTTTTAAACCCTTTACATGGGCAAAAATAAACCCTTCAAATCATGACATTGGGACCTCATGTTCAACCAAAATTATTATTTATCAATTTCAAATTTTGGTAGGGGAAAATGTAATGTACTACATTGTCATTAATAAGTTGATGATTTGGTGGACTAGCCATCCATTGTCATCATGCATAAATAAACATGGTGGGTAGCACTAACTTAAAACCAACTTAAACAAACATTTGTTATCATCTAGGTCAATCCTATTCAAATGTGAAATGGGCTTTTAGCATTTGGGAACTTTTTATTTTGTGCAACATTACTCAATCTCTCATTTCAAGCAATGTTGTGTATGTGCATATCAGTGCCATCTCCTTTCATATATGTTGTTTCGTTGCACAATAACCTTTTGACAATGTATTGTTCTTTCTAGCCAATTACTTGCATTATGCATTGGATTCTAACTTGGAATTGAGTATGAAAATGGATTATAATGGTCTTCTAGATGTTTTAGTGTTTGCCTAGGATATTGTTGTAATGTTCTCCTTTCACATTGGAATTTAGTTGCACATGCAACCACCACAAGGGCACAAATGGGAAAAAAAAGGGAACATTCATGTTTCAACAACAAACTTTAAAAGTGGCAAGAAGAATGTCAAAAATCTTCTCGCACGAAGGGTTAAAGTTCTTCATTAAATGGAAAGATTAGATTGCAACCCTAGATAGAGGAGGCGCAATCCAATGTCCATGACATTGACTTAACACTTAGGCAACATGGAACAAGCATGCACTTTGTCTAAATGGTGTATGCTTGAGCATGTTCAATTGGGTCCCTTCATAGCTTCACCCTCTGTGTCCTAAACAAATTACGATGCAACTTGTGATCTCCTTAGGAAAGAATCTCATGTTTGACAAATACAAATTCAACTACAATATGTTAATCAAGTCACCTTAAATCTATAGAATCCTTACATCATGAAGTACTTTTTTTGGTCCATGAATGAGGGCTTATGAAAGATTGTGTTTATCCACCCCTGTTTTCTTTTCATGGATCACACACAAGCATAGAACTAGTTGCGATGGGTATGAAGTTTGATGTTGGGCATCAATCTATAAGCTCACCTTCCACAAAGTTTGCTTGGCATCTCTCTCTCTCTCTCTCTCTCTCTCTATACATACATACATATATATATATATATAATGTGTGTGTGTGTGTGTGTGTGTGTTATACAAGGGTCCTCATGGATCGGGCCTCAACTATGAGTGCTCTCCTGGCCAGGTCTGTTTGGAAACAATTGGATCCCTTATGGTACATGGCACCAGGCTTGAAAATTCAGAGGTGATGGACAACAACTTACCACTGGGTGAGATATTTTCACAATTTGAGATTGTAGTAATAATCTTGTTAATTTTCTTTGTTCTAGATGCACAGGGAGAAGAGTCTGATAGTCGCACCAGCTCTGGTCTACTCACAGTTGAATAAGATGTCAAGTGAGACAGTTAAACATTTTGGAGAAACTGTAAAGGCTGGTGGTAGGATGCTGGTTGCATCATCCCTGTAGAGAAAAGTGATGGGTGAGTTGGAAATTGCATTAGGAAGGGTTTCCAAATTGATGTAGTCTATAATGAATTTCTTCAATCCTGGTATTGGCATGACAATGCCAATAACTGTCATGTAAGACAATTATGGAAGATAAACCCATTCCATTTCAGCAGCAGCTCATGGAACATACTAGAGTGAGAACTAAATATTACCCAACTTTGCTCATTCTATCTCAAGCATCATACAGATCAAGTGCATTATGACAAATATCTATGAAGTTGCAGTGAAATCTCCACAACAACAATTTGAAGGTAATACAACAATGAGAGTAGGCATAACCTTATGAAAGAAAGTCACTCACAAAGTGTCACACCATCACCTTCATCATGAATAGCATTGACAAGTTGCCAAGACTACCCACCAACTTCATTAGCTCCTGACAGTGCGTGCAGATAAGCATATAACAATCCGCCCAAAATCTGAGCAAAGCATTACACAAAATCTCCATCCTGTGACAAAAGACATTCTGTTTGCCACTGGGATCCACTGGATGAGCTTCCTGATTATACCACATCTCAGAAGAGAAAATTGCACCACCCAGTGAAGAATTCAGAGCACAATGTGAGAGAAAGAACCTTTTGGTTTGATGGAGTCCAACTTGAGGACAAGTTTGCTGCTAGGGAGGGCCCAGCAAGAGAACTGCTCAGAGATGCAGCAGTCTAGATCAGCTACATATTTAACACGGCATCTTGCTTCCAACTCCACTGCCATGTCTGTCTCTTCCTCTGTTGAATACATATGTGTTTTGCAATTCAGGACACTAAATTCACAGCCTCAGAACCTGCAAAGGGTAAGAAGGAATGTCATCAAATTGCAGCAATATGAGAACACATTCCTTACTAAAAAAACTGTTGCCTGAAATTCAGAAGTGTTCATTATTGGCAGCATGGAACAACTCACATGGAACAACTCACGGGAAAAACATATTGCAGCAACAACATAAGGCAGTATTTTGAATTTCAGAAACCCTCAAGAAACAAAAGAAACCAAGTCCTGTCCTACCCAATTTGAGCTGGAGGCTGTCGTTGCCACTGCAAAAGGCCCCCATGGATCATCATCATGTTTTCTATCATTATGTTTCCGAATTCCCGCATTTCGTGAAGAACCTCAAGACCTGCCCTCACTGCTGCTCCCATTATTATTCATTCAAGCACTGGAGGAGACAAGAAGACATCAGAGTTTCTTTCCGACTGAATTCAGATTTAGGGTTGTGGCAGTAGATTTGCTTCTTCTCAGTGCTTGATTGGAATTTTGCAGATCCATCTCTGATCCTGATGCTTGTGTCCAAGTCCCATCTTCTTTGGCTTGATGGATCTGGTTGGATGGCCCATGATTATTCGTGGAAGCCACTGGAGACATGAAGACATCAGAGTTTCCAACTGAATTCAGAGTTTTAGGGTTGTGGCAGTAGATTTGCTTCTTCTCAATGCTTGATGGGAATTTGGCGGATCCTTCTCTGATCCTGATGCTTGTGTGAAAGTGTCACGCGAACAGATCCATCTTCTTTTGACTGGATGGATCTGTTCGCATGACACTTTTCTGGCAGATCTCAAAAACATCTGATGAGAGGAGCCTGACTCACTTGCTATTTTTGGGGATCCGCACGTATCCCTTTGATCCATCCCAGATTCTCTTCTTCGTTGTCCGTAATCTATACATTTAGGAGTGGATTTGGGGTAGTGGTGGGTCCATCAGAAATGCGCATGGGTACCCAGACTTTTTCTGCGACTGCAAATGTCATCCGCAAAGAATGGGAGGAGGGGAAGAAAAGCGCAAGTTCGCAATCACCCACAACAGAAAGAATAGTTGTTGCTGGCCTGGCTGCGCTTTAGTTGGTGCGTTCCGAGAGTGCTTGTCGGTTAGCCATACCCATCAGCACCAGACAGAAGCGGCAGTAGTCTGCTGGTGGTGGTAAGCAGCTCTTACCCATGCCTGCTGCACCGGCGACCTCTCTGCAACTGCTTTCGGCAACTGCTCCTCCTGCTCCTCCTCTTCCTCTTCCATCCCCACGATGTAAGTGTTATGGCAGCAGCTGCTGGGTGGTGCAAGCAACAACAAGATCAGCAGCAGCAGCAAGAGGCAGCGGCTGGAATTCACACGGCTGGAGAACAAGACTAGGCTCCAAGATGGACTTGCGGATGCCTCATTTGGTGGACACTGCTCCCTTTTGTAGTGTAGTGCAAGCTCCATCTTCTCCTTCTTCCCATGGGCATGCCAACACCGGGCATCATCCTGTCACGGTGCCCATGTCCTTCTTTGGATATGGCAAAGCCAAAGTACCGGATGTTGTTCAGGTTCAGTCACAGACTAGTTTCTTCTTCTTCTTCTTCATGCACTGATGATGGGTTTCTGTGAGTTTGTGAGGACTTGGGGAGGATTGTTTCTGTAGCTCAAGTTCCTACTATACATCCTTCTACTGAATGTTTTGGTGACATGGTGCTGCACTGCACTTGGGTGGTTCAATGGGGGGAAGTTAGGAAGGCATGCTAGATGATGCGTATTGCTTTGAATATAAGTGTTCCTTCTTTCTCGGTGGACTCAGAAAGAAGGATTTGAATTGTGAGGAGGAGGGAAGAAGATTGCATTTGTGGAGGAGGATGATGATGGGTAGTACATTTCTTAGTGCATGTACTAAGGAAGGAGGTTTTTGGTGCACAATACTTTTACAGGCAGGGGACCCAGTGCTGCATGAGCCAGCAGAGGAGGTTAAGAAGGAGGACATAGGCAGTGTCCATATAGAGAAGACAATCAATGATATGGTGGCCACCATGCGCAATGCCCCAGGTGTTGGACTTGCTGCTCCTCAGATTGGTGTGCCTTTGCAGGCAAGTCCAGTTCTGTGGTACCCCTATGCATACATATACTTTGTCCACTTCATCAATCAAGCAAACCCTTCTGCAGTATGTATGCCTCAGTAGGTATTTGTGTAGGCAGGAGATCCTACTAAAAATCGTGAGACCTTTCTTGAGCAAGAAAGGGTAGACAATCAGCTTGTGTAGTAACTATCTGCTGTGGGGTTTGTGGTGGATTGTATAGATAATTGTGTTGGAAGACACCACAGAGCTTATGAGTTACACATCCGTTGAAGAATGTGAAGCACAACACCGATACCCTTTTGATCTCTTGGTTTGTCCAACACACTTTGTTCTTTATGAACCTTGCTACAACAACAGTGGATTATTTACGAACCCAATGTATGTAGATGCTTAGAGTTCACATAATTTGGATGAGTTGCAAAATGTTGGTTATTGGGTGGTTTGTTTGGTGTGTAGGTTATTATCAATCCAAAACTGACCAAAAAAGCCAACAGTGGAAGTGCATTTTTCTTTGAGGGCTGCCTCAGGTTCAAAGTTGCTCCTCATTCTCACCTTTGCTGTTGTGCTCACATGCACATCTGTTCACCTTTTGCAGTTTGTAGATGCTTTACAACAGGGTGTTTTGTTTTCTGTCTATACAAGCTGTAAGTTTTGGCTCTGCCCTCCTCTCATTTGCATGGTGTGTTTGTCCTACTTGGGTATGGGCAGTGTTGAGGGGTATCGGGCACTAGTGGAGCGGTACTTTGAGGTTGAGGTCAGTGGCCTTGGACGGGATGGTCAGCCAATCACAGTCACAGCCAAAGGGTGGAAGGCCCGAATTTTACAGCATGAGTGTGACCACTTGCAAGGGATTTTGTATGTAGACAGGATGGCGCCACGGAGTTTCCGAACAACACAGAATTTGAGACTCCCATTGCCAGCTGGTTGTCCCAAGCCAGGTATTTGCATGAGTCAATTCTGTACATGAAGATCATTTCAGTCTCATCTTGAACATAGACCAGAAGGCATTCTTTTGCCTTGTCTATGCATAGACAGTTCCCACTTAGATCATCTTAGTGACCACTCACTGGACTTTGCCTCCATTTGCATAATGCATTGGCAATCTCTTTTGTTTTTGGGTGCCCCTGCTCTTCTCCACAAAGATGTCATTTTCCATTCCAAGCCAAGGTATCATGTACTATGGTTATATTCTTAGCCTAGATTGCTGTCGTCCACTTGTCAGATCTAAATATATCTAAGCATATGGGCATTTGCTGCCAGGATCAACAAGTACAGAGCTTCAAGGTAACACAGCTAACTTGGTATCAACTAGGAATGTCCATGTCAGGCAGTAATTGAATTGACAGTTCTCTGCTTGTAGTATAAGATGGCTTTTCTTTGCATACCCAAAACATGTCTGAAGAGGAACAGAAACATGAAGTAGTGTCCCCAAGAATTGGACAAAATTACAACCCCTGAGAGTGTCCATTGCAAGAAGAAGGGTGTGTCTGGTAGAAGATGCCAATTAGGGTCATTTTAGCATAGATTGGTTGGAATATGGATCCTCTTCATCTTAAGTACTAGAGAACATGCCCTTAGAAGTGCATTCCTTAGCCTAAAGGTCTGTAGGCAGGTCTTAAAGTAGGGTAGATTGGTCACAAAGTATCATAGGCAGGTTGGAAATGGCTGAATCAACCTTGGCAACCTTGGCAGCCAATTCTGCCGTTTAAGATTGCCTGAAAACCTGTTGAATAAGCAGGTACAGACTTTTTTACTAAAGAAAACCTAGTGAGTCACTAGGTGAGCTGGTATGCCTTGCTGTAGGGATGAACAAAGGTAGAATTTGCCCTAGGGGACATGTTACCTCAGGGTAAAGGTCCTTAGGTAGATTGTGAACGAGTCATGTTGGTCATTACCTAGCATAGGTAGGTAAGACATATAAGAAATTAGAATGAGCGGTGTTGGCTGATTCTGTTCTGGACAGCTTGTTGGGGACTTTATAAAATCTGTAAAGTAGTTTTCAAATTTACATGCTGTAATCACCTGTCATTCAATTTCCAGTTTTCTCAAAGTTCGTTACAGCCCTTGCTTGAAATTGGAAAGTCTCTTTCAGTTCAATTAGGCTGGGGTGTGTCTTTGTGAAAATTTCAGATTTACAATTACCCTGGAAATGTCTTGCAGACACAGGACATTAAATTAGTACCTGTTTTCCTTTTCCTTATTATGACATTCAGTATTTGTAAAGCAATTGGAAAAATTTCCTGGTGTACTTGTACCTTATATCTGGGAATATCCCTCCTAGAAGATAGAAGGGATATCATGTCTACTCCTTAAGAGTAAGTAGGCATAAGAACCCTCCCCTCTCTAAGCCTTGCGATCTACTTATGTTTAGTTCATGATAGCAGGCTTCCCCTTTTGCACTCTGGGTTGGGGGCATTCCCAAAATGCATTGCTGGACTCCACAACCACCTTGTCTTGTCCTAAGCCCCTTATTCTGACAATGCCAACCCAGCATGAAGCCCTCCAAGAAATCCACTGGTGTATTTCATGGGTGTGTTATCACAAGGAAGAATATGTGTATGTGTTGCTCTTCTGCTTTGATGGAGGGCATTACAAAAATGCCTGTACTGCAGAGCCTTTTGCTCACATGGAGGGCATTATGAAGAGCCCATTTGTATGACAGGCCCTTTCTAATACACGCTGTATGATTAGAAGAGCATACCATATGAGGGCAGCACATGCTGGTCATTTGTAAAGCTTGATCTGAAGGTACAGCTTTACAACAGTAATTGCCAAAGAGTGGGGCATTCCCCAAAGTACTGTTGAGATGTCAAGCCTTAGGCACCTTTTGGGAGTGGTTTTACACCTATTTAACAGCAGAAGGACCCTTACACCTGTAGGGACCTTGTCCCTCCTCTTTTCTAGGAGTGATTTTCATTGATATAACATGCCCTTGAAATACACTAAAAAATTTCTAGTAAATTTTTCAGATATTCTAATATTCTCTGCAACTATCTTTCTTTGCCTTCTCATCAGCCAATCAGCCTGCCTCTTTGGTGCTCTACTTCTGGAATGATCTTTCCCAGGTCCATTTGATATAACTTTGCACAACACAAAGGAAAATCTCTTTTGTTGGGTAAACGTTTTATGTTCAGGTACATTCCAATATTCTGGCACAATCTTTAGTTTTCCAATCAGGCTCCCTTTTTTGTGCTCCCACAATTCTCTCTTTCTTTCACATGGCCACTTGGGATCATTTTATTTCTGGAACTGTTTCAAAATTTTCTAAGGCATGAATGCTGAACCAAAACTATAACCAGATCCAGTCTGTATGGAATTCTTTGGGTGTAATAAAATACCATTACACAATAGTGAATATTTTGGATACTTATTTATACCCGACCTGAAGGATATAGAAGAAATCATGTGCTTGCAGAACACTGGTTGCACCAACCATGTAGAGCAATCCTAAGCAGCTCATACTAAGTCCAGTCCATACATAGCTCAAATCAGTTTGCTATGACTTTTTTTACTCAAAGCCTTGGACACATTTTGTTCACCAAACTATGATTGCCAACTTTGATTTCAGAAGTATTTCAGAAAGAAGTTGAGTTCTTTTCATCCACAAACTTTTGTAACTACATTGGCAAACTTGGCTGCTAAATTACAACAATCTAATGTGATTTAGAAATTTTCAAATTGGTCTATCTATGCAAGAGGCATCATTTGTATAAATTTATTACCATAATACTTGGGCCAGTTTGACATTTATAAAGTATTTGTGGCATTTTAACATTTTTGAATTTTTTGATAAATACCTGTAAATGTCTTGAAAGTTTTACAAAAATATAGGTAATTTTATTTATTTCTTTCATGTTTTCTTTCCCCCCCATTCAATGGATCTTGTTTTCTACTTTCATTAAGAAATTTAGTGTGTGCACGTGAGAAAGTTGGGAGTTTGATGAGAAAGAGAAATACTGATTCTTTCAATACTTGATATGCAATTACTCCACCTCCCCTAACTTCATGAAAGTGCAATTGAAGCTTTTCTAACCAATTAATACCCCAACCTTTGTCGAGTATGAAAACAATTTAAAATGTGTCTCAAATTAATTTATTCAACAATGGTATGTTGAACTGGCCTTGGTGTCGAATGTGCCATTTCTTGTGTTTTTGGTTGAAGTAGCTTTGTTTGAGAAATTAAGAAACATAATGGTTTTGAAAGAAAACTTGGGAAATTTGTGAAGGCTAGTTTTAACTATTCCAAGTCTTCAAAGTTTCATACAATTATGTCAAAATGAGGATGCATTTTGGATCTCCAAAGGAGGAGAAATAATAAATCATAGTGATGGAACTCAAATGAATGCCCTACCATAATTAAGTTTAATTTTTGGCAATTTATTACATGTTTTTTAACTACTTGGTTTTTATTGAGAATATGCTAATAATATTGTGAAAAAATAATTTCCACAATAAAATATTTAAATTAGTTAATCTTCATAAATTATACTATACATTGTGTTGTTTAATGCAAATTGCAACACGCCAAATGTTTCAACCCTAGCTTTGGGCTTGTGGTGCAGGCCAAGAGTGAGCGCAAGAGTTACATTTCATGCTCTCAGGAATGCAAGAGGGTGTGAGGGAATGAGCCCCTACACTCCCAAATGAGCTCCCACTTTGGGAGTTAGAGTCCCAATGGACTTTTGAATTTTCAGAGGGAGATTGCAAAGGTCAAAACTCATTGGATTGAAAAGTTCCTTATATCATTGAAAAGATCTTGAAACATAAATGTCTAAAATGAGCTCACATGACTCATTTGAATACTTAAAACACAAGTTATGGCCAAAAGAAGGGCCAAGAGTCAAATTGCCAATTTGACTCCCAACCACTAAAAGTGAGGAATTGCCCCAATTTCCTTACGTGAAAGTGACGTACCACATATTGTTGGAAAGTCTTGATGAGGGCTACAACTTTTCTTTAGACTTCACCTCAATTGGAGGTCTTTACACAAAGTTATGGGCCTCCAAAGTAGTGAGAGTCCCAATTTCGGGAATTTCAAGATTCCCAAGTGGGAGTCCCAATTTGGGTGTTGGTCCCGTGGCTAGGCACAAAGAATACTATAAGGGGGAAGGTGGTGGCTTCCCCCAAGTCTGGGCCATGGTGAGTTTTGTGAAGCTATGTTTGCATGTGGCTCGTCCGTGCACCAAAAGTGCTTTAACTATGCATTAACCAATTTATTGTTTGGTTTGTGCAGGTCCATGTGAATAATTGAATTATTTATCACTTTTCATAATTCTCATCCCGGAGCTCCAACATGCCCTTCTACCCCCAAAGTGCTACAAGTTAAGGATTGTGCCCCAACTTCTCATCCTTCCATTGTTTTCATATTTAGACTCATAGTTGAGTCTACCAAAGAGTTTGGGGGTGCGTCACCAAGTCTTTTGGTGATTGTAAACTTGCATCATAAGAACAAAGGGGAAATTCAAATGAGAACAATTCATGGTATTTAAAACATTGAAAAAATGGAAAAACAAAAAACAAAAAAAATCATCATATTATCTCTTGGGGGCCAATATAGGAATACTTAGTTTTTCTAAAACTCCCAAAAACTTGATGTTGGGATGTACATGACAACATGACCAAAATCAAATGCAAACCTCCATATGACCAATCCAGGTGTTGCAAGTTGTCGAACTATAAATATTGGGCTAGAAAAAACTATTTCCATATCTCACCAATAAGACTTGACATGTATTAATATTTTTTTAAGGATTTTGGTAATTATTGTATTGCTTCATTAGCACCTCAAGCAACTATAAACATATATGCCTACATGCAAAACGTTTTGTCATAACAAATGATGATTCTTTTGCCCTTTGATTTGTGCATATAATTGATGATTACATGTTGCATTGTATGTCAAAAGTGGATACTTCAAGTTATGGATGGATACAAAGGTATGGTGGATTTTGATTTTTTCAAAAAAACATTATAAACCTTTAGGTGATGTGCCAAACGAATGCTAGAATTTAATGACAAGCTTGTTATCAACATTGCCAACACATGCAAACACTAAAAGCCCCTTTAATAATGAACCGAAAAAAAAAAAAAAGTTAAATGCCAAGTTTGAATTAAACCCTTGTCCCATAGGATCTTGCACTCAGTGGTAAACATGCCTTTAATTTGCAAGCAACACATGGGTTGTTGACAAAGGTATTGTGGGTTGTCGTTTGTTGCTCCAAGAAATGGCTCCACCTCCCATCATGAATATAAACCTTGTGGTGGATCTCCTATCCTCAAGGTCATTGGCCTAATCTGCATCACATTATCTGACCATCACTTGGAAACATGGTTGTTTTTTCGTTCGAATTAACATTACTAGTTGGAAATCTTATGTGTTTTCATGTAAATATAAGAATATATTGATAATACTGGTGAATTAAATAACTATGATTTGGATATCTTGGATGAAGGATTCATAGTATCTGCCCATTTAAGAGAGAGCTGACAATAATAAAACATTTGACCCAATTTTATTTGTTTAAGGGCAAAATGAAAAGGAGTTTAAACCAATATATATAAATGATTTTAATTTATGGACTCTACTTAATTGAAATAGGAAATATGACTTTATGTTTGAATAAAATTAATCCCAAAACTTAAGAATAAAACAAACGACTATGTGCCCTATGGAGACATGGTAAAAAATTAGGTTGGTGAGTTGTGTGATAGGTAACTATTTTGCACGGTTTAAATAACATTTTATTATATCATATGAGTAAATGGGAACCAAGTCATACGGCTCTATGAAATAACTTTTGACTTTAACATTTTGTTGGCCCTAATCTTCACATGGTTTCAAGGAATGGAATATGTAAAAGCACCTTTCATGATTTCTAATGGTATTTATGGTTCTACTTTTTTTCTAACCACGGGATTTCATGGGTTTCATGTCATTATAGGTACCATATTCCTAATAATATGTGTTATTCTTCAATATTTATGACATTTTATTCAAATTCATCACTTTGGTTTTGAGTAGCTGCTTAGTATCGACATTTTGTTGAAGTGGTTTAATTATTTTTATTTTTATCTATTTATTGGTGGGGAAGTTATTAGAAAAAAAAGAAAAAAATCTAAAACATTTTCTTACCAACCTAATCATACTTTATTTAAAGATAGAACTCAATTTAGTTTGGTTGTTTTTTGGAGAATGACACCATTGTTTTGATGTAATTATGCCTTTATAAAATTATAGTGGTATTTGAGATTAATTTTATAGATTTTAATATGGATCTTAATACTTTTTGGAAGGTATTATGGTTGATATCATTTTGTAAGAATTTTTGATGTTATAGCAATATTCTTTTTATTGAGGTTAATTTCTTAAAATGAAAAAGTAAGAAATTTTATTTATGATAAAGTAGGATATGATATGTAATTGGTTGCATAAGTAGTCTTGGTAAAGCTACTTTGATCAAAACAATTATACCTATAATAATCATGATCGTTGCTTACGCAACATTGGAAGTAGGCCAAACAAAATAAAATTGTTATGCATATCACAAGTATACTTAGTCATGTCACAATGCAAATGTTATGGTAGACTCAAAGGTTATAGCCTAATTACTCTAAAAAGAAGTCAACCTATGGCACATGACATTATGGTGTCAATCCAAAAAATACAAGGTCAAAAGAAAATATTATCACTGAATTTTATTTTTTTGTTACGCCACACTTGTTCCTTAAAATATGTAGTCTACTTTCCTTCCAACAGTAATAAAATGAATAAAATATAGTTGTTTAAGAGCAACTATGAAAATTGTATAAAAAAAACAAAAAATTAACCAACGTTGTGTAGCATGTGTGTGTTTGCCTTATGCCAACCCGCTCAAGCTGGTGTTTATGTCGTAGTCCTCTAAATCATAATCTAAATTATAAGGTGCCATGCAAGTATCGAAAAATGCGCTTAATTGCAATCTAATGTTTTAAACTTAGATTGGCCATGTGTACACCATGCTTATTGGGTATGCCAAGTCCAGCCAAGTACACATGGCATACATCAAGGATCCACCGACTTGTTGATAAGGAACCCTCACCATTTCAACATTTTGGTTCATATTCTTTTTTAACTTTGTTTTTGGATCAAATGGCACTTTGATGTTTTTGCAATCCTCCACGTGAAAGTGCTTGAGAATGTTTTTGAAATACCCAATTTGGTTGATGTAAAGAAGACATTAATCATGATCCTGTTTCCACTTCCATGCCCAAGAAGAAATGCAAATTGCCAAGATCTTTCATTTCAAACTTTCAAGAAAATTCTTCCTTCATTTGCAAAAGTTAGTCCTTATTATTGCACACCAAGATGATATCATTAACACAGACAATGATGAAAAACTTGACATCTCTCATTTGCATACATGCTAAAGTCGACGTCACTCCTCACAAATTCGATAATTTTCAAAAATGCATTTGGAACTTGTTTCAAGCTCTTGGAAATTGTTTCAAGCCATACAATGACTTGTGAAGCTTACACACAAGATGTTCGCCTCCTTGTGTGAATCCTTGGGGTTGTTCCATGTAAATCTCCTCTTCAAGGTCACCATTGAGAAATACAATTTTGATGTCCATTTGATGAATTTTCATGTTTTCAATGGTCACTAGTGTAAGGATACAATGAATTGACATAAACTTTGCAATGCCTTGTAATGTTCGCCTTCACCATGGACCCCATGCTTGAATTTAAATACCCATTTCTAAGAAATGGGCTTCCTATCCTTGGGAAGTGGCACCAAGGACCAAATGTTTGTTGAAGATTATGATGTAGATGAAACATAGATAATGGTGTTATAGATATATTAGAAACAATGTGGTAGATAAGTGTTGCAAGCAATCAAAGACATAGGTAGATTTGAGATATGTTAGTACCACCAACATGTTAGAATAAGGAGGGAGAGAAATATTTTTCCCATATGCTTTGTCAATGTGGTGGTACAGGGAAGGGAATAAAGAGCAAGGTTGGAGGAGAGTTGGATATTTCACTCCAAGCATTGTTCACATACTTGTGTGTTCTATGTGCTTGTGATTGCTCTGATACCACGTAATCTCTCCTCTAATCCTAATAGGTTATGGGCCACTCATGCAAATTGCATCATTAGAGGTGTCGCAACCTTACTTTGGCCAAGTGTGGGGGTGAAGCCCAACACTTGGAAAAGTTAGGGATTTGGAGTTCTCCGGGACTCCCGAATGTTTAAAGCTCGACAGCAAGGGGCAAAACACCTCGCATTGGGGTGTTCTTGGTGTCATTGGAAAGGTCTTGAAACGTAGATATCGAAAATGCCCTCGCATTGGTAATTCAGACATTTGCAGCCCAAGTTATGGGCAAAAGAAGGGCCGGGAGTCAAACTGGCAGTTTGACTCCCGACCACTAAAAGTCGGGAATCGACCTTTTTCCGACGTCCGATTTGAGTGTGCGACATGGCGTTGGAAAGATCTTGACGAGGGCTCTAACTTTGGTTCAGACCTCGCCGCGATCCAACTCTGTAGTCGGGAGTTATGGCGGTTCAAAGTTCCGGGAGTCCCGTCGGGACAATTTCGGGACTCCATTTTGGGAGTCCCGGGAATTTGTGCCATTCGGATGTAGCCTCCGCGACCAGCCGCAGAGAATACTATATGGGGGAAGGTGGTGGCTTCCCCTGAGTCTGGGCCGTGGTGAGTCTTGTGTGTCCAAGTGCCCGTGGCAAGTCCCAACACCCAAGGGTGTCCCGAATGCTAAACTAACCTGATTTGGTTGGGTTTTTTTGGATGCAGATTCACACGAGCTAAGCTAGTCCCTCTTCCTAGTCTAATCCCGGGGCTCCCAACTCAACCCTCTACCCCTTTCTAGAGTTGGAAGCTGGGAGCGTGCTACCAAGTCTCAACTTTTCGCAACTTGACTTTGTGAAACCTTCAAGTGGGTTTCACCCCGTGACTTGGGAGCGCGTCAAGAGGTTTGATTGCTTGTGTGCATTGAGAGAGATCTCGAGGGTTTGTGTGTGTTGGAGGCGCAAGTTTGCACTGTTGGAGGCGCTTTTGGAGCCTTGGAGGAGTTTTGAAGAGCTTTGGAGGAGCTTTGAGGTTTTGGAGGCCATTTGCAGTTTGGAGGTGCACAAGTGCTAGATTGGTGCTCTTTGGAGGTATTTCGAAACATTGGATGTGCATGTGTGCACATTCCAACATTGTAAGTTTTCATTTGAGTCATTAAGGTGTATTTGTGCACATTCGATTCATAGAGCACTTGATTTGAGTTGGTTGAGTGCATTCTGAGTGTGTAAGGAGGCATTGATGTTGAATTTTGTGATTAGAGGTGCATTGGTGCACAATTCAGCCATCTAGGGGTTGGAGTGTGTTTATGAGAGTTCATTGAGGCAAATTGCATGTAAGAGAGTTCATTAAGCACTAATTAGCATCTGGTTGAGCACATAAGTGGGTAGAGAGGTCGGATTTGAGTGCAAAATGGCATCATTTGAGGGAGAGAGCGCTAGAGTCATTGACAAGTTCAATGGGGAGAACTTTAGCCTCTGGAAGTTCAAGATGGAGATGGTGTTGGCCTCCATGGACCTTTGGGAGATTATGGACGGGTCTGAGGAGGCTCCACCATCTAATGCGGACCCCAAAATCATCAAGGAGTACCAACGGCGCGTGAAGAAGGCCATGTCTATCATTGGCATCAACTTGGTGGATAGTCAACTTCACCACATCAAGAGGTGCAAGGGACCCGCAGAGGCATGGATGACACTTTGCAACATCCACGAGATGCGGAGCTTGTCCAACATCCTCTTCATTCGCCGCAAGTTCTTCACATGTAAGATGCAAGAGGGAGAGGACCTTCTAGACCACATCAACAAGGTCAAGGCACTTGCGGATCAACTCGCTTGCTTGGAGGTGCTCGTGAGGGATGAGGATGTTGTGATGACCTTGCTTGAGAGCTTGCACCCCTCCATGTATGCGGCCCCATGAGGACCACATCCTTGGGTGGTGCAAGGTACTTTGTGACGTACATTGATGACTTTTCAAGGAAGGTGTGGGTGTATTTGTTGAAGTCCAAAGGGGAGTGCTTGGAGAAGTTCAAGGAATTCAAGGCACTTGTGGAGAAACAATCAGAGTACAAGATCAAGGTGTTTCGGTCCGACAATGGAGGGGAGTACATTTCCAAGGGATTTTAGGGCTTCTTGAAGGCACACGGCATTGAGAAGCAAACCTCCACACCATATAGGCCTCAACAAAACAGAGTGGCAGAGCGTGCAAATCGCACCCTCGTGGAGATGGCGAGGAGCATGCTGCATGCTTAAAACCTCAAGAAGTCACTTTGGGCGGAAGCGGTGGTGATTGCGGCCTACACAAGGAATCGATGTCCATCAAGGGCATTGCCATCCATCACACCCGAGGACGCGTGGAGTGGGAGAAAGCCTTGTATTTCACACATGCGTGTGTTTGGATGCATTATGTATGCCATGGTGCCAGACGAGAAGAGGGGTAAGCTTGATGCAAAGGGCACAAAATGCTTGTTTCTTGGCTATTGTGAAGGCACCAAGGCATATAGGCTCATGTGTGTGCAATCCAAAAAGATCATCAAGTGTAGGGATGTT
>Ga0116231_10001715_pt1 | contig 45485 bp, 38 predicted proteins | sample S1TSphgellanicum_2_FD_89695 | JGI IMG/M metagenome (GOLD analysis project Ga0116231, IMG submission 89695) | Host-associated microbial communities from peat moss isolated from Minnesota, USA - S1T2_Fd - Sphagnum magellanicum MG | ecosystem: Host-associated > Plants > Peat moss > Unclassified... | reverse complement strand
TCCTAACATAGGTTAGGTGTTTTTTGCTTAGCTTCTTAGCATAGGCTTTTAGGTTAGGAATAGGTTGCTTATGTTAGGCAACCCAAGCCTGGGTTTTTTAAGGGCCTCAACTAGGGTAGGATGGAAACACCCCCCCCCCCCCGCCCCCCTCCCAATGAAAAATATCATGTGGTTATATCATCAACATCCATGCCTAGACACATGGCACCATTTGGTCTTGCATATTGTAGTCATATAAACAATTACAAACCATATAAATTGTATAGTTTTATGCCTAGTGGATGCCACGTTACTACACATTAGAATAATGATCATTTAAGTTAATGGATGAAAAGTTTGCCTTTCATTACAAGAAATCATGATTTTTTTAACTAACATTTTTGGTCAAAAAGGTTGCATTTATAACATTTACCAACATGGCTAGTTAGTTATTTTGGACAAGTTAATTTGAACATGTCCATTTTGACTACTAGTCAAATTGCCAATGTGTCTTAATTGACCAATGATTTTTAAACCAACAAGTATATTTGTCAATTGGGCCACCTAATCAATTCGTTTCACCACATGTTACCATCCTATGCCATTTTAGTTCATGCATGTTCATTATGTGCCATGACCATAGAAGAATATGGTATTATAATCATTTTTATTTGATGAAACAAATGGCTTTTAAAAACCAAACTTAGATATATTAATCATGGCTTAATTGATTAGTTTACATATATGTGTGCCATTTGTTTGACCAAATCTAATTATATAAGCCATGTGACCTAATGACTTGTCTAAAATTATTTTACCATCAGTTTTTTGGTCAAATTGGTAATCAATTTGTGCTTCCACAAAGTTTTTAGCTCAATTGTGTGATGCCATGTGGTAATCAAGGCCTAATCAAATAAGGCTAGGCTTAGATGACCTAGCCTAAGAAGTCTAAACTACATGGCCTAGCTAATATACTATACAGGCCACCTAAACAAGAAACCTAGGTAGCAATGTATGCCATTTACCTAGGTTGCAAGTGAAAGCACTTGAACACCTCACCTCAAGGTTCAACCAATCATTGAATCACAAGTTTTTTTATGTGACAAAATTACCAACCACAAAACTATAAACAATACATTAAATACAATCTAAGTAGAAAAACCTATGAACCTTGGTTAAGCTAAGCCTAGTTAACCCACCTTAATTTAATCGAACCCAATTGGCTGACCTAGGTTATTCTAGGTGTATCTAGGTGAACATAAGCATACATAGGTTGACCTAGGTTAACATAAATTAACCTAAGCCCATCTAGGTTAACATTGGTTTAACCAAGAATACATTTTAACATAATTTAAGTTACCTTAAATTGAACAATGTTAACTTAGTTTAATTTGGGATAGGTCGGTTTAAAATAACATATGTTAACCTTAAGTTAATCGAGGCTAACATATACTAGCCCTAGGTTGATATAGGCCTTCTTAACCTATTGTAAATTAACTTAAGGTTGTTTCAATTAAACTAAATTGGCCTAAGTTAATTTAGGTTAAATTTAGGCTAACAAAAATTACACCTCAATTAACCTTGGGGTAACCAAAGCTAAACCTTGGCTAAACATAAATTAAACATTGGTAAAACTTGGTTAAAGCTAGGCTAAATTTAAGCAAAACAAAATTAAACCTAAACTAAACCTAGGTTACAACTAGGGTGATTTAAATTAATCAAAGTTAAACCTTAGTTAAACCTATATTAACTTAGGTTTAACCTTGGTTAAAATTTGGCTAAACCCAAATTAATCTTAGGTGAAATCTAATTTAATTAAGGCTAAACCTTGGCTAAATTAAACATTTACCAAAATTTGGTAAAATAACCATTTAGTTAAACCTTGGCCAACAAAACCTTCACTAAACCTTGGTTAAATTAATTTTTTCCTAAACCTTTGCTAAACTTTGGTGAAACAAAAACTTGATTAAACCTTGGTGAAACAAAAAATTAAAATGTGGTTAAACCGATGTTAACCTTTAAGTTAAACCAAGTTAAATCTTGGTTAAACATTAAGAAAACTAGAACTTGGCTAAACATTGGCTAAACCTAGCTTAATTGAAGGTAAATATGGATTAAATATGGGTTAAACTAAATCTTTCTTAAACCTTGACAAAACAAAAAATTGGCTAAACTTTGGTTAAAATTATGTTAAACCTAGACTAATCCTTGGTTAAACATTGGTTAACTTGGCCTAAATTTTGGACTAACCTTTGTTAAACCTTAAAAAAACTTAGGTTAACCAAGGTTAACCAAAAAAATTCAAATTAACTTTTAAAGTAAGGTTTACAAACAAATTCAACTAACACTTTAGTAGATTTACATAATTAATGCAAACGTTTATATCCATTTGGACTACTTCAATTCTCGACAACTTAAGAAGTTCTTAGAATGAAATTTTATCTCAAGTTTGGAATATTTGAACTACCATGTCACTAGTATCATAAACCATCGTAGCTATCAAATGGAAATATCCATGTCTTTTCACAGTCAAACCAAGGATGTGTTCCCTTTTATCGAAACTTTTTGACCATCAAAATATAAATATGTCCCATTTGACTAAAGGTCTACATGCTTTTAAATTTTTTAATATAAGTGTTTTTTTGTTGCCCTATTTGATTAATGTCACATTTGATCAATAGTCAAAAAGCCCACTTTAATCAAATGATCCAACAAAAGAACCCATGCCAAATCAAGATTCTTAAAAGATCAATTTTTTAGTTAGAAATGAAAATTGAACAACTTGAAATGCCATGATTTATTGTACTACTTGGTAACAAAAGGTATGTGACTATCATTACAATTGGGTGCCACATAGAAGCCACATAGTGTCTTTGGGATTGGTTGTTTTTTGCCACTTATTGAGGCAATTTTGAGGTTTTGCAATCACATGTATCATTTACAACTAAAATCTTGTCTTTTATGACTAACATAGTAGTCACTAATTTATGAAATTGTTCTAGTGATAATTGTTAGAAACATGTTAGAATCATCACATGTTTGAATTTTTTTAAATTTCATATTGCCAAAAAAATAAAATCGTTTTGAATTATGAAAATACTTGTATTCTTGCTTAGCAATTACAAGTACCTAACATGCCCATGAATGATGAATATGGAGCTTTACAATTTTTGTGGGCAATTTCAGAACATTTGAAAAGTATGTTAGTTACAAAACTTGTGATTGTCCAAGTCCAAGGTTATTGGTGTAGAATCTTAGAGAAGCACCTCATAATACACATGTTATTTGAGTGATGAAGGAATTGGAACACCAATTATGTAAGTTGTAAATCTATTTAAAATTGCATCAAGGACATGTCAAGAAGCCATGTATGGCACTATTATGAAGGTCCTCAATAGAATGGAATGGGATCCTTTGCCTTTTTAGTTTGTGTGGCCATAGATGGTGTAAGCTCAATGGTTGGACATAATATTTCAACTTGTTTACAAAATGACCAACCATCATTTGTGAATATTCATTCCATTGCTCATAGGTGAATAATTCAAATGTTCTTTCTTTCCACTAATTGATATAGTTAATAATTTGTATATCAAATTTGAATGTATTCTGATTTTAATAAGGTGGTAGTGTTTGTATCATAAATAATTGATATTTGTATGTGATATAAAAAAAATTTAGCTAAAAATGATGCCTCAAAAAATACTCTTGAACATTTGATAATGAACCAATGTGCAAGTAAGGTGTACAAATGGGTTAGACAAAGTGGAGTACAATGTGTGGAACTAAAGGCATCAATGGAAGAGTTTCAAAAAAAACTCTTGGTGATTTTGCATTTCCATGCAATGCACCTACAATGCAATGGTAACATTAAAAGGCTAAGTTATGGAGTGAATTTTGCATAGCATGTCAACTTTGCTATAATCATTTCAAAATGAAAAACCATATTTCTTTTAATCCTCCTAGCTAACGTCCTTTTGGAAAGAAACAAGCTTAACAAGCAATTTCAAGTTGATTTTGTAGACATAAGATTGATAGTATCTAGCTTTGATGTCTACATTTTTATTTTATGCAAATTTTTTTTATCTAGTCTTAATCCTAGGTTTGGTAGGCTTTCCAAGTGCTTAGGAAAATTGCTTCGAAAGTCATTGTATCACAAATGAGATTGGTATATGTTAGAGAAGAAGATGGTGTAAAATTATACATCACTTGCATCATGGTTTTATATGTGAAGCCAAATTCTTTACAACAAGGAGGATTGTTGTAGAACATGTTTAAAAACTTGCAAGTCAATTCCCAAACTTACGTATATTTAATACAACCAAGCTCTTTAGCCCTAGGAATTATCTAACAAATGGGGTTGAAAAGATTAGTGCATTCAATCGATGATTAGAAAAATTGTTGAATAGATTTGTCAGAAGTGAAAATGATTGCGATTGATGTCAAGCATAAATGCTTGAATGTTGAGAAAATGAGCCATGAATGTGTACATAAGGACATTCATGAGGCATGGGCTCAATGTAATAGCACACTTGAATAGTGTACCAATTGGACTTAACGAGTTATTGAAAAAACTTTTTACTATACCAACAAGCATAGAATTGTGTGAATGAGACTTTTTTGAGGTAAAATGCAATGAAAAGTGCTTTATTATCAAGGTTACCCTTGAACACACTTGATTTGTGTATCTTTACCTAAGATTTAACATTGTTGATTCAGATTGATTAGATGTTCTAGAGAGGTGGAAGAATATGCAAAATAGATGAGTTTTATGCCTTGTATGACAACATATTCATTGTAAGTTTCAAGATTCTTGTCTCACCATGATCTTTTAACTCCAAACATTCTACTTGTGCTCAATTTATGTGTAATTAATTCTAGTTCTTTGTATGGACTAATGATTTTTGGTGTTGATTTGCAAATTTTGATCATTTTCAAAGGAGGTAGTCTATATGAGTTACAAAAGTAAGTGTTGATTAGTAATCTTACATTTCATGTTTGGATTATGATGCAAAGACATTTTTTCTCTTTGCAATGAAATATATATTTTTTAACATGGAGAAAATACTAGTTCGATGTGCTCATTTTCAACCCACCACTTTCAATTCATGCCCATCAAAGAAAACCAGTTCAACGAGAAACCCGTCAAAATAACTAGCATTCAACATGTAGCCCATAACTTGACCAGTCATACCCTTTGTAAAAAAAAAAAAACACTGCCTGGACCAACAACAGAGGTCATACCTGTAATGAGTGTCACTCAGAAAGCGTCAGACTTGGGGTTTGGTGCAATTTCTAATACTCACCTGACACTGGTCATAACTGTAATGAGCCTCACTCACTCACTCACAAAGTGTCAGACTGCTAACTTCTTTGGGAATAGTAATGACTATAAGCAAGCCCATTGACTTTACTGAATCCTGTCAGTGGGTGTAGATATGCTTATATATTAGTCTGCCCAAAATTTCAGACAAAACTATTATACAAACATCTGCTGCTTTTTGAGGTTCTGTTTGCATGTTTGGAAGCAATTGGAAGACTCCGTTGTGAACCAGTGTTGGTCTGGTATATACAGGCTTTGCACTTCTATGGACACTGGTATTAGTTCTGGTAGCAAGGACCCTACCAAGCTTGGTACTAGTACTAGTACAGATCAAGTACACAATATATCCAAGTATGATAAGCTCCATAATTTTGTGAACTAGTGAGATATATACAGCCTGTTCATTTTCAATGCATGCCAATGCAGTGTGGGGGAACTTGGGGACACACTTCTTCATCAATGTTGCTCCATGTAGTGATCTGATGGAGACTGTACATGCTTATAAGGCAAGAGACAGGTTTAACTCACAGTGAGGAGGATGTCACTTGATCATTTATTCTTCAGACTCTTCTTGCACCCCTTTTTGCTCCAGATCAGCACATGGCTTGGGCAGAACAAAGTAATATGATCCTGACACAGCTGAGCAGTTCCATGCACTGTCAGATGTGACATCGAGTGCAATGTTGATGAGGCGAATATCATGAAAGGGCCTTTCCGAAATTCCACTAAGCAATCCAGCATGTGTGATGTTTTCACCCACCACATTCTTGATAGTTACCCTATTGATTAAGGGGTAGGCTTCTCGGTCCCAGTGATCATCAGGGTGCTGCCCATAGTTTCCCATGATGGCAATCCCTGTTCTCACAGAGTGCATCACAACATTTGAAATTGACACATTTGCTATGTAGCCTCCCCGTCCTACTGCTGTTTTTAAACGGATTCCAAATAGATGATTGTAAATGACCATGTCCTCTACCTGTACCACAAACTTTATTAATCAGTGTTCTGACACCAAATATAGTTCCACATTCGTAATACTTCTGTTTTCAGAACCACAGTCAGATTCAATCATTTATGTTGACTGGTTCAATTGATTTCAGGCAACTCAGTTAGTATCTGTATATGGAAGTGGGTATAATAAAGATCTTCTGGAGAAGATCAGATTGTCAAATCTATAAGACCACCTTGACAGATGAAGAGGCTGATCTATGGATGTCCCATCCACATAGACACAACAGGCCATATGGTTTGACAACCTCTGAAAAATGAAGGTTTAATTCAGCACACATGCTTTCATGTCACATTTCCCTCAGTTAATTCATGCTGACCCAGTTGAAGTCACATTTTCACCTAGAGATTCAAATCACACATCAATAATTCAGTAATGCAGGCTTCTGTAGGTAACATTCATTTGACCTCCGCTTAACCATTCTGTATCTCACATGAGGGTCACACATACCTTGACATCAGAGATTCCACCAGACATCTCACTGCCAAATGAAATGCCAGAACTTGAATGGGAGTCTGTAATTATACGTCGAATCTGAATATGGGAACTGGGCCTCCCAAATGACACCCCGTACTCATCCCATCCACTTTTGATGGAGATACCATCATCGCCACCAGCAATATAGCAGTCCTCAATGCACACATGTTGGCAGGAGTCTGCAGTCATAGACCAGAAGTAAGCTGAGAAGAACACCAAGGACTTGCTCCCAGGCTGCACCAACTTGGAAAGCTGTGAGTTTGCAAACAGCAACATCCTTCAATGGAAACTATCTTCATTGTGATTAATCCCAGGTTGATGAGACCACTGTTAGGAACCTCCTTTCTCTCATGGTGGACATTGACCAACTCTGTCGTCTCCTTGGTTCTTTCCTCTTCTGGGCCATGTAGGTACCTGGATCAATGCCATCGGTGTTGGGGGAGTGGAGTGGGGCCAGTATGGTCATATGTTTAATCACCACATTCCTGAGACACATCGGCAAAACATCATCTCCAGTTATTGACGCATAATAGAAATGCAGCCCTTGCTTTAGTCTACACATGCTCCCCCACAACCAAAGCAAGAGCCAACCACATCAACATCAGGATAGTCTGGTTCCAACAGAAAGGAACACGGGCTGTGAAACACAAGTTTCTGCACAGAATACATGAACAAAATATTACACAACTACTGATGGAATTGCACTGGTAGACTGCCACATTCTTTCTGAGAAAGTGTTCACACTCTCTGCCAGATTGAAAATAGGAGACAGATATAAGCCTAGATGTGAGTACCTGCAATAAACAGGATGAATAGTCCAAAAGGGAGAATTCTGAAAAGTGAGGTTTGAGATGAGAATGTTTTTTGAGTTGATCAACTCCACAAGGTGGCCTCGTGTGTAATCTAATGATTTGTTGTGGAATGCAGTCCACCAAACCAATCCTTGTCCATCAATTGTCCCATTGTCACCTGCCATGGTAAGGCAGCAACAAAAACTTTGATTAACATGCATGTTTACCAAAGGCCAGGCATGAAATCCAGGCAAGGTCATATTATCCTGGCCCAGTGATATGGGATGGTGAACCTGCATTGTTAGATTGTGCAAAAATCAGGATGCAGCAGCTTTTCTCCTTCAGCCCAGCAAGATCAACGTCCAATCATCAGGGCAAATTCAAGGGAATGTGAAAGAAATAGAGGCTGAAAATTGGAAATAGAGAAAGCACCTGTGATTACAATATCAGTGAGATTCTCTCCATTTATGAGGCTACTGTATCTTGGACCAGGGAGCTCCCGACCTCTACCATATGATGGCAGAGCTGGAATGATTGGGAAATCATTGTGGTCCTGCAAGCATATAGGATGTCAGCACAGTTAATGGAAATGTGCAGATGAATAACAGGGACTGCAGATATCACACCATTTAAAGTTCATTCGGCATGACAGGTGGCAGAAAAGGATGAGCCAGACAGCAAAACAGCACCTCTTATGCAAGCAGATACAATGTCCACAACAAGCCATGTAGTACAGTTATAGAATACAATCATCCAGTCTGGAACCTTGAAAATGAAGGCTGTTGCATTATGCATTAAGGTCATTAGCAAGCTAACTATCAGAGTGATCAACAAATATATTTTGAAATTCTGGAACTATACAGATTCCACCATCTATCTTGCTGAGCATGAGTTCTACCACCTTGTCATCACAAAGCACTAATGTGTCAGCATAAGAAATAAAAAAGATACCTCTGAACCAAGAATTGTAGCCCCTCTTTCCAAAAACAGTGTAAGATGGCTGATAAGTGAAATGCTACCAGTCAGCCATGTCCCTTTAGGAATGTACAGCTGCGCCCCTCCTTTATCAGCATAGGAGCGAAGGGAGAACATTGCATTTTCAAATGCATGTGTGTTTAGGGTCTTGCCATCGCCTACAGCACCAAACTCTGTGATTGATACACTATGTGGCCGTGACTCCCAGTCATATATGTGGGGTTGGCAACTTTCCCTCACCTGGCAAGTGCTCTTCCGAATGAGTGAATAATTTAACATTTTGCTCTGAGGTGACACACTCTGAATTCATTACAGCAGCAATAGACTCACAGAGATCTATAGCACTGTCAATCTGCAGTCCCAAATAATTTTCCAATCTCCACTTACTGAGCAGATCCTTTGTTAATAAGCATCAAAGCATAAGACTGAAACATATCAAGGGGTGAGACAGCATATGCCACAGTGTAATCTCACATCAAACCACTCACTGAGTTGAAGAGGTAGAGTAAGTCATTTGGTCTTGAATTGAGCAAAATCTTTGAATCCAGCATTGCAAAAGAATGAGCACCATTTTCACTTTCTTACTGACTACAACAATGAAAATTTCAAGATGCCATAGCCAAAGTTAGGAGGAATAACTTTGATGTGGCCGAAGATATTCTTTTGATAACCTGGAGTATCTGTTGCAAGTTCACCATCAACAACATCAATCGGGGATTGACCCTCGCAAGTTTTCCATGGATTCTCAAAACTCATGCAACTGAGCATCATGAGCAGAACCCAAAGCCCTCCTCTGCTCCACATTGTGTATGATTCTTGAAACTTGGTTCACGCCCAAAAATTTCACAGTACTTGCACCCTTTCTTGCACTTGGGCTGTGCCCTTTTGCCACACTGTAACCTCAATTTGCTTTGCTAGGTACTCCTGCAGTGGCTTCCTGTATTCAAAGAGAAAAGGACAGAGTTGTCAGTAAAAACAGAGCACCTTTTGAAATCCGAATTGAGTTCCTTAGAAGAGACTTTGTATGCATGTTGTCTATTGCCTCTCTATAAGGAAGGTGATGATCACTGGCAATTCGAATCTGACTTTCTTCTTCTTCAAGGATGCACAGCAGCTTTCTTCTCACACCAGGGGGCGCCAACGGACCCGCAGAATGCAAAGGTCATCCAGGACGCAAACCGAAGAAGAAATTATTGTCGAATTTGAGACTGTGAACGAAGCGGGAACGTGGGAAGTCACACACAAGTGTAGTTCCTTACAAATGTGCGCACGCAGAAAAAAGTCGGATTGAACGCATTGTAACCAAGAAAGCAGCAAAAGAAATTGAAAATGAGAGAAAGCAATCTAGCTGCTCCTAAAATACAAAGAGCATAGGAACAAAAAAACGTTATGCGGGACAAACTCAGAGCCTGAGATACTGTGTATGCACAAGAGAGATATAAATCGGTACAGAAAATCAACGGGTTCAAATTCTTGTGGTTGACACGAGAAGAAATTATGCGGAAGCGGATACAGAAAGCAGAGAAAAGCGCCAAAGAAGAAAACTGTCGAGCAGCAAAAGGCGGATACAAAGAGCATTCGCAACACAAAATCTTGTGCGGGACAAAATCAAAAACCTCGGATACTCTGCACGCACGAGAGTGATACAAATTGGTACCGATAGCGACCACATCAATGTGATTGCCAGGAGCAGATAAAATAGGTGTGTGGAAGCGGAAACGGAAACCGGAAAATAGCCAAGAAGAAGAAAAAAAACTGACGACCGGCAAGAAAGAGGAGAATACCGCACATCAAGACATACACAATCCAGCCAAAACACGACGATGCAGCTGGGGAGAAAAAGAAAAAAAGAAAAGAAAAAAGATCGAGAAGGGATGTAGGAGGAAAACAACAAAACGGACAACAAAAATTACGGAACAGAAGATATAAAAGAATAACGATTGTGAAGCTGTTGCCAAAAAAAATTTGATGAAGAGAAGCTGAACAAAGAACAGAAGACAGCAGTCTGCTAAAATGTGCAAGTAGTAAAGATATAAAAATAGGAAAGAAGGGGGAAAAAGGTAAGGGGGATACCAAAAAAAGAAGATGGCACTGATCTTACAGGTACTTACTTAAAGAATCACGGGGCTCTGGTTTTGCGCTGCTTGTTTTCATCATAGTCTCCTCTCCGAACCTTCGATCTAGTCTCTTGTCCGCATGTTCTTTCCTCTTCTCCGCTCTTGTTGCGCCGTCTTATAGTTCTTGTCCGTTTCCTTTCCGGGCTGCTGGCGCTTGTTGCGACGGAACCGCACGACTGCATCGAAAACAGAAAGCACGACAACGGCAGAGACGGAGGGAGGGAAGAAGAGAACCTGTATTATACACACAAACACATACGTATTCTTATACAACACTCGTACATATACGTGGTTTTTATGTAAAATACAATAAAATGTTGCTAGACCTTGGATGACGACGATCATTTATTTATTTATTTTTGTGGCGGAAAATCGCCAAAAAAGGCGACACTTGATTCACTTATTTGTTGAAAATTCCCTTTTTTTGGGGTTGAAAACCAACTATAGAAATTTGGCAATATTTACTATTTTTTTTTCTGTTTCTTTTGGTGATTGAAGCCCTCCAAAATCACTTTATTTTCAATTTTTAAAAAAATTCCGTTAAAAAATTTGACTTGTGCACAAGCATACTCTACATTGTACGAGAAAATAGACACCTCCGGACAAGGCCTCTTTTCACATTTTACACCGGGATAACATGGGCAACATGCAAGATTGTCACATAATGTGCTTTGGTACGGGCCTAGTATTACTTTAGGTACCATCCTCAAGAATTTATCAAGAGTCCTTCAATAATACTTTTATTGAGAAGATGAATTCATTTGTTTAGTATGAAATTGTGTCATTTGTAGTTTTATATTTGTTGGAAATTTTCAAATTATTGGACAAGCAAAGCAAGTGATCCTTAGTTTTGATCAATTTGTTAATTACATTTTTTTATAAAAATTATCAAATTTCATTGGTTTCAAGGTTTTATTCAAAATTTTCATGTTTCTCTCAAATTTTGATGACAAATTTGATTCCCAATTCAATGTGAAATTTAATTTGCATTATGTTTTTATGGAGTTAGGAAAGAACTATAGGATGACAAAGCCACTCAATCATGTGTAATTGACCCAAAAAATATTTCTAAAATAATATAATTTAGCTACCCAATATCCAAATATACATGAAGAAAGGAATGTTGAGCAACAAATTGGAGCATACAACAATTTGCCACCTTAGTTATTTTGAACATTTTCTAAATCATTTTTGTTTCCAAGTCATGTTATCACATGTACATCCACACTTGATGTGTGTTTCTTAGAGTCTTGATGAAGGAACTTCAAACTTCAAGCATTGTCACTAATGCAACACAGAACTTGGAATGAAACTTAGTCAATACCCCAAACCCCACATTATTTGCACACCCCTCCTCATTGCCAACATGCTTTCAACACTATGGTAGTAAGAAGATTTAGGGTTCACAAGTCACATAAGAGTTTTGGGAAGGGTGTTTGATGTTCATTTTGCACATTAGGTTTTATTGATAAAGCTCTCATGTTGCTTGTTGATTTGATGCACTTGTTCCCACACATTGGGTGCTTTCTGAACAACTCATATCATGTTAACAATTTGATTGTGCAATTGTGTTTTGTTGCGTCTTCTTTGAGAAATACCACCCAATTTCTTTCTTGTTGCAAATTCGTTGTGTATGGTGATTTCTTTGTGAACTTCAAACTTTTCAATTAATCAAAATTGAGGATTCGAAAGGATATATTTCCAAATGTTCCATCAGATTCGTTAATTTTCCTTCAGAAATAATATTTGGTTTTTTTTAATAAAAATTTAAACCTTTTTGAAAATAATATAATTAGTGTCAAACTGGCTTAGGGACTACAATAATCCTTTCTATATAGGTCTGAACCATAAATTCTTCAATCAAATTTTGGCAAAACAAATTACCAGTAAAAAGATTACTCACTCACCCATACTCTTACCTTCATGCTTTTTAGTCAGGCCTCTATATATATATATAATTTATTTATTATTATTTTAATATTATTTTTAGTGGCTATATTTAGCCCAAAAGAATTGAGGGCTTTTGTTGGCCTTGCCTACAACAAGGCAAGTCATTATAGAATATAGCAGCTTAAGGGTTTTTGGCCCCTAGGTAATAATAATAGGTCTTTTTTTTTTTAATGAGAATTTTTGAAGGATAATAATATTTTGGCTTGTATTGAAAATTGAGATTAGTTATAATAGAGTTATAATATCTTGAAGGATTTTTTATTTTATTTTTGGAAGATTATATTTTTGCATGGTGAAATATTTTGAGTTTTCCATAATTCTTCTTTTGCCTTAAGATAACTTTTTTTAATGTAAAATGGCAAAGGCCACAGTGTCGTCACACACCGCTTGTTTTTTTAAAAATCAGTGCAGGTGCTGGTAACAACACCCCAGGCTTTTAGAGAATGGTCACTTCACAATAGAGTTTATCCCACAAGGGTCTCCTCCCCAGTTTGGGTCCCACTGTGGGACCTAGTTTACCATCCCCCTATGCCCAGTTTTGTCAGGAGAAAATCACCACCCTGCTTTTATTAGGTTGCAGATGAACTGCTCAAACCCTGGTCCAGTGGACTCTGATTGAAGTCTCTGTCTGAGAGCAGACCAAAAAAAAATATTGAATATACTTTTGAAGGGAATGGGTGTGTATTAAATGAGTAGTTTCGAATTAAATATTTAGGAATATAAAAAAAATCCCATTGATTATGTAGCCTAACCCTACAAAAATTCTTTTGCAACTTGATTTTATAAACTGAAAAATAAGAAACCACTACTTGGGTGAACATTCTTCTCTTGTGGATGCAAGTATTGTTTGAGCTGAGATTTTTTTTTTTTTTAATTAAAAAATTATTATTACATGGTAACCCTAGCCAGAGTATTTGTACTTGCTGAGATGAAAGGAAGCTAAGTAGTTGATTTGATTCAGGCAGAGTACCATCTAGTTAAGGTGGAAACTGGTGACCAGACACACCACCAAATCCCATATGAAATCCAAACACCCAAAGGCTCAGGATGTTAGGGGAGAAATGTGTGCAAGGAGAAGAATCAAGTTGTACCTATTGACAATGGAATTGGTGGGTAGCAAAGATTGACAAATGATTGTAGTATTTTGACCTAATGTCCTCCCTGCCAGCAATTTGTTTTTTTTTTTCATTTTTGCATTAGTGTGTCATTGGCACTTTTCATCCAATGTTCATCCGCAAAAAAAAACATGGCAAGCATGTTGTAAAGAATTTATAACATTTTTCTATATCACATTAGGTTTATGTTAATCATGGGCTACATGTATTTTTAGGAGCAAAATTTGTTGGTGATTTCGATGTTTGAGGTTTTAGGTTTTTTTGGTGTGATTTGAAAGAAAATATCAATGATGAGAATGCTACCAACATGAATCACAAGCTTAACATACAACAATTTGGTACTGGAAATTGAACAAATTTCATTTAATCATACATTTGTACATTTTGCACATGGATTGTCATGTGTTGAATCATGTAAATGATACATAAATAAATGTGATGACAGATGAAATATGAACCTATGAATGAACAAACTTTGCATCATCCTATATATTCATATGTTAAATGTGTTTTCAATGCGCAATATTTGTATGTGAAACATTTGAACATATGAATAAATGAACTTCACAATTTTCATTACTAAATTGTTGGATGTTAAGTTTGTGATGTTTTGATTAAAGTTGTGTGACAATGATGACCTAGAAGATTAATATAGTGTGATTAATGTTGAGAGTTTGAACAAAATTATGTTACACAATTGAAAAATAAGGAAGAACCCTATTGAAATTTTGCTCCTATTCTTAAAGCAAAAATAGTTTAATGACTCCTAACAAGGTTGAACCGCAATCCATTTTTTAAATTTCCCCAACCAAAGTGGAAGGATGGTATGCACAAAATGAATGGCCTTAAAATCTAAACAACTTGCCAATCATTTATTATATTTTATCATGATGTGCAAAGTGTGGTGCACCTTCATCTACTTTTGTAAAATTGTAGGATCCAACAACCTAATTGTGATCAAAGAAAAGGTTGCTAGGTAGAAAAGAAACTTTTAAAAAATGGAAAGACATGAAAATGAGACCTATCTTTTGTTTGCATACCATCCTACAACAACTATCGTCCTACATCAATTACTATCATGGAATAATTACTACCTTACCCATATCGTCGTTTGCAAATTTGAAAGAAAACCCATAGCCGTCTATAGACCTCTTATAGCGTCTACCTACCATCTATAACCTACAAACCTATTATAGTGTTGTTTATGGTTTGCAACCCCTTGTAGACCTTTTAATTGTGTTGCTTACCATTTGCAACAACATTAACTTCCTTACAAACTTCAAATTTTAAACCTATGTCCCTTGCTATTACCTTCGAGTGGCAACTACCATCCTATGGCACAGGGTATTTCCTACTCCAAAATCTATCACAAATAGTAGATAATATTCTTAATCTTAAATGCATAACTAATATATGAACACAAAAAATAATTATATGGTCCTAATATATACTCTTTATATATTTCTCTTTATATTTTTTCATATTCTAAATAGAACAAAAAACATAAACAAAGAGCAATGAAAATTTATCAATCATTTTCCATTGCAATGAAAAAAGTACATTCTATTTCTATATTTTCCTCCTTTCTCTTCAATGTCACATACACATTTCTTCCCCAAAAGAACTCTTCTAGCCACATCCAAACTATAATTATAATATTTAAAATACAAGGGAATGATCCACAATCCCTTTTTATTCTCCTCTTAATCCCCCTTTTCCCATACCACACAAGGTTCACATGTTTTTTTATGAAAATAGGCCTTCCTTATTTGTATCCTTCCTAAAAATCCCCACATGATTAGTCACGGATTACCACCAACCATTCATTTAACTAATTCCATTAGCTTCATTCTTTGGTAAAAGATGGTAAATTACTACCACTAATAATCTTTTAGTTACAAGGATGCCCATGGCATTAATTAGCCTAGGAATTTAATTATACCCATAACAACCCTCTATCCCCAAAGCAACAACTTGCAAAAAACCAAACATTTCACCCAACCCAATTAGAAATCACATGCACAAAAAGAAGGAAATGCAAGAAAAAAATGCAAGAAGATTTGACATGACACACCCCTAGTTTGTCAAGTGGTATCAAAAATAAAATTTGTGTTGACTCTTGATTTTTGTTGCAAAATAAAAACCCTAGATGCATTCCTTAACTCACAAAACAAATATGAAGATGAAAGCTCCATCATGGGACTAAGATAAATTCATAAACAATAATTTGAAGTGAAGTCAATATAAACAAACAAAAAAAAAAACAATTAGTGCAAATTGGAGCTAATATGATGCATGGAAGAACCTTTTGGGCAATTCAATTCATAAGACACACCATTGTCCAAACTTGGGAGGAGAGTACCACTTTCCTCCCTATATTATATTATATGATTGGTGGTAGGGGCATGACAAAAAGTCCCAAGACTTCCAAAGGGAAAATTTCACAATTTTGTCAAGTTATGAGTCCTCCAACTTTGCAAGTTCATAATTCTCACATATAATTTTCAATTAATGATTTTCCAAGGGAAAACTTGTAGCTTTTAAAGAAAAAAATTCAATGCCATATTACATGCTCAATTTGGAAATCATTTTATTCCTATTTCATGAGATTAAACCGTATGGAATCAAACTCCCAATTTGATTCATGACCTTTTTTTGTCCATAATTTGAATTTCATATCTCCAAATGAAAAATGTGAACCCACTTCAAGACCTTTTCAATGGTTCAAAAAATGTTTAATTTGGGCATTATTTGTTATCAACACATTTGCCCCAAAGACTTGAAACACCCTAAGACTATAACTCCCGAAACCCAAACACCATTTGAGAGTGTTGGGGGTGACAAAATGATGCATGTCTCCTTATCAACTACATTGTCACCCCTATTGTCATACCTTTAAAAAGATCCACACCATCCACACCAAAGCAACCCAACTTGATGCCAAATCCTTTTCATACAATCCTCCAAAAGTAATTACATAATTTCCCAACGTGGTAGTCATGTCGTTAGACCCATCTCCCTCGATGACCCTTTACAAATTCAAGCATATGGGTGCCCTTTTCTAATTTTCAACCACATAACAATGAATTGATATTCAACTCTAGTTATCAACTATTATGAACTCATCACAACTCAAGGATATGAATCTTGCCTTTTGAACAACATGTGTGGAGGTTATAATCAAAACTATTTTGAGCATATGGTCTACCATTCCCCACCCATTAAAATCATTCCAATGCATCTTAGGTAGCTTTTCAACCTTTAAAAATTCAAAAAACTTTTGCAAGCACACATAATATATTGTCAACTTACCTTATTGTAAGATGAAACAAAATAACAATTTTAAGGTTTTTTTTCTTCTTCTAAACCTTTTTTGGCATTTAGCATTTGGTTGATCACATAATTAAGATTTATAATGCCATAGATATGAACATTTTTTGAATGTTAACTATTAAAAGTGGTGTAATATTCATGCATACCTTCTATCCAAATTTAATGCACTTACACTTTTTCATCTAATTATGTTTGTGGAGCCCATTCAACATTGGCACCAATAGCTTTTCCTCATCCTTAACTTCAATGCAAATTTTATAGTTCAAATGAGGATGCAATCACATTAATGCAAGCCATAACAAATGTAACCAATGTTTGGTTTTTTTTTTGTGTTAAAAATATACTAAAACTACAAGTCTATAATATGTTTACATGACAATGTTTCAAATATATAGTCCAAATATTTGATTTTAAAAAAAGAATCTAATGAATATAAGTGCTTAAAAAAACAATCATAAAAAATTGTAATCAATGTTTTTTTCATTTTAAAAAAGATTTGAAATACTTTTAGATAGGGTTGCCATAGCATTAACACACATGTCATCCATCATACGTCAAGATGCAACACAAACATAGCCTGATGCAACCTAACATCACATTATAATAAGGTCAATATATGTCAACCTAAAGTCAACATGACGTTGTGCTACTCAAAAAATAGTTAAGGGCGACTTTAAACCATCATTTTGTCACCCTAGACTATGCGGTGACTAAAACAACTTTCAGTTGCCATAGTTCAATGACAATTAAAATTTTATAGCTGGTGATCCCAACCAAATTTGAACAATGATCGAATGTTTTTCAAATAGTGATTGAATTTTTTTGGGTATAAACAAAAAAAATCAATTATTAAATTAATGGTGGAGATTAAACCATGGTCCATTGGATGGTTGAAATTTTTCGGGTGGTGATAAAAAATTCATTGCTCAAAAAATTCAATCGCCAAGTTTTTGATCATTCAATTTGGCAACCGAAATTTTTAGTTCCCCCAAACTAATGATAAAAAATTGTTAGCCAAATTTTTTAGGCAACAATATAAAAAAAATTAGTTGTTAGATCAATGGTGGAAATCAAACCATTATTGATCATCCAATTAAAAAGTTGTGGGCAATGCCCAAAACATTTTTGGATACAAACCAATTTTTTTGGGTGGTGACCAAAAAAATTCTTTCATCCAATTTGGTGATTGAAAAATTTCAATTGCTGATTGTGGAAACTAATTTTGACTCAAAAAATTTAGTTGCCAAAAGAAATGGTTGACGTTTGTCTTGATGAATGAAACTAACACATTCAAACAAATGCAATTTGGGTGTGTCACATTGAATTTGACAACCTTGCTTTCAAAATGACATAATCATGTATAATAATTCTTTACACTTTTACAAAATATTATTGTTTGATTTCTTTTTGTCACAATTTTTTTTGCAATTATAAAATCATGGATTTTTAATCCATGACCTTTTTGGTTACCAATCACAATTTTCAATGCATCATGTTAACAAACATTCCCACTACTTTTAAGTAGTAGAAAAACAATCACTCAAAGCGACAAGGTTGACTCTTATTTTCCTATTTGCACTTGTGGTGCATCCTACCATTTTCCCTACAACAAGTTCAACCCATGGGAACTTTGTTGCCCATGCGTACTAGAAATTTCTTTGAAATTTCATTCAACATTCATGTTTTTGGTTACATCTCCAATAAGGACAAAATACTTGTGCTCATCAATGTCAATGTTAGATGCAAGTTACGACAATATAAATGGAGGCTTTTAAAATAATAGTATTTGAACTTGGGCAAGATCCAGAAGGAACAAACATTTTAAACAATGTATCCAATTTTATGCTTACAATTGTTGATTTCCTAGCTAAAGATAAACTTAAAGTAACAATACCACCACTTCCAAAAAAGAAAAGGCAAAACTTGGATTAACCAACGTTGTTTGGTTACAAATGTTTGTTGTGGTTCCAACAAACATTTGCAACTAAACAATGTTGTTAGCCACAAAAATTGTAACAAACACTTACAAGCATGCACAACATTTTTTTTATGTACCTTGACATTCACATGTAACCTAACACTGAAACCCTAAAACCTTACATTTGAACCCCAATAAACAAAAAAAAAAAAATTTGTAATAAACACATGCTAAATAAACTCAAACACCTAATGTTTCATGTTGAAAAAACTCAACAAACTATAAGTTCTCATTCCACTTGAAATGGTGCCCTCTATGTAGGTTTGTATTAACATTTTTCATAGATGTGCTTGAAAAAATAATAAGTATGATTTAAGCCATTTAATAGCTTGCATAAAACATGTGTTCATATGCAATTCATTAATTTCAATGGGACCCAACAACCAATTATCAAAACATTCAACACACAAATAAACCAATATATTGTATGACCCTAATTTTGGGCTCACAACCAAAGCTAAAGCATGAAAAGGAAAGCAAAACAAGAGAGTGCAAGGAAGTGAGTCCTAACACTCTTAAACGGATTTTCATTTTGAAAATTAAAAATCATGTGCATTACATCATAAGGGTGAAATTATGCTAATAGGAACCAAAAATACTTGTAACCACTATTTAATTTTGTGTTTTTTAAACCACAAATTTTTAAAAATAATTTTAACTTGAAAAATAAGTTCAAAGTTTTGCACATTATCAAATCTAATATCTTATTATATATATGGCCAAAATATGAAATTATTTCATTAACATTTGGACTTTCAAAAGTAATGTAAAAAAATTGTAACCATTGTTTTATAGTAGTAAAAGGACTTGTAAATGGACTTGGAAAACTTTGAAAATGACAAATTTTTAACACAAACCTTAACAAAATGGTTTTTTTTTTAATTAAATTTTTTTGGAAGATTTTTTTAAAAGATTTTTAAAAAAATATTCCCCCAAAAGTAGTCACCTAAGGGGGTGTCAGTTCCTATTAGCCCATTTGCACCCATAAGTTACCTTTTATTACTACAAATATGACTACAAATTTAGTCATATGATTCCATGACTACATAGTCATGTAATAAATATATGGTCCATATTAAAATTTTAAATATGTACCTAATTACCTATTAAGCCAATTAATTATGGGTGAAAGCACATGACATTTGGGGGGGGGGGATGCTACTTTAGGCAAGAAAATGTGTTTTTTGCAATACATTTTGTATTATTTTGGAAGCAATTTTCTTTGATTTCATTTAACATTTTGATAAACATATAAAATAGATTTTGATACAAAAGCCTCCAACATAGTTTTTGTTATATTTCAAATGAAAATAAATTTTCAATTTTTTTTTCAACACACTTATGTTTGTTAGAATGAAAAACTTGTCCAAATATATTTTTGTGAAATCACATGAATCAAACTTTTCAAGTGTAATTGAAATGGTATAATCAATTCATATTCAATATATAATTAAGTACTTCATCAAGTTTTGCAAGTATTTGAAGCATTTTTGTAATATATTTGCACTTTGCAATATATTATGACAACATCTATTTTTTCACAAATATATTATTTAATCATTTAATATTAATCAAAATTTTGTTGTTTCTTTTAACAATTATATTATTTGGAAATTGAACTACCATATTTGAGTATAATTTGTGAAAACCTCTTTTAATATTGGTTTCATGGATGTTGAAAGTTGCATAATTTTGAAAAAATATTTGTGACAACGTTTTTTGGCCATTGTAGTGTGCTTCCACCCCTATATACATGTTTGTCTACCTACCTAACTATCAAAATGATAAAAATAAAATATTAACAAAATAATTACCTAACCTAGTTAATTACTAAACCTATCTACCTACCCTACCATACATAGCTAAGATGACATAATTAGGAGTTCAACCCCTCACCTTGTTGAAGAAGAACCAAGTATTTAACCAATGCACTACATTTTTATAAATGAATAAAATTTGTCAACATTTTATTATGAATGTATGTTTATTTCATATTTGACCACATTACTTATTTAGGTAGGCATGAAGGTAGGTAATTATAAATAAGTAGATATTCGATGTTGTGATACACCTACCTACCTTTATTATCATACCCACCTATTACCTACATACTTATCTACCTGTTTGCTTGCCTACTTGTTTACCTACCTACTTACCTACTTCCAATCAATTCATTAACAACCCCAAACCTATTTATCACCTACCTACCTACAATTTATACTTCAACATGGTCTATTTTGGGTAAATTTTATTTGGTCCAATGGTGACGTTGGATTTAAATGGACATTTGGAATTTTTGGAAATTTTAATATTATTTTTAAAAATTACCATTGGCTCCTCATGATTAAATTTAGTTAAATAGGTGTCCAATGGTTTTATTTATTGTTCAAAACATGGTCTTCATGAAGGTCACATCACCACAAAATTCATGATTTTTAAAACTATCCAAATTGATTGCATTGTCCATTATGACTAATGGACATGTATTTTTTGACTAAAGGTTCAAATATGAATGGCATGTGTAACATTTGACTAGTCAACTTGATTAAAGTTACCTATTTGACTATGTGTCAAAAGGGACATTTAGTAAAAATGAATTTTAAATTGACATCCTTAGTCAAAACTTCCAAGGGCTTAGTAAAAAATGACATGTCATTACCTATACTAGCTAGGTACCCTAGTTATGTCCTATAATTTGGCAATATTATTAAGTAAAGCATGTTTCCACATAGTTAGGTAACCTAGTTGTGTCTTATTATTGGAACTTTCATGTTTACAAAATTCATTTGCATGTGTGGCCATGTTAAATTTAACTACTCGTCCACTAATTCTACCATCTAGTAGGCTAATTGGTAGTTTAAAAACCAAGTGAATTGTTTGTTAATTTTGAGAGGTTTTGTTTTATATTATGATATCAATGTAATTCAATGGTTTTAATGTGAATAAATTTTGTACAAATCTTGTGAATTTGGTAAAATGTGAATAACAATTGTTCTTGAATTTTGTGAGTAAAACGATCAAATAATTAATAAACATATTACTTTATAATATGACAACACTAAAATAACCTTAAAATCTTTTTCATCTCTTGGTGGTCATTTAATGCAATCTCAATTAACCAAATAACATACAAAATTTGGACATCTAAATATTTACAACACACCCTATGTTCATATAATAAATCAAGCAAAATGGGAAAAAAAGCTATTGGAAATTGGATCTTTTGATCCTTAAAAAATTGATGAATTTTAATCAAGGAATTAATAACAAAGGATAACCAAATCCCCATGCCTCAAGTGAACATAATTTTCAAGATTCAAATAAAGTCATTCCATAGGAAAAAAATTGTTTAAATTCATAATGTATGTTTAATTTTCTTGCAAAATGCCTATGACTTTTTATTTGAAGTTGCATTGTACCTATGTACAATAACAACAATCATGTGCTAGATTTTATGTTGTCATATGTTGCACTACCTATTCACCTTAGGTCCACCTACCTACCTTTTTTATACCCTACTTACCTACTTAACTACCCCGACAACCTACAGATTTACTTACCTTACATATACCTATTCTACCTACCTATTTACTTCCCTACCTACCCCAACAATCCTCCTACTTACTACCTTACTTATAACCTACCAACCCCAACATCCCACCCACTTACTTACCTTAGTTATAACCTATTCTACCTACCTAGTTTTATTCAATAATATAATGCATGGTGTTTGACATGGAAGAATCACAATTGAACATTTTTGAATTTTCAATGATTTATACTTTTCAAATATTTTTTTAAAAAATAAATAGCTTTTATAAAATATATTGATTTTCATTGAATACATATTTAAAACAAGCTTCAACATTATTTTTTATTTATTTCATTTGAATAAATTTAAAATTAATTAATATGTCAATTTTGGGATTACCTAATTGTTTCATAGTTAACAAGATAAAAATGAAATGTTGCACATGTTTTATTAACAAAAGGTTTGTGTAATTTGGTGGCAAAGGCATTGGGATGCCTCTATGAGGTCTTAGGTTTAAACTCATGTAAATCATGTATATGAAATTATTATACTTAGTGATGTATATGATGTAAATGTACACCATAAACATATGGTTGGAGGTAGGGTGTAAATAGGTATGTACCTACTTAACTTTTACCACATAACAAAACACGACACATGGAAAAAATACACTCACATGTTGTTATGTATCTAGTAAATGGCTAGTAAAAAATGATTACCATTTTGATTGGTTGTATTTGATGAGTAATCAAATGGGCAACTTGACATATTGATTAGTCAGAAATGCCACCCCGAGCATGGTCAAAAAGATTACTACTCAACTTGGACATTGTCAAAATCAACTTATCCAAAATTATTGGATGATCCTTTTGATGGGTGTTTAGATGGGGTGTTTTTTTTTTATTAATTTTTTGGTCAAGTGAACCATGAATTCTTGTCGTGCATGGTTTTTATGATTATGTTACCATGTAATTATGATTATGATTAATTAGCCATAGGTAGTTAAAAATATAAAAGGTTATGTTTTTTTATTTGTTTATACTTTCATAACTAGTATGTGGCCAAATTTGGCTAAATCATTTTATGGATGATTGCCATTTTAGCTACATCACAAAATTAAACGGGGAAAACAAATCCCCTTTATCATAGCATGATTCAATGAGGTTTACTAGGCAATGGGGTTTAAGGTTTAAGAACTCAAGTTGGACTCAATGTTGACCCACATACCACAAGTTATAACTTTACTACTTGTACTTCATAAGATGGTCAAATAAATCAATAGATATTGATTCTCAGACCAAGATCCCTGATTCCCTTGAGTCAATAGCCTTCACATCTTAAACCATACCCAGTTTGAGCTTCTATCAGACCTACAAAAACCTTTTTAACATTATAACATAACATTAAAAATATCATTATAGGAAGTTCATTGCAAGTTGCTATTCTATTAGCTTGGAGTGATTTTCATAGTTTTGCAAAAGAAATAAAAATAAAAATTGGTACAATTTTTTAAGTATATTAACTTTTTTCAATTATGGTAGTGATGATGATGGTGGGTGGGAGAATGCGAGGGAGGTTGGGTGGAGGGTGTTTAGTTCATAGCTCGTGATTTTTGTAATCATAATATTTGTGGTTTTGTAACTTCACATTACTATGGGTGTTGCTGTTGGTAAAAGAAATATGCCACACCAAATCCTCCATGAAACTTGTTTCAAGGTATGGATTTATAGCCATCACTTGTTTTGTGGGATGCATGCATGGATGTTAGTTTGTTTGTGTGATGGTTGTCATATAATTGTGTTTCAAGTTTCAACCAAATTTTTGTATCATGTGAAGTGACTTTTCATCCCTCTACTCCCGGTTTTACGAAGTGATTATACTTGGAGGTACATATGTTATTAATGAAGGGAAAATGCAAAATGTATTTCTAAATATTGAATTGTGTTTGTAGTTGAAAAGAAATAATTTGCCTCCTATGCATCACTTATGATTTGGAATTGATAGATATATTTTCAAAGTTTAAACTTTCCAAATCCTATAATTTTATGTTAAAATACCACCCATTTAAACCAACTTTTAAAGAGTTAACATAATGCACAACTTGACAACAGACCTTTAGTCATTTAAAACATTGTTGTCATCACATACATTAATCAAATTTAGTTTGCATTAATTCATTGGAAAGCTAGCAACAAAGCACTTGCTTACCAAATTTCAAGCCTTGCATTTAAATCAGTAAAAAATTGTGGGGATTTTACAAAAGTTCAACTTGACAATAAACTTCCAATCATTTAAAATGTTGTTACATTCACATACACTATTCGAATTTAGCTTGCATCGACTTATTGGAAAGCTAACTACAAGATACACCAACTTGCCAAATCTCAAACTTTGCACCTAAATAAAAAAAAATTATGCTACAAAACCCGAGAGGTTTTATGAACATTTTAAAAAATTTTAAGCTCCAAATCTACCCCTACTCATTTCCATTTTTTCAAAGGTACTACTATGATCCAATTTATTTTCCTTCTTTCCACCATCTATTAGGACTCATTACTCTTCTCCTCCCCAAAAAAATTGTAAGAACAAGTTTTCACATATTCAAATCACAAATCACGTTCTAAAAGAGATAAACAAATGATCCAAATTTGCGTCTTTAAAGAGAAAAAAGAAGGAAGGAAACAAGGGAAGACCATAACTTGGTGGCCAATGGAAGGTTCCAAGCTTGGTGGCCCTTGGAAGGAATCCAATGCTTGGAGGTCAATGGGAAAACATCTTGTTGGTGGCCTTTGGAAGGAAAAAAAAAAACATCTTTTTCACTTCTTTTCATTTTTCCCCCAACAAATTTTATTTAAATTTTTTTTCCATTGATTTTAAAGTTTTACTTTACCATGGTTCTAGACCATTACTTTACATCTTTCTTCTCTTTTCCTTACTTATAAATTATAATCATGCATTTTGATGTGCTAAATCTTCCATACATTCATCGCCAAGTTGATTTTGATCGAAGGTTTTTTCCTTTCCTTGAATTCATGGTGTTGCGCATGATCACGTTTTATGGGCTTCAAGCTACACAAATGAATGAAAAAACACCTCGAAAGTTGTTCGTTGATTTGACATTAACCCAACACCCTCATGATGAAGATCTCGAACCGCAAAAGGTGTGCTTTTGTTTCAAAGTGAACCCTTTTGAACTTGGTGTTATCACATTTCTTCAAACTTTTGTACCTTGGTGATTTTGTTGCAGGTCAACCCGCTTTTGGTGATGAACTTGAAATTGTCTACAAAGGTTTTTACGAAATTGAAAACACCTCCATCTTTGCATGGTTTTCAATTCTTGGTGTTGGACATTATTGTAAGTTGCGTGGTTCAATTTGTCAACTGCCTCCTAATAATAAAGCAAATTACTTAGTTCACACCATTTGACGCATCTTAAATTTCCTACGGTTATGAATTATCATTGTGACATAGCCTAAGATTCAACATGTACTTGTAGTTATTCCTTGAGTTTATCCATAACTCGAATAAAAATTTCATTCATCATGAAATCCATGTTGTCATTGCCACCTTATCACATTATTTATTTTAATCACTATGTTGTTTCAAATTAATTTTACATTTACAATGTTTGAAGATTATTTTATTCCCATTGGACCTTTCATTGACACCCCTTTAACTGTTTCAAGAATCTCAATCATCTTTGCTTGCACAATTATTCATTAAATAACATAACAAGACCAATGTTTTGCCAAATATTACGAATTTTAGTGTTTGCTTTTAACCCCAACCTTCTAAAAACTTTTCACCCCTAATTACATAATTGAAGTTCTAAGATTATGATTACCAATTTTATTGAAGAAAAGAATTAACTATACACCTCATTCATCCAATATTGAATTCGGAAACAAAAAAACCCCTCATGCAACCATTCACACCCATCATTATTTATTTTAACATAAAATTACTAAAAACCCCTAATAGCCTTACCACACCCCTATATCCTTGATGCAATTTTTAAAAATTGAGATTATCGCACATGGTTGTGTTGGTATGGTTCACGTGTCACTAGGATTTGGCTTCTCTACATGATCTGAAGTTGTTTCTAAATTCAATGTCTCCAACTCCATTATGGCCACTAATGTCATGGCCATTGTCAAAAATGTAGTTGAAAGCGAATGTTAGCTTGGAACATGGCAATTGAAATCTACATGAAAAATGAAAGGAAAAAAATGTAAAATAAAATATCGATGGTTGAAACCATCATAGGGGAAACAAAAAGGGAAGGCCAAAGAAAGGCCAAAAGATGAATAATTCGTAGGAACCAAAAAAAAAAAAAAAGTTAATCCCTTTCGTGGCAGGAAGTTACTTCACCCATGACCCCTTTAATGTCACTTACACACAAATAATGAGATCTAATAGTAATGGGAGGACTATAACATGCATCACCCACCAACGCAATCTTCTTTTTTATAATAAAGGCTAAAGCACATTAAGGGGCGATGCTCACATGTTGTTTGAAAAATTGATTACAAAAAGACAAGGATAAATGACTTCTTGATCATTTATCATGGAAAAGATGGGCACACTCGATGAAACGATCCATATCACGCTTAGATGTGTTGTGCACATCCATGGCCATTGGAATAGAATGGTGCCCTTCATGAAGCCTTTTATACTTGCGAATCTTAACAATGATGCTAAGTTTGCAACTGCACCTATTGGTCGATTAATGACACTCGAAATCACAGTCTTTCATGTCAGGTCAATAACCATTACATCAGCAATGAAGACTTGGTCCTTTCAGGTCATGTAGAGATCAATTCGTAATGAAATTCCCGACACAAGGACGTACCACCAATCTCTCCATACAACATCCCCACCCTCTCAAGCAAGAGCATACATGACATCTTAGATGACATCATGTGTGATTATCTGTTAACCTCCAAACGAGCAACAAGCTAAGTGTGTGCCAAATACGTTCAACATGTGTCCACATTCACACATGAAAAGACTAGATGTCAAGGGTTGGGGCGTTGATAACATGAAGACTAATATGTTTTGTACAACTTTGATGTAAGTTTTTATTACCATAATAACCTTTCAGTTTTAGTACTTGGGTGCTAAATAATTATTTTTATTTTTCAAAATCCACTTCAATAGTAAAAGAAATGTAATTTTTGAAATTTCAATAATAAATAGAGGGAGCTTCTTTGGCAAGTTTTTAAAACTTTGCTCATTTTTAACATAATGAGACCACCTTTTACAACAATTTCTATTGCTTTTTAAAAAATAATTGGGGAAACATATTATGTTTCACCAAATGAATATAGGATATAAAAATGTTTTCAATTATTGGATATTTGCTCTCCAATAGTGACCTACCTACCCTAAAACAAGAAGCTTTTGGGTTTTCAACAATTTTTACGTACTTTCCATCTCTTGTAATTTCCTTTAAATTTCGACATTTCAAACAAATAATTTCTAAAAGATTTGACATTTTCAGAAATACTTTAATTACCACTAAACCTGAAAAGATATTATAGTACATAATTTGTATTGATTTTTTTGTTTTGTTAGCTCTAAGTTTAGGTAAGAAGAGGTGAGTATGATGTTTCCATTGTGATCTCCATCTTCATATTAATGGTTTGAAAGCACCATATAAGGCTTTAACTAAGTCCTCCGTACTCTCAATCCGTGCATGTTGCTCTAGTTGTTATTTTCTCAAACTCCCAACTTATTCACAAATTGTCAAATCTTGATGAAATTCATCTACATTAACTAGTCCTTGCATGTCACCCTTTTCATTTCTTCTTCAAACTCTCTCATCTACGATGAGTATATTTGGGAATGGTTGATCACAACTAAGTCTCACAATAACATTGCATGCACTTCGACTTAAGATAGGAATGGAATTATCTCTTTGACCACTTGCTTCTCCATGGGTTCCCTTGTCATCAAGAAGCACCATCTCCATTTGAAAGCCCTCCAAGAGGGTCCCTTTCCTACAACAATGGAACTGGATTAATGCCATCGTTGCCACCACCTTGATGAACCATCAATTGACCGCCCATTACCAAAATTATTATTTTTGAACATAGTGACAGTTTTGCATCTGAATTTCAGCATATCAACAAATTTTTGGCAACTTTCTTATATTATTGTGTCACAAATTGACCAACATGTATCAAATCTTTTGTAATGTAATTTTTTTCAGTAAATCAATATTTTTAATACCTTGTTTGCAAAAGGAAAGATGAATGGCTTCTAGTCTTTTTAAACAATTTTATAAAAGGATATTTGATGAATTCTTAGAGTTTTTGAAAACTGTGGTTATATGTCAAATTTGGTTTTCAGTTTTTTTAAAACCACCTTGAGAACCACCAATTATCAATTTCCATTTCTAATAGTTACTCAACACTGGTACAAATCGCAATCCCTTTTGCACTATTCAAAATGGTTACACAACATTCACCATGCTTCAAAGCATAAAGCAATTCTAGCAATTCTTGCAATTCAAAGTTATAGTATCAACAAATGGGATTCCAGTTTTGTGACATGAAAATGCATCAATAGTCATAAAGTCCATGGTTGCTACATTTGATGATGCAAAATGGTTTAAACACTCATCCAACAATTATTCAACATGCCTTTCCTTTGGTATCTCATCCTTCAGAGAGTGTCTGGGTTGAATGATTTTGTTAAATTGAAAACTGGAAAATCACAAAATCAATAATTCAAACAATTAATAAACTTCTCAATGTATTGTTGTGTCTCTTGCATTGGATAACACAATCCAACACATCAAAAATTTAAGAAGTTTTATTCAAATGTGAACTCAAGAGTAATAAGTTTACATGGTGATGTGCCATACTCCAATTGCGGGTCATGAGATATTTTCTCAAAACATGATGTTAGCTACACAATACGTTTTGCAAAATGGTCTTCTCACACATCCTCTTCAATGTCATATGAATGCATATTCTATGGTTGTTCCCAATGTGGTTGGATCCCCAGGCTCTTTTTTAGAATCCTTATCCAATTGGTTTAGTTCTATTAGAACATTAGCCAAAATATGCAAAGAAAATCAAATTTCCAATTTGTAGCCATCATCATACTAATGCTTGGTTTTCTCATGTTTATAGACTTTGCCAATATATTCAAAATGACAAGCATGAGATGAATCAACCAAGCCATGACAAAACCTCATGAAAGCCATCATATTGCATGTAGTTGCAGAATTAATAAAACTTGAAGTTCTATTTCCATCAATAAACTTTGCATTTTTCTGTCCAAAAAGAAGAAGCATCAAGCCATTTAGATTTACCATAAGTAATTAAATGTTTCTCTTCTGTTCTATTTATACTCTTATCAACTATCAACAAAAAAGAATAGATTTCCCTTACATTTCTGTCATATGTAAGTTTTCTGAGGTCTTTGAAATCACAAACAAACAACTCCATTCTTGAAATTAGAATTGCGTATGACCCATAATCGAGTCAAGACATATTGAAAACTTGCTAGTGTTAAGCTAATTTGCATATAGATTCATAACTTTATAAAGAGAACCTAATATTTACAATATGATACATTATCTTCAAGGTAACCAAAGCACATTCCTTGTTTGCTTCCTGTATGCAACTACTATGCTCAATCAAGGAACAAAAATTGATGGTCACTTTGCATGAAAAACACTCTGTGTAGCACATTCAATGTATTGTGATCTTTAAGGGGTTCCAATTGTAAGCTCTATTTTTTAGTTTTGGTGAAAAATTCTGCCAACAAAACAAGTTTGGTGAAGGATTAACCTCCACTTGGTGCACTTGAAGTTGAGCAGTACTACGAGGAAGCAAGAAGAGGAAACAAGTGGTACAAGGTGATGTAATCTTCGTATGCCAAGGTGAGGAAGGTCAAGAAGATACAGGCAATAGACTGTAGAGGATTGGGCATTCTCTCATTCTTACTTCTCAAATTTATAATACAAAGAAATTAAGTGAATTTTTCTTCAAATGCTCTTCGCATTGAAGGATTGAAAGGAAAAAATTGTTCACATCTGCATTGTCCTACAATTATTGCCCCTCATTTGAACAGCTAAATGCCATTGAATGGCATTGCAAGTTACAAATAAATCTTTTGTCATGAAGTATGAATTCATATTTTGAAAATGTCAATGCACATTTCTTATTTTACTTGCTAACAATTTGAACATATCATTAATTGCATGCCCAAAAATGTGCCGCGCTTTTACTTCTTTAATTTTTCTACTGTGATACTTGATGGGTACCAGTTGGGTACCTGTCAAGCAGCACAGTGAACAATAATAAAAAGTAACACGGGCATTTCCAAAAGTGCTGATGCGTAGAAAACACCTTACTCTTCCCCAACTTTGATTATAGCATATAATGATCTGCTAAAATTTTAGGTGACAATTATACTAAGAATCTGTGTCCTGAGTTGCTGTCGCACTTCCAGATTCAACAGGTAGACTCAGTCCTGATGTTGGCTACGATCAAGATCTCATCTATGAAATGTGCAAACAGTTTCAGTTAAGATGTCACCTTTGGAATTGTCAAAGGAAGAAGTGAATCATCCTGTGACTTACTTTGGACAGGCCCCATGATTTTGCAACTTACTTTGCAAGCACAGAACAGCTGCACTGTATGGCAGTTGTATGGTACCCATGCATCTATCTACTAAATGATTTACAGTCACACAGTTTTCCTGACAGGAATTTCAAAGCCGACTCATTCAATCCCTCTGAAGTATGCAAAAGACATGTAGCAGTAGTCTATGCTCAATTCTATTTTCTGAGTTGGAGATCAAGGAACCAGTTTACATTTCTGCTGATTAAGCTTGAAAAATTGATGTAGGAGCCTATGCACTTCTCCAAAGCTCCCAGTCACATTTACTAACCTCTCCTTGATCCACCCTGGAAGCTTGGTGGCAGGCCCTGACAGAGAAGCATTTGGCCCTTGAGGCCCAAATCCTGATGTGTAGCGTGCATCAACCAACAAGATTGCTGCATAGTCTCCAATGTGCCTTATGGCTCTTCCTGGAGAGCACATCTTCCATATCAGCAAGATTTACTTCTGAGTTTCAATGATCCCAAACTGATGCATCATCCACAAAACCTAGCAAGAATAGCAGATTTAGTGGCATCTAGTTATTGTTGTGTATTAAAAATTCACAATTGTTGGGATAGTTGGGGAAATACATTTACCTATTGACTGGTTGACAGCCTTCATGCAGAGATTCTCATAGTACTCCCTCCCTCGCTGCCTGCAGGGCTGCAATGAAGGGATACCTGATACTCCAACCAGCTTGTCACTCCCACTGATTATTTGGTTGGTTGGCAGGCTATCTAGGTATCTCATTCGTTCCATAAGCTCTGGATCTGATGGACTTGGGTATGGCAGACCCACCATCACCACACATCTTCCCATACCATCACTGAAGTTAATTCCTTCAGACATCTTTCCACCAACCACACAGAGAAGTATGGCACCCCTTTGATTCCCCTTCATTATCTTGTCAGATTTGTCAGATGCCTGGGTGATGCTCTCTTTGTATTCCTGCAGTGTTGCCTCAACTGCAGAGGTGTTGCATGGTTCCCTGAGCACATGCTTCTTGGCTTCAATTGCTGCCAGAATGCCTTTGCTTTCCCAGGCTGTATACACTTGGTTTTCATACTCAAAAGATGGAAAGAAGACAACAATACCCTCTGGAACCACAGATGAAATGTTGCTTATCAGCCTTCCCAGTTCATCTACCTGATCAATCCCACCATGGCAAAATTCAAATATAACACAAAAGTAGTCGCACAGTAACCCGTGACTTCCTGCTTGCAAAGAACTCTGTTACAAGCAGTCACACCCTTAGACAAAAAACTTGCATGTGTTGTGATACAGGTTCATCCCGTTCATTACCCTGTTTAACATTTAGGAGATATTGAGAGAAGGTAGGTGCACCATGACATGATGCTCATAATATGTACCATTTTTGGTGTTCCACGAGACTGGTAGGTGAAATTAAATGTGTGTCCTCCAGGTCCTCGAGCAAGAGCAATTGGAAGAATGCTATCAGGTGGCACAATGTGTCCACATGAGAATGTGTGGACCTGCAAATGGCCACATAATGGAAGCTTTTATCAGAACCTTCCCTTCCGCACACACTCACAAAACAATCAAGAAGTTCCATGAACCTGCTAACTATTCTGCCCAACTTAAGGTAAAGAAGGCCAACTGCATAACTCAAAGCAGATGTATTGGGAGGACAACAGAGCCTGCAGAACTGGAACAAGGTACAAACACACATACTTTCTCAGGAGGTAAGTGTGGAAAGAGGCAGTCATACAGCTGAGAAATTGGCTGCAGGGTGCCTCCTGCTAGTACAACAGCTCTGGCTTCCTTGACCACCTGCATCAAACCACTACATGTGATCATCTTGGTTCTTCTCCAAACATAGGAATCTGCACCAATCACAAATCCCATGTCGATATGCAGTTCTACATTCACACATGAGCTGACAATGGCTAAGTTCTAGATACTTGAGATAATTGTATGAGACTAGATGTACAGATGGATAAGAGGCCAGATATACGCTACTCCTATAACATATTTTGAAATGTGTGTTGTGATGAAATAAAGTGCTGCTGTGAGTTTACAGCCTGCCAACCTTACTCACAAGGCTTCAATGGAGCTCATGTCAGTCTCATAAGAGAGCTAAGCCTGCTGAGACCAAGACCCTAATGAGTGCAGACAGTGGCAAACATATCACCCTGTTTTATACAGAATTATATGGCTTACAGTCATACCTCCATGAAGTGCTTGGCAGCATTCAGCATTACAAACTTGATATATCCATCTGTGGGCTCACAATTCTTTCCACTGTTTGGCACCACCAGAATTCGACCATCAGCATCAGCATTGGTGAGAGCAAGAATAACATCTGCTAAGGCATGGAAGCCAGTCATGGAACTGCTGCTTTGCAGTGTAGACCCTATTGCCAAACCATTCCTTTGTTGCAAGGGAATGATCTGCTCCAAAGCCATTTTCTCTCCATAGCTGCTCACCTACACCAAATCCCAAATATGGCCATACATGTACTCCAAGATATAGTGCTTCCAAAATTGTAGGAATGGACCAATTTCAAAGTCATCACAGTAGCAACATCAAACATCCTGTTATAATTGAGACCAGAAAACAGAGAGAGACAGGAAGCTGGAACAAATAAGCTGTAAAATGCTACTTAAGATAATTGAGGAAATTCAGACCTTGTGGACAATGTTACTTTCTTTGATATAGCGTCGGAGCTTGAATAGGTTGATGCTCTCTATTCCAAGTGAAAAGGAAAAATCATTAATGTTCATAATGTCAGCCTTCTTTGCACCAATATCAGCCCCATTTGAGATGCCTCGATGAGATGGGGCACTGCTGGTAGCTTTGGGAGCTGAGAGACGGTCCAGAAAGGCCTTAATGAGCTGTAGTAAGGTCTCAATGTAGTGGCAGTTCCCTTCAGCCAACCGGGTTTTGAATTTTTCAAGGTACTCGGAGAGCTGGGAGCTGACTCGTTGGAGCTGTGTCCACAATGAAAAAACCAGGGATTCAGAACTGTGGGGCATATACTAATATATGAGGGAAGCTTGCAAGCACAACATCATGAAGAAATGACAAGGGGTTATTCTCCCAAGTCAATTGCTTACTTGAGAACCTGTAACCTGGCAACTGTGAATGCTAGTGACTGCGTCAACAAGGTTGTGGGCCTCATCAATTATGATAACACAGTCCTTGAGCTTCACACCAAGGGATTCACGGGTAGCACTGTGAAGCAGTGACTGGTAAGGGAGCACCACAAGGTCAGCTGCAGGCACTGCTTGGCGAGCCCCATAGTATGGACATGTCCCCAGCCTGTGACCCAGTTCCAACAGATCCTCTATGTCCAGAGCACCTGATTTTGCCAACTCGTCCTTGAACTGCCTCTGTAACTTTTTCTTTCGCAGCATTGGACAACCAGCACTCTTGGACATCTTCCGCTGCTTTCCAGCTTCTTTAACAAACTGCAAGCATACTCACAGTGTAGTTAAAATGGTGCACAAGAGTGTATGCACCATACTGTCTATGATACAATGTTGAGCAAAAGACGGATGATTATGGGCAAAGTGGCGAAAGGGGCAACCTTTGTACCAGTCTGCTCATTAGACTTTGACTTGTGCAATTCTAGACAGCGCTCATTGATCCGAGCAGAGCTTCCAAGCTTCATGACCTCTACAAAATGAAACATCCACATGGCATCCAATTAAGCACTGACCAGCCTGTGGCAGAACATAGGTGATTTGAATTTTAGCAGGATGAGTGCAGATTGGAACAGGATTGCAATTCACCAGGTGTGTAATTCACCGGGATTGATGCATAGTGTCTTGCGTGACCCAATGGTGACACTTTGCAGTGAAGAGTTAAATGCAGTTCGCTGCAGCTCTCCTACAAACTGCGACAGCTGTGAGTGAGTACGGCTGCAAAAGAAAACTTTCAGAGGCTCTACTTCTTCATCATCATCATCTTCTTCCACATCTTCATCACTGCTGCTGGACACATCTTTATTTGTCTTCCGCTTTAGTGCACCGTTCCTGAGCAGGCAAGAACCCCTCCAACCAGTAATTCTCTTTCAGAATTGAATGAATACATAATCTTCAGAAGTGCTGTGAACTTCTCCATATGTACAATTGAGGGCTGATCGAAATGATAAGGTTATAAAGATTTCTGAGATGGATGAATTGCTTATTCCAGAGACTACTTTGGACTTTCTAGTATCACTTCGGAGATGGAATCTCAAACCCTGAACAACCACTGAGGGAATTGCACCTGGGAGCATTATCATCGCTGCAGTAATCTTCAATCAGAAACTCGTCGTCCTCATCCGCTGAAGAAGTCCTCACAGATTTCTTCTTCACTTGTCCATTCTGACGCTTGCGGCTAAAACACGCGTCATCCTCCTCCGCATCACCGAAGAAGGATCGAGCTGTGGAGACTCTGCTCGTACTCAAATTCGACTTTTGTAGCTTCTTCAGCTGCTGTTTCCGCTCTTCTTTCTCCCTACGCCTTTGCTCCTCCTTGTTCACCTCAAAGTCTCGCATCCAATCCGGATCCTCATCGACCCCGTTGCTGAGCGACGAGCTCTGTAATTCAGCTTTAGGACGGCCGACAAGACGAAGCGCATGCTCATCTTCTAGCCACTTCAACGCACTACAAATCAAGCTTAAAGTCTTCCCAGTACCTGTAATCAACAACAGAAACCGAAACTATTCAAAGCGAATTCCACTAACAGCCGAGAAAGAATGCTGCTACTAAAAATCCCATTCGCACTTGCAAAAAAGGAAAAATTCACGTCCAAAGACATCGCAAAGGCAAAGCAACGAAAGCAAAAGTCGCAGAAATCATGGTACCCGTGGGACTCTCGACGATGGCGACGCCTCCTTGTTGCAAAGCTCGGTACACAGCGGTCATAAATCGTGTCTGGATGCCATAGGGCTTGAATGGAAAAGCTGAGAACTCCAGTTGCGCAGCCTCCTCCTTCTCCTTCTCATCCTCCATTCTCCAAACAAGATTTCAGCAGGAGCGTCGCCGCGGACGCACGCAACGGCAAGGACTAATGCTGCGAGAAAACAACGCTATACTGCAGAGCGGCGTTCAGGGTTTCAAGAGAAAGAAGAGCTGATGGGTTGGTTCGTTTTTTGGCGCCAAATCCACGTGACATTCTGAAGGACCAACGGAAATCGTGTCTCTTTCCACATGCCAAATGAGATGCCAAATCATATCACCTAATACGTAGAAGGGTTTTTTGGCTTTTTCAGAGGAAAAGACGAGCTGGTTGTTTTTTAGGGAGAAAATCCACGTTACTTTCGACATGCCAGGTCGAGATGTCAACTCATATCACCTAGTAGGTCAAAGAGCATTTGGACTTTCAAGAGGAGAAGAAGAAGAACTGGTTGGTATTTTTTGGCTACAAATCCACGTTACTTTCGACATGCTAGATCGAGATGTCAACTCATTTCACCTAGTAGGAGAGGTAGAAGGCTTTTTTTGGCGCCAAATCCATGTGACATTTTGAAGTGCCAATGCCAATCGTTTCACTTTCCACGTGCCAAATCGAGATGCCAACTCACATCACCCTAGTAAGTTAGAAGTATTTAAAAACTTAAAAAGGTAGTAAAAGTCGATCAATGTTTTTGTGGGGTTGAATTTTGGCCAGTTTTTGACCAGAAAATTTGGAAAATATTGTCTTTATAAGTGTAAAATCGACTATTCAGTTTGAAAGATAACACTACTAGGCATGCAACAATTATTGATTGTTTGAACAAGCTTGTGGGGCTAGGGTTTATACTTGTTCAACATTCAAAACCCTAAATTAGATGTTTCTGAAAACCCTAAACCTAAAAATTCAACAAATTTTTGAGGGGGATTGGGTCAAGCTTCATCAGGGCTCTGTTCATACCTTGGAGCAATTACATAGTCCTGGTCATACTTGGGCTATAGCAGTACAGGCCACACTCTTACCTAGTATTTGTGTAAAAAATAAGCTTCATTTGACAAAGCCATGGTTCATCACACATCGGTGACATCAAACTTTGTGGGTTTCATCCATTTCCACATATAAAAATCCATGGCATTTGTGGTAATTTGACAGTAGTGCAAATATGTGCCATTACCACATTCAAGTGCCAAGCTCACATGTTTATGTCAAATACACTACATAATAAGAGGCCTAAGCAAACTTGCTTCATTCATAAGACAATCAAAGGCAGGTCATGTCAGGAACTCAGCAGCCAAATAACTTGGGTTGAAAATGTCAAATGGTGCACAATGAAACACCAAATGATGCACAATGACATAATGAAACACCAAATGCTATTGCAAAATGATACCCAAAGAAACACCCCTCAAATAATTCACAATGACACACAATGTAACACCAAATACTATTGCAAAACGATACACGAAGAAACGCGAAATGATGCACAATGACACAGAATGAAACACCAAATACTATTGCAAAATGGTGCACAATGAAACACCAAATGATGCACAATGACACACTATGAAACACCAAAATGCTATTGCAAAACAATACATGAAGAAACGCCAAATGATGCACAATTGACATACAATGCAACACAATGAATCACTCATCCATCTTAAACCTTATAAATAAGTCACTGATCAGATCAGTGAAAGCGTCTGTCACCACTATATTACTAGTAATCACATCAAGCTGCATTTCAAACAAGCAATCTTTGATTGCTCAGCAGGGTCTGCACATAAAAAACAGTGCAAGATTTTTGTCAACCAGTCCTTCACAAGATTTGATTTGATCACTGGTTGTAATAGTTTTCCAGTCTTATCCAATCCCAAATAAAAATTTCTGGCCACCAAAGAAAAGAACACATGTCCTGGAAAGACTTGCCTTCGTGCAGAGTTTGTTCATTCTCATGATCACTCTGTCCAATCCCACATATGTCCCAGAAAAAAGCTTGCCCTTCATGCAGACTTTGTTCATGTTCTCATATCACTCTGCCCAATCCTGCAATGTTAGATCACCCATTGCAAAAATGCAAAAATAAATTCACTTTCCAAAGAAATTCAATCTGATCCCTACAAGGCTCCCCCACGTACACGGGATTTGCTACAATAAATGTTGGGCACTGTTATTATTGGTCCAATAAGCTGCCCCTGCTATATCTGGTTTTTAACAATCAATGTAAATCCAACCACTGTGACCATCTCCACCAGCAGACCAAATTTACTACTCCTGATCTCCTTCTAAAGACCCCAACCCCCCCCTTGTGTAGAGACAAAGCACATTTGTAGGGGACATGAGGGAAAATGTTGGCCATTCATAGCTTTTCCAGCTTTTCCAGATTGCTCTTGAAACGGCCAGGCATTTGCTTACGAGACATTGGTGATGATGAGCCTAGTGCGCCCGGATACATGTGCCAGAAGCATCAGAGATAAAACCTTGAGTACATTCACATGAATAGCTGACAGCAGCTGTTTGGTTTGAATAGCACACAGCCTTTAGATCACCTTGAGTTTTACAAGTGTCGGATCTGCCACAACCCACCGAAGAAGGAGAGCATCGAGAAAGCGAGCAAATGAAAGGAAGCTTGATATCACACGCAAGATCATTGAGCATAAATTCAAAGGAATGTCTGTGTCTGCGGAGAATTGGTGGTTCATATTTAATTGTGGTACAGCCTTCCTTCCTGTACAGATTGTTTGGCTCAAAGAAGTTCCAATAAGAAGAATTGAAGGGGATGCATGGTGACTGAGACCACACCCATGATGAATTTGGTGGCATCACCGTGTATGGCTTCCTTCCACCCAAATAGCATCCCTGCCCCTCGGGGCTGTAGGAGTCAACAAAACTGTCATGCTTTGTGGCTTTTTCACATAGCCTACCAAGATCATAAAGCTCATCCCAGCTAGCAACAGCAGCAAGATGCCCATTCTTATGCTGCTGGCAGTAAAACTCTGCATCATCCCATGTCTCTGGCTTATCAACAAGCTTGAAGCATGTGTGGGACTTCTCCCCAGGTTCATATCCTTCAGGGCATTCATGGAATCCAGGAAAGGGAAACCAAGGAGATGGTGCTGATGGTGAAGGAGGCCACACAGAGGTTGAAGTGGGAAAAGGAGATGGAACTGGAGATGAAGGCAATGGTGACAATGGTGCGGGAACAGGAGCTGGAGCAACCGGAGAGTATTCTGGAGGTGGAGGAAGTGGTGGAGGTGGTGATGGACACAGTGGAGAGAATGGAGGTATAGGTAACGGGGGCAAAGAATAGACTGGTGGTGGTGGTGAAGGTGGGAGATACTCAGGGGTTGGTGGATATGGAGATGGGGATGGTGGCAAGGGTGGTGGAGGGGGAGGAGCTGATGGAGAAGAATAAACAGGTGGTGAGGGTGTCGGTGGAGGAGGTGAGTAAACTGGAGGTAGAGGTGGTGATGAGGGTGAGGGTGTCGGTGGAGGAGGCGAGGAAACTGGAGGTGGAGACGGTGATGAGGGTGAGGGTGTTGGTGGAGGAGACGAGTAAACTGGAGGTGGAGATGGTGACAATGGTGGAGGAAATGTTGGTGGAGGAGACGAGTAAACTGGAGGTGGAGACGGTGATGAGGGTGAGGGAGATGGAGATGGTGACAATGGTGGAGGATATGTTGGTGGAGGAGACGAGTAAACTGGAGGTGGAGATGGTGATGAGGGTGAGGGAGATGGAGATGGTGACAATGGTGGAGGATATGTTGGTGGTGAGTAAGCAGGACCTGGTGGTGAAGGAGAGGGTGAGGATGGAGGCGGTGAGTATACAGGGGGTGTTAGTGGGGGAGAAGGAGGTGATGAATAAGCTGGAGGTGATAGCACTGGTGGAGATGGGAAGACAGGTGGTGAATAGTTAGGGGCAGTAGGAGGAGAATAGATGGCAGGTGGAGAAGAATAAACTGGAGGTGGTAGAACCACTGGTGGAGATGGGAAGAGAGGGGGGGAATACTTAGGAGTTGGAGGAGCATAAATAGGAGGAGAATATCCTGGAGGAGCTGAAGGAACTTGTGTAAGAGCATTGCAAGTCTTTCTTGATCTCTGTGCAGGAGCCCCTGGAATGCAATTCTCTCCTGTGTCAAAGAGGACACCATGAGCTGCAAGGTGATCACATTTGTGACTAACCTTGGTGAACAGATTATTAGACACATTGACGCCCTTCAAATTTGGCAAATCGCAGAGATTCGCAGTCACACTTCCAGTGAGGTTGTTGCCGCCAACATTGAATTCCTCCAAGCTTGTCATGTTTGATATGCTTGATGGAATTGGACCACTGAGATCATTGAAACTCACATCAAACACTGTCACCTTATTCAATAGGCCAATTTCTTCAGGCAGGGGCCCTGATAGTGAGTTATTGAGCATGATGATCTCATTCAGAGTTCTGGACATGTTGCCAATGCTGGTTGGGATCGTCCCTGTGAAGTGGTTGTTGGCAAACACCACCACTGACACAGGAGATTCACCAAGATTTTCAGGAATGATGCTGAAGAACGTGTTGCTGTTGACAAACAACGCATCCAGGCGCTTGGAGAAAAGTTTCCCCGGAAGATGACCAGTAAAGTTGTTGAACCTGATATCAAGATAAATGAGCTCTGGAATGTTGAGTACAACTTCAGGGAACAGTCCTGAGAGCTTGTTGTTGCTCACATCAAGTTCGGCCAGGAGGCAGAGATTTTGAAACTCCTTGGGGATTGTTCCATGGAACCGATTGGTGTTGATGTGGAAAAGCGCAAGCTCCTCCAGGAGCCCTAGCTCTGGAACCAGAGTTCCAGCTAAATTTGCATGGTTCAGGTCTATACCTGCAACCACAAGAATGTCAGGTGGCTCATCATTGATGGGTGGGGAACAAAACACGCCTTTGTAGTTGCACACTTCAGGCCCCTCCCATGTCTTGAGAATGCCATGCGGATCATCAGTGATAGCCTTCTTCCAAGCTTGAAGGGCAATGAATGCTCGGTACTGGCTGAACTGAACACCATGATGGCCAACTCCAAGAGGGTGATGACCAACTCCTGGTGGATGGTGTCCTATTCCGGGTGGGTGATGACCCACCTCAGCCACATGGTATCCAACACTGTCAGGAAAGTGTCCACTGACTGTGTAATATTCCGACCAATCTGCATACAAACAACCATTGCCACAACACATAAGTCCTGGACCACTTCAGCTGATTTATTGACTTGGATCTTAATTCCTACATACAGAAATCAAGAAGCAGAATCACAAACACACACAAACATGCTTCTTACAACCATATTAGAAGAGACAGATAGCAACAATTAGAGGGCCTCTGTATCAGCATGTACTTGTTCATAGAACAGAACATCCATGTGCACTGGCCTTGGTTCAAGGGAGCCAACATTGTATCACTGTTGGCAGCATTGGTTATAAGTCAGTCAAAAAATCACATTGTGGGGATGGCAAAATGGCACCACATTTGTGCAACAAACAAAGGCACTCATTGATGTTCGAGTGTGATCTCCTCTATGAATATGGAATTCGCTACAAGATCCCTCATGAGGATCTTGATCACAAGAGTGCCAGATAACAAGAAGGAACCTGTAGTCCCTTTTGAACAAGAATCAACCTTCCTACATGATCTCCTCCTGAGACAACTTCTTATACAACCATAGTAATTAGATCCTTACAACACTTAAGATCCTCTCCTTGGTAGCAGAAAGGATATACTTTCTGTCAAGAAATTTACAACAACTATATCTGCAATCTTCGGAAATGCAACTACCTGGAGCCTCACTGGTGATGACTAGTGAAGTTGATACACAGTGCAAGGTAATAATAATTCATACCTGAAGCTTGTGCAGCAGGCAACAAGAGACAAATGAATAGCAGCATCTGCAATTGTGTGCAATGAAGGAAGGCTGAATGCCAGCCTATATCCATCTGTGCCATCCACAATACTTGAATCCAACTTCTTCACCAGCACTGTCAAGCTCAAGTCAACTTGTTGCTCTGATGCCAAAATGTCTAAGCTGCTTGATCCCCACTAAAAGTCAGAAGTTTGCTTTAATTGATTCTTGTCACGATTCCACACCTCTGCCTTCCATGCCCTGGCTCCAGCCTCATACACTGTGTTGTTGTTCTGTTTTCAAAAAGACAATAATGCTATCTCTTGACCTTCCACATTGGAAAGTCCCAAGTCCTGTACTGCAATCTTCTGTTCTTCAAAGGAGGTCTACCTTAGATTCCCAGTCTATGAACTTTGCCTTCTTCTAGCAAGAAGAGTGTATGTTTTCCTGCAACAAATGTCTGCATTCTAAGATTCCAGCATGTGCACAAAGATAATGCTGTGCGAGCTGATCTTTCTGCCTGTATCCTCTCCCACAAAGCAGAAGCCTTATCCTCTACAACCTCATACAGCACTTCCACTAACAATGAGAACTGCTCAAATGCAAGGAGCTACCTGCTCCCTCCTCAAAAAACTCATAGACATGCTGATATGCAGCATGTCCAAATAGTAACAAGATGTGAACTTGCACTGAGCTGGATCCTTTTCAATCACACAGCAGCCAGCTTGTCTTCATTCACAAGAGTCCTTGTAGCCGATTGTTCTGCTTCAGAACCCTGAAGACATTTGAAAGAACCCACAAAAGAGGAACTCAGTTTCACAGTTTCATCAAGGCTAAGATGAACTCGCATCCTATTCAATGTCAGACTTCATGTGGCCAGGGTACTCACATGGATTTTCTTCTAGGAGGTGCACAGATTATATGTAAGGAGATAATCCTTGGACACAAAAAGTCCATACCCTGCCTCCTCTTCCCTGCATGAGCAAAAAACAAAACCCATGAAGATCATGAAGATTGATCCCCCGAACAATAAATGTCACAAAAACCTGTTGCTATTCAAGTCAGTCTAAGTGTTATTCAATCTGCTGAACAACAGTATCTGCATCTGAATGGAAGCCATCATGGAAATCTCTGCAATTGAGAATGTCACCAGCATGCATGCAGATTACTATCAAAATGATCAAGATTGTCTCTTTTTTTCTCCACCCCCACTACAGCATTCCTCAATCTTAGCCACCTGCTTCACCAAGGATTGCATTGACCTCTGTAGCTACATAATCCTCTGCAGAATGTTCATCACCAGCATTGAAATAAAATTATTGCATAGGCATTGTGTGTGTGTGTGTGTGTGTTTTTCCCTGGCAAACGTACATTCCAATAATCTTCTTACATAGGCAGCCATCTGCTGCATGTTCAAAGTACAAAGAGGCCACAACATACATGGACCGATAGAGCACTGTTGTTCATTATGAGGCTTGATAGATAGCAGCTTCCTATGTAGAAGAAGATGATAGCGCAAAACTATTGGCAAACGCACACATTGCAACAATCTTCTACATAGTTTTTCACTATCATCTTCTACTTAGGAAGGAGCTATCTATTGAATGGACTGATAGCAGCACTATTGTACAGCAGCTATCGGCCTATCTGCGGTCTCTCCATTGTAAGCAAAGAAGATACTCTTGAACATGAGTGCTCGAAGCGGCGGAAAGGGGGGGAAAAAAACAGAGTATGTACCTCCACGGCTTATAATGAGGAAGAGCCAGCAATTGAACGCCGCAGGTTCACAATCCACAGCAATAGCAAAACTGGCTCCGCAATGTCGAAACTGATCTCTACAATAGTGACACGCTTATAATAAGCTCTACAATAATATACTGGCAAGAGTCGCATCACAATAGAACAAAGAACAGCAGCTTGATCCGAGACAGCAGTATTGTGTTCTCGACATAATGCTACTTCTCTCGTTCTACAAAACCAAACAAACAAACAAGAAAAACACGAGAAGAAAATCAAATTAGGAAAACCATTTCAAACTGCAGCCTGCTTTCTCTCTATATTTCTGCTCCTCGCTTTCGTCCTTCTCAACTTCTTCGCCGCTCTATTATCCAATGCCACTAATTTCCGGTGTTCCAGGTGCACCGTCGATGCAATGCGATATGACTTACGTTGAAACAATAATGAGGTTCCAACAATGTAGTGACGGAGCTTGAAAGACGCTGCTGCACTGCTCTCACTCTTTGTTGTTCTTTCCCCGTCCGACGCTCGCGCACATCGCAATCACTCTTCTATACCCCCTCCGCTTCTCGCGCGCTACCGTGTGCGAGCGCAGCAGCCGAGAGAGAGAGAGAGAGAGAGAGAGAGAGAGAGACGGGAGACGAGGGAGACGAGCGAGTGTTGTGCTGCAGCTGGTGACAGAACAAGACAGCAAAGAGCGTTGAGTTTCGCCAGCACTAGAGGGCGAAACTAAACCCTCTGTTTTGTCTTTTTTGTTTGATGTTGTTGTCACACGCTTGTTTTTGCCGGTTTTTGCCAAATTCTCCTGAACATTCTTCCATTCTTATATTTTTTTACTTTTACTTTCACTTAAGAAAAAAGTTTATACTTTTCACCCCCGCCCCTACCTACACATTTCTCCTTACGTGTACCTATACAGCTATCACTAGGGTATACCTATGTCACCTACGACCACAACGAGCCCTCCTATCATCTCCCAACACGTGGCACTAACTTAATTGTGGATATCTCACAGGCACAAATGCGCTACTTACTAATTTACCATTTTCTTTGTAGGGTTATTTTAGTCGCCAAATTTCGAGTTATTTTTTATTTTTTTAAAAACTGCCAGATTCTATATTAGAGTCCATTAAGTAGCCAAAATATATAGGTGGATACTTTTTTTTTAATGGTTTTGACTGTCAAATTTTTTAGAACCAAAATCTGGCTAAATGTTCAGATGGATTATGGCCACTTCAGCTACATCAAAAGATTGAATTTTTTTTAAAAAGAAAAAAAAAAAAAAAAAAAAAGAGAGAGAAAACCAAAAAAAACAACTGCTTGGCAATGTTGTGTTATAGCCAAAGTGGCAATCATCCACACGAACATGTAGCCAAATTTGGCTACAAGCTAAATATTTTTTTAAATTAAAAAAATTCCTTCTACATTTTTGTCTACCTGCTTGAAGCTTGTTTAGAAAATCTGGCGAATTTTCTTAAATTTTTATCTAATTATGGCTATTTAAAATCTCCAATAGCACTTGATTTTAGCATTTTTAGTTTTTTTTAATATAGCATTTTGGCTATTTCTAGCCAGCTAGAAACAAGCCTGCTTGGCACTACCTTCATTAGGTAGGTACCTACCCCTTTCAATACTAGGTAATAAAGGCTTCTTGAACAAAACTCATCTTTGAGGGCACTCCCCCAATAAAAGATTTCCAATAAAGACCACACCCCCCCCCCCCCTCTCCCCCTCCCCCCCGACAAAGAACGGCCAGTTGGAGTGGCCGCGGGGCGGGTGGG
>Ga0116231_10001714_pt1 | contig 45488 bp, 24 predicted proteins | sample S1TSphgellanicum_2_FD_89695 | JGI IMG/M metagenome (GOLD analysis project Ga0116231, IMG submission 89695) | Host-associated microbial communities from peat moss isolated from Minnesota, USA - S1T2_Fd - Sphagnum magellanicum MG | ecosystem: Host-associated > Plants > Peat moss > Unclassified... | reverse complement strand
TTTTTTAAGGGTTTGTTTGGGCTTTTGTGTCCTAGTGTTTTGGGTGTAACCTTTTTTTATATAACTCCTTATTTGCATCCTCTGTTGGTTCGTGATGCCCCTTGTCCCCATTGTTCCAACCTTTACACTTCAAGTGGCCTTTCGAGGCATGTCAAGAGTGTTCACCCTCATACTAGCCTCATCTCCCAGGCTAACCAGGCTACTTTGTCTTTGTAGGTGTCTTCCCCTCCTATGTTACACCCTAGTTCTATCCTTCTTGCCTTTTGGAGTTGGTTTCAAACTTAGTTTGGCTTCATTTTGGGTTTGTTTGAGACTTGTTTTGCATGCCCCTAATTGTTTCATAGGAACCTTTGAACCATCTAAGATGAGGTCAAATATGCTTTTCATTTACCCCTTGACCAAATTACTTGAAATATGATGGATGAGTAAACATGGTTCCTTTTCCTCTTGTTGCCACATCGGTGTTTGTGCTATATTTGAAAAGATCGTTCAAGTCAATGAGAGGTTTTTGCCCACCTTAGAAGGTTTATGGTGGACGATTGGCCTTCTCTTAAAAGGAGTCCTCTTATGCCTCACATGCTCCCTATTCCCATTGTTTTTTGGACAATTATTCTACCACTCATCTTTGTGGATGTCTGACTTTGGGTAGAACTGGAGAGTATAGTCGTGCTACTAAAGTTCTTTAGCCCATGACACTAACTATTCTTTCGAAGGACACCATTGTAGCTCTGCATTAGTTGCACCCCCTTCCATCAAACCATGTCCCTCCTCTTATTTTATACTATTAGCCCAAACACACTTTTGTCTTGAATAAGACTTTGTTTACATAAGCTTTAGCCACTGTCCCCCATTTATCTTTAGGCAAGCTATATGGCATGGTTTATGAACATCTTTCAAGATGCTTGATATTAAAATACCCATCCTCAAGGTTTTTGAAATTATTCCAAGCCGATGTTGTTGTTGCCCATGGGGATATCCTTAGGTTGGTGACCTTAATGTTGGGGACTAATGAATTGCTAGCTTTGGTAAAGGACATTAGAGGTCTTTTTCTTATTCACTAAAAAAAATCTTCAAATATATGACCAAGTTTATGATTGGTATTATAGTCATAAAAATAAATAAATAAATAATCCTAAAGTCATTATGGACGAATTGTTGAAGACAATAATCATTTAGGACATGATATGGCACAATGATGTGTCCATGATGTGACACATTTCATTCATTAATCATAAAAGACATATGTGAAATTATTTTTCATAATTTAGTCATTGTGTAATTTTTTTAATTATCACAAATTACAATAATTGATATTATTACTGTAAATAATAAAAAATATATTTTCCCATTATTTTTCATCCTATCAATTCTTGACACATGTCACCACTTAAAGTAGGTTTAAAAATAGTTTAAATGGTTAAATAGGCCACTTAATCTACCCAAGTAAGCATTTAACCTAGGTAATATAATTAGGTATGGAATATTCAATCAATATTCCATTATTGATCGCAACAATGTCATTTGTGAAGTTTTATCCTTGGACCCCAAAAATGGAAATAAATGCCTTTACCACCAAACCACCCCACTTGTTGTGTAAACAATCTAGTATTTATTTTATTTAAAGCATACTTCATTTAAACATACACAAAACCTCAAATTTGATGATTCATATTTTATTGATAAATTTTCCAAATGAAAAAATGAAAAAATTATTCATAAATTTCTTTCAATAATGTAAAAAATTTATATATATGTAAAAATATGAATTCATTTCAAAAGAAAAATATTTTAATTTTTTCATTGAATAATATTTCAATGACCATTCTTTGGGGGGGAAAAAAAACATGATTTGTAAATGGAAAAACCTTTGTGGGCAATACAAGAATAAATAAAATATATCTTTCATATTTTAAACCTTCATTTGATTTATGATTTATATTATACAAACTTTCTTCCACAAAATTTTATTAATAATTTTAATTTATACATATGAGTCCATAAAATTTATCCACATCAAATATTTATAAATGGATAAAAAATCAATATTGAATATTGAATAATTTTCTGAAATTATAAACTTTACTTAAATTGATTATAAAATTTAATGCAAGAAAAATTATATATTTACCACATCTTACATTTCTATTTGATTTTTAAATTATAATTTAAAATTTTAATATATCATTTTTATTAGTAAAATTTATTTCAATGTGTAATAATTAATTTATTCATATATATATATTTAAATGCATCATATATCAATTATATTCAAGAAAAATATAATCAAAGTTTTTATATTATTTATATGTATAATATGAGTTGAAATCAGTTCCCCACATGTCGTGATTATTTATGTGTGAACTTAGATTGATAGTCATTTTTTAATGATTATAAAATAATTTTATGATCACATTATGTAATGACACATCATTTTGTCCATGTCATTTGCATAGTCATTCTTTCTTTATATTTGAAATGATTTTATTTTAATCACATTTTCATATGATATTTTGGACTTCCATGTCATTTTATCATTGATCATGGATGTTATATGGATGAAAACTTGTAATGAAAAAAAATCATCCTTCCTATTATCATATCATCATCTATTAATCAAATGCACCATTAATAATATGATTACAATTTTTTACATAGGATTTTAAGTAATATCTTATTACTATAGTCAATTATTAGTCATTTAGGACATTTAGTCATTCATTTCCTGGTTGCAAATGATAAGATTTCTTTTAGTGGTTGTTATAAGTAAGATGTTTCTTCAACTTATTAGTCACTAAAGGTCCTACAGCTTCTAGGGTTGTTTCAAAAACAATTATCCCCCCATTAGTTCGGAATATCAACCCTTGGAGGTTGTGAGACCATTTTTTTTGGCATTAAAACCTTCTTTCACCTACACCCTAATTGGGTTGTGATTCAAGTTGATGTCGAAAATGCTTTTAATAATGTTTTTCGATCTACTAGTTTTAAAGAATTGTGAGATGTCAAAACCTTTGGCAAACATTGTCCCCTTCACCAAGGGTGTTTTATGGTATTCATTCTTCTTCTTCTTACTATCATAGGCAACATGAGGAAGGAATCACTATTATTGAGTCATTTTTAAGCATGAAGCAAGGTGGGCCCCTAGGAGATCTTTTATTTACCCTAGCCCGTTATCAAACATTCCTAAAGACCGTTGCGTGAACACCTAGTTATGTCTTTCCATCCTTAGTGGACGATATCCACATTCTGGGCCCTTTGAACGAGATTATCCCTACCTTTGACCACCTTTCGACCCAATTAACCTTAATTGGGCTTAGGGTTAAAATGTTAAAGTGCAAGTTGGAGTCCACCATGGATCTTTTCAACCATAAAATTTTTTCATGGTTGCACTTTGGCCACATATAGTTTATGCATTTTGGGTGTGCCAATGGGTTTTCAAGACTTTGTCACACATTTTTTGGATGAGGCTTTATCTCAAAACATGGCACATATCAATGATCTTCTTCTTTTTGGAAACACCCAGGTTGTTTTGGGCATTTGATTTTCATGTGTCATTTGTTAACCTTTCTATTTCATTCAAACAATATCTTTTTTTCTTCCTTCTTGTCTCTTTTTGTGAGTTTCGATAGGATAGTTACGCAAGTATATGGGGACATTATGAGTATAAGGTTATGGGAGTCTATTCAAGGCCCTTTACCGAGGTGTTAGGCCCAACTACCAATCTCCTTCAATGGTATAGGCCTTTTATTTATGGAAGTTTATGCCCCCATTTACTTTTTTAGGGAGTTAAGTTTTGGTGGCTCCATATTTGTGCTCCAGGTTTTGTATTTTCAATAGACTCATTTTGGAAGAATATGTTTTTCAAGTTGAAGGGGCCCCCACTTCTTTTAATCATGCCTTCGTGTAGCTTGGGATAACTTTCTTCCCATAGATAGAAATATGCACCTTTTTTTTGAGATTTTGGCAATTATTGGCACCCAAGACTATAGGTTTTTTTTTATGGACATCCATCATGATGCATCATTTAGTTTTATTTTGGAGGATGACTCCATTTCCTGAGCATCCAGAGCTTGCATTCACTCTTATTTGGGTAAAGGAACAAGGCTATGGTTGATTGTTAGGCCATCTATCCATTTGTTTCACATCACATACTCTACTTTCACTTCAGTGTTGTGTTTTTGTTTCAGTTTGATTCAACCCTTGACATCTAGTCTTTTCACATGTGAATGTGAACATGGGATAAACACATGTGGCACATATCTAGCATGTTGTCCATTTCAAGGTCAATAAATAGCCACACATGATGTCGTCAAAGATGTCACGTATGCCTCCACTTGAGAAAGTAAGCACATTGTATGGAAAAAATAACGGTACACCCTTACGTTAGGAGTTTTATTATGAGTCAATTGCTACATGATTCGTGAGGACCAGGTTTTTGTTGTCGATGTGGTGGTTGCTGACCTAACATGAGAGATGGTGGTTAAGAATGTCATTAGTTGACCATAGGTGTAGTTGTGAAACTTAGCACCATCATTAAGATCTTCAAGTATAAAGGGCTTCAAGAAGGGCGCCATTTTATTCTGATGACCATGGAGGTACATGGCACACCTGGGCATGATATGGATCATTTCATCAAGGAATGTGCTAGTCTTTTTCACAATAGACAATTGAGAGATCATTTATCCTTGTTTTTTTGCATTCAACTTTTCAAGTAGCATGTTAGTATAGCTCTTCAATGCGCTTTAGCCTTTGCTATAGAAAGGAAGATTGCATGGGTGAGAGATGCTTGTTCTAGACCTCCTATTACTATTAGATCTCATGATTTGCATGCAAGCGACATTAGAAGGGTTGTGGGTGAAATGGCTTTCCTGCCACAAGAGGGACTAGTTCTCTCCCTTCTCTGGTTCCTGCAAGCTGCGCATCTTTTGGCCTTTCTTTGGCCTTCCCTTTTGTCTTCCATGTGATGGTTCCAGCCATCAGTTTTTTAATTTATTTGTCATTTCTCCGTGTTCCCAAGGACCAAATATGGCAGCTGTGGCCATAATCCAGTAGGGGAACAATTATTGTGACCCTTTTGTGGCCTACACTGGCCTCTAATTTTGTGACCTGTTTTAGGTCGTTGGGTCGGTCTTCCAGATCAAAACTTTATCCAACAGTAAACTGATGATCGCGTTGTAAATTTCCTGATCCCTTAACGCGGCAAGGCAGTCATTTGAAGTAACGCGGACCTGTAGATGGCAGACAGGGATGGTTGAAATGGATCTGATCGATGATGACTTACCTGTGGTCAAAGTTCCCCTCTGGGGAATTTTCATATTTTACCGTTTTTAACTTTTATGCATTTTGATCACGGGGCTCTCACCCCTTCAGCCGGGCTTTGTTTCGTTTTATGTATAAGGGAAGGGTCTGCATATAGACCGTTCCCGATTTGAGATTGCCCCCAGGTCCTTAGACTGAGGTGGGGTCGAAAATCCAGAAGGGTCTATGTGCAGACCCTTCACCTATGTAAAGCGCAGCTTTTCTTTTTTCATTATGTTGGCTTCTTTCTGCCCTAAACACACCTGAAAGGTCAGTCATATTCTATTATGTTTGTAAATTTTTAGCATTTTTGGGCATATGTGTAAATTCTACATTTGTAAAATTTTACCTTCTTTGAATCATAAATGAATATTTTTTGAACTTCTCCATGCGTCTAGGAGACAACATTTGTTTCATCCTCATTTATAAAACTTTATTATCTATGAGAAGTAAAAGTACTTTTTTTTTCTGAATTTTTTCATGCATCCAGCAGAGAGCATATATTTCATCTCTGGTGGAAAGAAACCAAAAAAAATTACACAGGAAACAAGTAGCAGCCATGCCTTAAGTATGTTTCAAACCCTTTTTTAAAAATAAAAATGGTATCCATTTTATGTGTCATATTCAGGCACTTTTCCAAGTGTTTTTCTAGGTGGTATAGGCAGCCATTTATTGGCTTTATTTTTGGCGATGTCAGTGTCACTTTTAATACGAAGTGACCATTCATAAAGGTCATTCAATTGTGTATCGACAGTCAAAAACTGGTTGAAAACTGGCTATCGTGTAATGAAATGCTGACTCCCCATCGTGTCCATAGGTGAAAACTTAAGCTTATGAGGTGACAAATTATCACAGGGCCTGAACGATTTCGGCATAAATTTTATATATATATATATATATGCCAAAATTTTGAAATTTTATTTATTACTTGTGCCATAAACGGACTTTTTGCAAAATTATTTTTTATTTATGAAAATTTTTTAATTAAAATTTAGGAATCTGCAAGATGCTTGAACTGCAGACTTTAAAGTACAAGAACTTAAGACTAAGACAATCTAGATACACTAAATTGTCCCAAACCTTGAAGGGATTGTGTTTATTATTTTTTACAACCATTACCTGTGAAATTTTTTCAGAATTAAGAAACCAAGTGCGAAAGTTAAATATAAAATTATATTCAACAGTTGTTGCCGAATCCAATATGTCATTTTCTTGACCACATTATATGATCATACACTATGATAGTGACCGAACTGTTCGTTATACATGATTTTTTTCCCTCAAGTCATTGAATTTGGCCCTGGCCTGATATGTTGGGTGTGTCGCTTAGCTTACCCTAATAGGTTTGCCTAGTGCCTAACCTGAAATAATGGGCAGGGGTTTGAGCATTAGGTTGTACATTCCTAACAAAATATTAGGCCCATGCCTTTGTCTCTGACCCTTGAATCTCAAAAAACTAGTTCTGGGTTTACACCCACTGGTGTGCAGGTGAAAGCCCGGCTAGTTCTCTACCACTGAGCTTGACTTGGCGTGCCAACAGCTTGTCAAGGGGATCTGCTGTTGTGCGTCCGGAAACAAAAGGGGAAAAAAAAAAAAAAAGCTTAGGATTTTAAGGTCATATATTTTAAATACATGTACACAGAATAAAAAATGGTTGTAGCATAACTTAAGTAGTTGGAATACAATATTTAACCCCTAAATGCCTGAGACAGCAGACATGGTTTTTTAAGAATTTGAAATGGGTGTGGGCAATGGATTTTTTTTGTTTGCATGTGATGTTTTGCACTCTTTCAGATGGTATCTTGCCCAAATGGTACTAGATGAATTTTGGCTAAGGTTGTTAGTTGTTGATGAAGTTTTGAGAACAATTTTCAGATCTATAAAAGCTTCAAATATGGAGATTCTCAAAAAAGTAAATTGAGTTCAATTTGATTTACTTGATGAAAATCGTTCAATTCCATCTACATTGCATCCACCTAAAACTAAAAAATATTTGTAATATTTTTTTTGTCCAACTAGTACACAATGTCCAAAATAAAATATTGCACATATTAGTGGTTATGCATGACCAATTAAAACTAATAATTTGCCTAAAAAGCAAGAAGAAGAAGGAAGAAGTTAAAGGAAGAAAAAATTGGGAACACATTCTTTAACTCCATGCATTAGAGAAAGAAGGGTATGTGGAAGCTTCAAAAGATGGGGGAGTAGGACAAAGTGACACATTGATGAGCACCTCCCAAACAAATCACTTGCACAAGTCAAACAATGCATGTACTTATTGAAAATGGAGTCAACTTTGAATCACATTTTGTTTTGGATTCATTACATTCATGTGAGTTTCAATTGAAGAGTTTCCAACTAAAACATTGCAACCTTCCATGAAATCTTTCCAATATCATGTCACACATTTCCATCAAAATCAATTAACCTTTGTTTCCTAGGTTTTAGTCATTAGGAGTCAAATTGTCAATTTAACTCCGAACCCTTTTTTTGATCGTAATTCTTAGCTCTTAACACGAAATAAAGAATGTGAGCTCACTTTTGATATTTACATTTTGATAACTTTTCAACAATATAAAGAACTTTTGATTTTCAAAAAGTTTACCCCATGCATTTTTGTCCCAAAGATTCAAAACATTTTGGGACTCCCAACTCCCAAAGTGGGAATTCATCTTGAGAGTCCCAGGAGTGCTTCCTTTTAAGTTCCAAAATGTTTTAAACCTCTTTCTTGCCTTACCTTATTCTTGGTTCTTTCCTCTTTACCTTGCCCTAACCTTGGTCACAAACTCAAGGTTAAAGTTGTGACAACTTAGATTTGTTAAAAAAGGACAATAACTTAATCCAAATTTGGATTTTTGTTTCAACAAGAAACTAGTTAATGAACTTGGATCCAAATTCAATTTCAACTAAATCTTTAAACTTTCAGTCCATATACCTTAAAACCTAATTAAAAACCAACTACAGAATTTTCTTAATACCATGAACTAATCACCATTGGTTATAACACTACGATTAACTTGGTTTTCCTTTGAAGTTATTTGTCAAATGCACACTTTCTCTCACATTCATGTTAAAAAAATTCTAAGGTTTCATTTTTACTTGAAGAATTATATTTTGGCTTTAATTTTATTTGTGAATATTTAACACAACCATTGAAAACATCATATTAAGATGCATGCATAAGTATCAAGGTTTGAAGTCACTTTTTGGCCATTGAAGATTCAAATCCAACATTGGGCAACACTAGCTTGCTCTTACATGAACTCAATTTAACCTTCTTATATCATCATCGCATGTTTGATTTTGGTTAATATTTTTGCCAATGACTTACAAAGGTGCAATACAACCACTAGTTTTTAATTTCCATTCATGGATGAATATATTAGACCAAAATTTTGATGAAAACTTTGAATACATGTAAAATAAATGTAAAAGGCATTAGGTTTTCAACCTTTAAAAAACATAGTATGAAGTTCCAACTATATACAAGTATTTTCATTAGGGTTTGAATAACTAGCATGAATGGAATTTTATATTAACATGATATACCATTTTATATATAACATGAAAATAATTAATATTACTTGTAGTCCATACCTTACATGTGCCAATATTTTCATGTACAAATGTCATAAAAACCATTATTTGGTTATATTTGTAATGTTTCATCAATGATAAATGTCAATTATGTAATACAATGAAAAAATTAGTCACGATGCACCAATTAAGACTTGGATTTTTTTTTAAATATGCATTTTGTAAACCAGCAAATGGTTGATCAATCCAATCTTAGACTAATAGTTGTTTAAATAGTTCTTGATTTAGCAACAAATTTATAACTCCAACATAATATGAAACAGCACAAATATTTTTCCAACTTATGAAATGTGCCTAATAATGAATAATCATCACAAACATATATTTTGGCCAACCTTATTTCCATCCCCAATGTGTTAGTTTTGTGGGACCCACATACTATCCACTAACAAACACTTGGCAACATTTCCTTTCTTCATGCCACCATCATGTTACACAATTTACACCTTTGCCTCCATAAAAAAGGCTCTAGCACATAATGGATAAATTGCTCCTCACCCATCACTTCATGAAGTGGCATTGCCTTATTTTTTATTTCATTTAAATTCCTTGCCAAACTCACAATCCTCCTTTCGATATTATGGGCTACAATTGTACCAACCTTCTATGTTCTTGTCTCATTCACCTACACCCAAACATTTTCCACTTGGGTGCATCCCTTGACATAAGCCAAGCTTATAAAATGTTATTAATGGTAAACAATAAACACAAGTAAATATTGAATGAATTTTGGAAAGTGGGATTACAACAAAATGTGTCTTTCTACACCAATTGATTTCATTGGATTTTGAATGAATTCACTTGTCCCACTAAATGGGACTTAATGAGGATGTAATGAATTCAATGGTCCACTAAACAAGGACTAGTGAATTTCACCCACATTTTGTAGTAGTGCAATTAATGCATGTTCCATAGCTCTTCACAATAAGGACAAGGGGGTGAAAACTTTAAGATGGTTTAGACAAAATGATATGTTTTACCAACACTTCTTGATGGTTGTTATTGCAATTTTGAACCAAAATTTTGATTTAAAACTCATCATACATTCACATAGATTTCAATACAACTCAAAGTTTTGTAGGATGCATTATTTTCCTAATTATAATGTATTTTACATGTCCCCCGTGGGGACTACATGAAAATGACACAAGTTTCAGTACTAGCAAAGTCATCCTTTCAATTGGGACATTAATGCACCCCTTAATTTATTAAGTGAATAAATGGGTAACTCTCAATTATACATGCAAAAAATTTACAAAATCAGAGCATGCTTTCTCACTCCTTGAAATTGGGCGCAAGAAATTTTGGATGACTAAGATGAAAGAAATGCTTCACATGGACTTTTCTATTAGCATAATTGCAAAAATAGACAAAAATGGTGGTTAGAGAAATTTAGAACCAAAATTGGATCTCAAACTTTAATAATAGATTCACCATGGCTCAAACTCTTACAAAAGGAATTACTCCCCATACAATATATTCTATAGCTCACCGTGGGGACTACATCCCAATGGCATTTTCATGAAATTTCAAAAATCCACCCCCTTCAAAAGTTGCAACTATGGAAATGCATAGTTCGTGAGAACCACATTTAGTGCACCATCATGCACCCTTTAGAAAGCACACTTTGAAATCGCATCAAGCTCTTGAATTTGACATGATATAGTCTCATGAATCACTTTATAAGTCTAATCAAAAGTCATTGAACAATTTTTGTATTTGAACCCTCATAATTTTGGAAAACTCCTTTGATTTGACAATGCAAAACCATCACCTTACATCTTATATTGAAACCATTCTAATGATCTAAGGATCATTTGGTAACTTCACTTCAAAAAATTGGAATTCCTTAAAAGTGTCAACTTCATTCACAAAATGAGGATGGTTGTTAGAATCTCCAGAATATTTTCTTTCGCTTTCACACAACCTTTAGTTTGTGTGGGAGTATGTTTCACTTCCTTTGGCTCATGTCACACCTCAAGCTGACTCTTGATCTACATTATTTTGTTTTGCCTCAACCTTGGTCATAAGTTCAAAGTTAAGGTTATAATAGACATTTTGATGTCCTATCAATTTACAAGAGGTTCATAATTGTCAAGAATTGTTACCAATTTGACATGTTCATGTTTCTTTCTAGCCTTTCATCAATTCCATATCAAGTTTCCTTAATTGAACATGATTTGCCCTTGCACTTCACAATTTTAATGATCTATTCAAGAGGGTGCATTATGAAGCTTGAGAAATGACCTTTCAAAATTGACATAAACAATTAACCCCTTATATCCATTGTTGAAAGTGTGTGACAGAGCTTGATAATGATCTTAATTGTTCCATGACATAGAATGATATGATAAAGCAAAATTCTTCTTGAAGATTATGTGTTTGATGTTGTAACATGTTGATTAAGATTTCATGAAATCTTAAATTTCATCTATCTATTGTGTCTGATATGAAATGCAAGGTAGTTTTAACAAATTTTGTTTAGGTTAGTTAAATTTTTTAATCTTTTTCAACCTTGACCCAAGTAGTTAATCTTATATTTTTGTTCTAACATGATTGTTAGGGGATATATGTAGGTAACATAAGGATTGGACAAATAGATAGAATGGGTTTGTACATGTAGGTCATTTGGCAACTGGTTTAGATTGGGACAAGAGGCAATTTTTGAATTCTTCTTATTTTGGAAGGAAATGGGGCAACATTTCCCCTCCTCCTTGTTTTGGTTGTGTATCATTTTTTTTGCAAGTTTGGAGGTTTGGAAAACATTGAATTTGTGTGGCAAGATAGGTAGAAGTTGAAGTGAAATAAACTACAAGGAACTAAGGTTTGCATAACGAGATTTAGTTAGTACCTATAGGCAAAGGACTTGTTAGAACTATTGGTGACATTGTTGTTAGTAAATTTGGAAATTAATAATTTATTCATCATTCTAGTACATGTTTTGTATGTGTTTTTGTATAAAACTAAGAGTTAGGACTTACCAATTAATGACCATCAACAAAATTTGGATTTAGAGCAATTTTTGTAAATTTTTGTGTGTTTTTTTCAAGAATCAAACACATTGTGTGTAGGTTTATGTTTCACTATTTATGTAAAACATAGGAACCCGATTTGGTTGTTGTTTACATGTATTGTTGAAGTAGTTTGTAAAATAGGGTTAAGATTTGGATGACACAAGTTTTTATGATGACATGGCGTTGTCCACATTATAGATTTTTTAAATCTTGTGTTCAGTCATCAGATCAACATAATTTTGTTTTAATGTTATAGACATATTTGACTTATAGTCTACTGGTAGTGAAACTTATATGTGATCATAGTCTCTAAGTAATATCATATCTTGTCGATTCATTAGATTCATTGGGCTTTTTTTGATGTGACTATCTAATCAATATCTATGATCTTTGATGTTTTCTTTCTTTTGAGTTTTCATCAGATTTCTCTTTTATGTGGTAAAATTTATGGACTCGAAGGATTTTGATTATTTAAACTTTGAATCCCCTTCAATGTCTGATCCACATATCTGTATGGTTTCAACTTGTTAATATTGACTAATACTGGGTTTGGTTCAAAATTGTTAACATAAACAAGAAGAACAATGTTATTGGGTAAGCAACACTATACTTTGAATGGGCCAAACCATCTTTTCTTGAATTTTCCTAGATGTGTATTTTCTCCCTTAGGAAACCATAAAACATAATATCTAAATTGGAACTTCTTCTTTGTGTGTTTTTGTTGAGTCCACATAAATGTGTTGCATTGGTTTGTTCCAACATTGTTCTGAGCTTCCAATTTGTTCTCCTATAATTTTTCCAACTCTATAAGTCTAACATTTGGTGGGTTGTACATCTTTGTGGTTTCTACTAATAGCTGGTAAAACATATTATGTTGGCATCAGACCTAAACCATAGACTAACTAGTAAGGTGTGTATCATGTTGCCACCTTGTAAACTGTCCTATATGAAAATAAAATTGTGGACAAATGTTCATCCTAATCTGTTTTTTTTCATTGACCAATTTGGTTAGTAATCTACTAATAACTTTGTTAGTAGACTCTACTTGTCCATTTCCCTATGGGCAATAAATAATAGAACTAACATGTTTTAATATGTTAACATCTAACTATTTTGTTAGATGTTTGATTGTATCATTGATGGAATGTACTTCTTGATATGTAACTATTGTTAGAGGACATCCAAATTTGGTTAGAATATATTCATACATAAACTTCGTTATAATTTCTACAATATTGGTTTTAAGTGTTTTTGCTTCTACCCACTTAATTACATAATATGTAACTACTAGAATATATCTGTTCCTTGTTAGTTTTCATGTTAATTTAATTGGACTTATAAAATCTAGACCCCATTTCATAAAAGGTTCCTTTGGAAGTGTTGTTACCAATTTGGCTAGATATTTTGTTTTTAGTCCTCAAAATCTCTAACAACTATTATAACTTTTACAAAATTCACGAGTATCTTTAAATAAAGTTGGCCATTAATAAACTGCATCCATAATTTTCTTTATAATGATATTTACTACAAAATGTCCTATTGCCACTCTTTCATGTAACTCCTTAACAACAATCTATGCTTCTGAGGTGGTCAAACATTTGTGCATTTTGTTATCTTATCCCCTCTTTTAGAGTAAAGGGTTATACCTTTTTGGCTAACTTCTCTTTTTGAGTTAAATTCAAAGTTTCTAGCATTTAATTTGTCTTTAAGTAACTCTTTAATTCTTACATCCATATAGGTTCTATAGAAAATACTGATGCATCTATAGTCTAGTTTGGGACTCCCAATGGTTTTGAGCTATTTAGTAATCTGGATAAAACATCAGCTACCACATATGTTCTACCAAGCTTGTAGATTGTTGTAAATTCATATTCCAAAAATAATAATAGCCATTTGGCTATCCTTCCAAACACTTATGGTTTGTTGACCATATATATAAGAGCCATGTGGTCTACATAAAAGACAAATTTTTTTCCCAACAAAAAATGTCTAAACTTATGCAGAGCATAAACCATTGCTAAGGCTTCTTTTTCTATATTAGTATAATTATACTTTGCTTTATTTAGTAGTTTAGAGGCATATTTACCAATTGGGTTTTGTGTTAACATTGCACCTACTACCGATAAATATGCATTTGTGTGCACATGGAACTCCAACTACCAATTTAGAGGTATCAGAATTAGTGCTTCCATATATTTCTGTTTGATCTAATCCCAGGATTTTTAACACTATGTGGTCTAAATAAAGGGTTTTGTCTTCCTCGTTAGCTTTGTATTTGGTGCCATGATAAAGGCAAAGTTCTTGATGAAACATTTATAAAACTAAGCCATACCATTAAAAACCTAAATTTACTATGGGTTTGTAGGTACTAACATATTAACAATTGCTTGAACCTTCTTAGGGTCTGGTATTTTTCCTTCCTTGGAAACTATGAACCTTAAATCAATCTTGAAAATACCATAAAGGCACATTTTTTTGGGTTAAGACTGATTTTGTATTTTCTAGATTTTTGAAAACAAAGTCTAAGCTTCATCAAATGACTTTCCATATCACTATAGACTGTGAAGTCATCTAAAAATATTTTCATGAACTAGTCTAAGTATTCTTTGAAAGCTTTGTTGATTGTTTTTTGGAATGTTGGTGGTTTATTTTTTACACCAAATGGCATCATCATCCAAACAAAAGCTCCCTAGTTTGTTACAAAGGTTGTTTTGTATCTATCTTTAGGGGCTATAGAAATGTGATGGTATCCTGAGCATCCATTTAAAAATGAATAAGCTTCATACCTTGTTATAATGTTCATTACTTCATCAAAAAATGGGAAAGGACAAGGATTTTTTTTAGTTGCTTTAATCAACTTCTTGAAATTTACATTGATTTTTAGTTTTCTATTCTTCTTAGATACTACCACTATAGGTGATAACCATGTAGCCTCCTCTACTAGTTGAATGAATCCTACTAATAATAGTTTGTCAATATCCTATTTGACAATTACAACATAGTTAAGGTTCAATGTGTACCTTGCTTGATGTGTTGGTGAGATTGAGGTGTTTAACTCAATTTTGTGTTGAGCCAACTCTGGAGTATGCCTTTCAGATTTTTATAAATCCAAAAAAACATGTCTTTGAACTCCTTGAGTAAAATCTGAAGCTCCTCAATTTTCTCCTTTATTAACTATGCATTAATTTTGAAAAACTATGGATTTGCCTCTATTTAATATTCAACTTAACAAGCTATTTTTTTCAATCAAGGTCCAACCTGCCATTTTAAGATTTTGTACTTGAATTTTAGTTAATGTTTCATCCACTCCAATATCAACTTGGTTATGATGATACTAGGTTTTTGGATAAATTTTATCTTTCAGTGAATCTTTGGTCTAACATTAAATTCTATTATTTTTGTTGTTCAAACCACTACTTTTTCTTCTCCTTAATATGATATCCTTTGTTGTGGTTCAAATTCTCCATTGATTCTAATCTTTGAAATTTCAACATTCAATAATGAAATTGTTTCATCTCAGATAGTGATTGTGCCAATTAAGAACAACTTTGGTTCTATTTCAATCATCTATTAGACCTTTTAATAAGTCAAACAAGTATTTGGGGCCTTCTGGTTTTTGCTCCCAATTTCTTGTTAATTAATATTGTTCTGATTGTTCCATAACCTTGAACATTAATCACATTGTTCCCCTGGTCATGTGTAACCTTTGCATCTTTGAGCCAAGGTCTTCCCAACAACATAGAATAGCTAGAATCTACCACATTGTTTTGTAAACAATAAATGCGGCTACATAAGGATGCCATGTATGTGAATCTTCAAATTTTTTATGATTTGTAAAGGTTTGGTCATACTCTGATATGCCATTCTAAGGTGGTATGGGGCTAGTCTTGGTTTGGGTAAACTTAATTTTGTTATGAGGTTTTCTGTTATGATGTTTACACTTGCTCCTCCATCTAACATAACATCTTCAATTGTGTTTTTCCCAACTTGTACTTAGATAACTTCCATCTGGTTATCCACTTTTATAGCTATAGTGTCAATTTTAGAATGTGTCTCAATCATTGTGGCTACATTAGGCTTTGATATCATTTTAATAGTTATATTGGGTTTTTCTGGCTCTAGTTTTTGCCGCACATATTTATTAAGATCTTGTGCTATCTTCAACAATTAATCTAATTTCAGAGTATAGGTAGTTTCTAACATCTGTTTACTAATATATCAGAACATTTGTTCCATATACATAATTTTAATGTTAAGAATAACATATAGATTTTTTGGTACAAGTGGTTTTGTGGACACCTTAATATCTAGTAATCTTACCCAACTTGTATTCCACTGTGCTTTCTCCTTTTGATTCAGACTTTTTGGTGGGTCTTTTGCTTACATATTTTGTATTATCTTGACAATAAATTGTTGTAATCTTTGTTCCTCTTCCCAATCAATAGTAGATTTCTTCTTGATTGGCTCTTTGTCCTTGAACACTTGTTCTTTAATAACCTTCCTCCTAGTGATGGCCATGTTGACATCCACTATATGAACTCAAGGATTGGCAACCTTGGGCTCCACCACATATGGTTATTCTGTAATCTTCATTTTTTTGTCCTTAAACATATTTTGCATGTCATTGTACTTAGGATAGTCTATAATCTTATGTTTAATTTCACCACAGATATGACAAGCATACTTCATAAGTTTTTGTATTTTGATTTGCTAAGTGGTAACCTCAAAAATTACAAGAATAAACTTTTTAAAAAAAAAACTCTAGATGTTTCAACATTGTGATTTGTCCTATGATAATTTGTCTAATACATTCCTATCTTTTCTATAAATGTCTAAGGTTTTTAAACTATTATGTGGTATTAATAAATTCTTTATTGCTTCAACTTAAAAAAATCCTTCTTCACAAACCAAAGCTCCATCCTTGTGCTATTGCAAGGTTTCTCTCTTTATGTTGATGTGTGCTACAAGCAAATATGGTTGTAATCCAAATATGAAGACAATAATTAGGAAACTCATATATTGTCTTATGTCGAAAACTATTGCCTAACTTCAATAGTCTCTCATAATAGACCTCCACCCTTTCATTCTTCTCTTGCTTCATGTTCTTCAGTTACAGATAGACTTGTTCATCATTTTGAATTGTTTTGAACCATTTACAAAAAGTTAATTGTAATTTTGCAAAAATACAATTTGGGTAGTCTCCCATAGAATTGTTACACCAACCAAACATAATGTCTTTGAAGGTAAAACTAAAATGATTAACAATTTCTACATCTTTTATTTCACCATTTGCTTTAATAGTAGCCTTAAAAACTCTGACATAAGTTATCACATACTCAGGGTAGTTAAGTGGTTGACGATAAGGCCTATTTGGTGGTAATGGTGGTTTGCCTAAATTCACCATTGGTAATCCAAAATATCATGAAGGTCTTGAAGGTCTTGGTGGTCCTAATGGTCTTAGTGGTCCTAGCGGTCTTGATCCTCCTCCCACTAGATCTGATGGTTGTTTAACAAAAATCATGTCCACCTTTATGGGCATCTCTGTATGCATATTCACAAGGTTTGTTCCCCTTGGAGTCTATGGTTTGGACCTCATACCAGCAATGGTATGGGTTGGTGTTATTTTAAATGGAGTTTAAGTAAATGTAACCATAGAGTGGGACATTGCCATAGAATATAATGGTACAAATCTTATTGGTTCCACTTTGAAATTGGAAGTTCTTGCATAGGTAATTCCGACATTGTGGTGGTGGAATAGACTTGGTGCAAGAGCTACATAAATTGGTACTACATCTGCTGGGCTTTGAACTTTCATTTCCATTTTGTTGTTTCTCTAGATCTGTTTTTTGAGTCTATTTGGAATTTTGACCTTTTCATGGTACAAATCTTTTGGCTCAAAATCTCCATGGTCTTTTGCTTTTGCAAGTTCTAGATTTAGATTTTGGAAATGTTCAACAAATCCTTGCCTCACATTATTTTCAATAAATGAACATTCATTGATCTGATATCCAATCTGATGGCAATATGTGCAATGTGGAGGGTTAGGTCTTGGAACTATGTTCACATTATGAATTCCTTTGTTCCAATCCCTTGGGAATCCTCTAACAATGGTTCCACTTTGCTAATTAAGCCTAGGTTCACTATATTTTATTTTGACAGCCACATGTACACCTTCTACTACTATTGGTTCTACTTTTGGTAAAATTACAATTTCTTGTCTAATTACAAGTATTGGCTCAATTCTTCTGGACATTTTGATGTCTTGAGTTGTGGCTTTTTGCTCAACCGCATAATGAATTTGAGGTTCAAAATTTTGAGTTCTTTCTTCAAGCTCCTAATCCTCACGTTCTTTTTGATAGCAAGGAGGTGAAACAAATATGTACTATGGCATCATTTCCTCCCTTTCTAACCTATTGAATCTTTGTTCTTCTCCATGAATCAAAGCATCAGAGTCATGTCGCTACATCAAACTTGCTGACTTTAACACAACTCTTTGTCAAAGTTTAGATTTTCAAATTCTTCATTTAAACTCATCATGTGAGTCTGCATTTTTAATTAGACATTTTTCTTTCTTAAAATTTTGTTACAGATTGTTGGTGCACTTATGTGTTTCATTAGTTTGCACTTCACAAGAAATTATCGATGTTGCTTGAAGCATTGTGTGGTCTACAAGTCTCTTTTTTGTCCACGAATGTTTCTCTCCTAATTAAAAAACTTTTTAAGGTGTTATAAATTACTGATCTATTTGATCTGTACTCAAATTCCTATTTATGGCAATGCCATTTTCCACTTGTTCATGTACTATAATTTGATCTAATTATCTCTTCAGACATTTAATTACAATTCTATTTTTCATCTTTCCACGTTTTAATTCAAATTTGAACAAACTTCTGCATTAGAACAAAATCCTCATAATTAGCTACTTTGCTTAGATCTGCTTCTTGAACAAAAATTTATGATCAAGATTTGGAAAAAATGCAAGAAATGAAAACAAAACTTCACTATCAATTTTCAAAAACAAAACTTCCAACAACAAGACATAAACAACACTTTAAATTCAGGCCCTGGGATGGTCGCCAAATTGTAAATACATAATTCTAATTCTATATTCTAGTTTAAATTTGGACTAAAACATATCATGAAACTAATACTAATAAATTTTGCTCAATTAGATCTACTCATATTTAAGTTCATAAATTTAATCCAATCATGAAAAGTATGAAAAAAACATCAAAATAACAAAACTAACTATGAAGTTGAAGCTTTTCCATAAAACAATATACTCTTTTTCCAAACTCTTCAAAAATAGTCATGTATCTTGCCAAAAATGATCACCTTAAGACAATCCTATGATAATTCAAATTCAAATGGTGATGAAAACTATGTAAACTAGCTAATAAATCCTAGGAAAGTAACTACGTAAGTAAGTATTAACTAACTAACTAACTATTTACAATGATTAATTACTCCCTTAACAATAATATCACACATGAACCAATAACATACTTTAATGGCAATTCATTACAAACACAACATGGGTAAGTAGCCTTGGCCTAGTTAATAGGCTAAACTATGAGTTATGTTAGGTTACTAAATAGCCTATGTTTAGTTAATAGGCTACATAGTTATGTTAAGTAGGTAGCATAGGCCTAATTAGAAGTCTAGTTAGGTATATTAGGTACATAGCCTAGCTAGTGTCAGATCAATAGACTAGAAGCCTGGGCTGATTTGATTCAACTTTAACCAACTCGATGGACCTTTTTTTAAAAAAAATTAAAAATAAAATGTCCAAATTGACACCTAGTCAAAAAAGTCAAATTAATCAAATGTATTAATAAAAAACAATACACATGTCTCTCATGCCCCATGCTTCTAGTCAAGGTGAACATCGCCTTCGGTCAATGCCAACATTTTAGTCAAGTTGAACTTTATAGAAAGCCTTGTTTTCTTTTAGTGAATGAATAGCTAAGTTCAACCCTAACTTACCAATCAATTGTCTTTTTCACCTAATGGCTATTCTAGAATTAGAACTACACTACTTCTAGGAATGTTTTGAAGTTCAAAAGGCATGGACTTGGATCATCGACATTATCAACAAACTCCACAATAAATTACCCAAGAATGGCCCTTGATAGAAGCAATTTAAAGTTGGACAATGTCTTTTTGGGAAGTGACATGGTCTTTAGTTTTTAAAGGCAATTTAACTTTTAGAAGGAAAAGATGATTTAGGATGGTCCCATTGACTATGAGTGATTTAGTCTAAGGTCCTCCATAACATCTACAAGGCCATGTTAAAGAAAATGTTTTGCTTCAAGATTTTGACAAGTTTGGGTAGCACAATTCATGTTACATAATAGGTCCCACAAATAGGTGCTTTTGTGTCACTAGAGACCCTTGCTCAAGTTTTTGCTTTGATCTTTGCTTAGACTTGTGGCTTGCTTTGCTTGCAATTGTGGGGACTTGGTTTTGTAAATTGATTTTTTTCTTTTTTTATTTAAAAATATTCTATTGGAAATTATGGGAGACCAAAAAAATTTAAGGTCCAATGTATGTTTGTGAGGTAAAGATGATAAAACTATCGGTTTGAATGAAAGAATGTGCTTTTTAAAAATAGAATTCATAACTAACATAGGGTATTATTTTGATTACAATATTAGTTTGTTATATGAAGCATAATTTAAACATATGTTAAGTTTGATGCAAATATAAGTTGATGTTTATTATTTTAGCTTAAACCTTAAGAACTTTGAAAATATTGGGGTTTTAAGGGGGCCTAATTATTGGTATAAACTAGTGTTGTGTAGTTATTCTTTTTTATGATAACCTTTGGTGCTAGTTTTTACATTTATTTATTTATTTATAGGTTCTTTGGCTATGCGTTTCAATCTAGTCCTTTCAAATTAAAAACCCTTTGGTTTTGATTTAACACATTTTTGCAAATTCAAGAACCTTTGGGCCTAATTAAAAATTTGGGTTTGATTCCATGTACACACTACACATTCCTCACGTTAAAGGTTGCATAGGTGTAGGATAAGGCACTACTTTGGGGCCCTTCACAAGTTTAAACCCTTTTAAACAATGTTGGAGCTCAAATGAATGGGTGGAGAACTTGTGAAACACCCAAGGCGGTTTGTTGAAGCTTTTGAAAAAAAAGAAGGAAAATGGTAACCTACTTTACTTGCATGCAAAGCGGGTTACTATTTGTGAACACACATCCAAGTAGATTTATGGGATTAAACCCACTTGAAACACAAAGATTCTTTCCAAAATGATTTATGTACAAAGTTTAACAACAAATTAAAATTAGGATTTGTATAGGTACTAAATTCAACAACTAATCAAAATGAATTATTAGTTATAATGTTTAGCCTACTTGTCAACTTGTCAAAAAGAAAATCAACTTGTCTATGTCAAGAACTTGAAAGAGTGTTTTCTCATAGTTCCAATTTTGGTTCCAAATTTAACAAGAGGTTAAATATGGCAGTTTGGTTCTTGTGCCAATTTCAACAAATGTGTGCAAGCTTGGGTCCATGTCACAAGAACATAAACTTGGACCTTTTGATTTAAAAGTGCAAATTGGATACCTTTACAACATTAATATACATTAGTGTTGTTCAATTCTTGATTATAAAAAGAACTTTCATTTTTTAATATATATTTTTATGGAACCACCAATCCAATCTTGAGATAGGTTTTTTGGATTTCTAAAATCTCTAGTTTTAATCATTTTCACACAAAAATTATGGTTGGTCATGTTCCATTTCCATTACACACAATTAAAGCCAAAAACAAAAGTGTATAGTTAATTTGTTCAATTAGTGCACACACACTATAATAAAGATTATGTAAATTATGTAGAACCAATCAAATGTAATAACTTGTTTAAAATGTAAGGCCAAGTTTATGTTTTTTTCAATAAAATTGTATTTATGTACATAGAAAACTTGAACCTTTTTAATATGAAGCAACAACATGATTCAAGTTTTAATTCAATTTAAAGATTAAATTGGTTCTTTAGCTAGGTTTTAATCACAATTCAAAGGAAACTTGGAACCTCTTGTTTGGAAACCCTAAAACTTATAACCTTATAACTTGACCTCAACATGCAAAACTTCAAAAAACCTATTGCATTAGTTCACACATTATTGGACTTAAGGACCATTTAAAAAATTGGATGGTGAGATCAATCATCCTTGATGGCTCAAATCAAAATGCATATAATTTCTTTTCTCATCTTTGAGTACAAAATTTCTTACCTTGATTAACCTAATCAAAGTTTTAAAAAGTGACTCAATATATTAGTGTGAAATAAATTGAAAGGCTTAAAAATCACAATCATGAAGTGATTTGAATAACTTATAATGTATTTTGAAGATGCGAAATTAGGGAATGAAGAAACACAAATTACCAAAACTTGTGTCGCAAGTTCATGTTTTTCCTTCTAGTACAATAAAGAGAGGAGACATGTTGACACATTGGTATGTTATTTGGTATTGCCATGGAATAATGAAAAATGTTGTTTGTCCAAAAGATTTTTGGACTTCTTTTCTATGTCCTTAACTTTCACCATCACAAACCTCGTAGACTTTGTGATTGCTATGATGGTGAAGGTAGTCAAAACATATTTTACACCACCTTGTAAATAGTGTGGAAACCACGATTTCTTTAATTGTAGTCAAATTAAACACGTTTTTCATTTCAAACAACAATATCAAATGATTTTGGCTACTTGATATGAAATCGTTATGCTTAAGACTACTTTATAGTTGTTGTTTATGAGACAAGTGGTTTAATAAACATAAAACCATTGCATTTTGAAATTTCAAAATAAGTAAATAAATATGCTTATTTATAGATAAATTATGTCATCATCTGGAAATCCACTAAACATTAACCTTTTTCAACCCAAATTTATTTAAAAAAACTCAAGTACATTTGTTTTGTTATGATTTTGATCTTGAATATCATATTGAATGTCAATTATTTTATTGCTAAAGCTTCACCTTGGATTGCTTTCTAGTTTTTTTTATGGTATTCAATTTTTTTTGTATAAGCATAGTCATAAGATTGATTTGGATTTCATCAAATAATATTCAGTTTCCATCAACATATGCATTTGAATTACAAGCATTTTATGTTTATTTCTAAAACTAATATAACAAGACTTGTCATTAGAATTTTTTTTTCGTATTTGAAGATGCGTTGAAATGTAATCATTCAAATTTTATTCAAATGTCTTTAGAAACAAGCCCATTTGATCACATTTTGTGAAACAATGTATAAAGTTCATGGAAAACTTGAAAGGCTAAAAAAAGTCTACAGATTTTGTTGTTAAACTTTGCACAAAATGTGCACTATCTAATACTTGAGTTGTTTGCAATGCATGTTCAATAAGATGATTTTATAAATTCTGCTTGATCTACATTACCCAACTTCAGTTGTTGTTCCATCTTCCAAAAGTGTAATAAATTTTCATGGATTTAAGAAACTTTGAAGTTCATTTGCTTTTTTGTAATTTATACAAGGTATATAAACATTTGGTTAAAAAATTGAGTTATAACACGAACACAATATTGTTTAAGAAGCATAGCATATTAAAAGCATCAACATCAGTGACCTTTATCTTACATGCACCCATCCCATGATTTTTTATTAGAATATTCAAGACACACGCTATGATTCTTCATAATGGATTGGTGGATGGCAGCAAGATATAGAGTGTCAAGCCCACTTTGGGCCTTTACAAATAGAAATGGGGGTGATTTTTAGGAGTTATACTTTCAAACAACCTCCCCAAATCCAGCCTCGCCTTATAGGAAAATAAAGCCTTCCTAGATTTTATGATTAAAAAATAAAGCCAATTATCTTTGCATAACTTCCCCAACTATCAATACCATACTTTCAAATCAAGCAGCCTCTCATTATAAGAAAATAAGGCCTTCCTAGATTTTATGATGAAAAATAAAGCCATTTGGAGTGGATTTGTATTTCTTTATGGAACACATTTTCCCTCCAGAAATTCCGAAGAATTCCATTTTGAGGGTGTTCCTGAATTGTAATGTCCTCGTCTATAAAGATGTGAATTAGAGAACACCCTCAGGGTCCCTTTTTTTGACAAAGCCCTTGTCATTGGGCTTTACCCTACACTAACATGTTTATAGTTTTTGAAAAAAAATTTAGTTTTTTTGGGAGCTCTCTTTTGGGGTGAAGAAGTAACGCGCCCTAACACATGAATTATGATGAGGATCAGAGACATTAGGAATGAAGAAAAATCACTATGCAAATCCACATCTCAACCATTGTCCTATTGAGTTGAACATATGACAATCTGTTTTGCAGTAGAAGCTTATTATGTATCACCTTTATTACTTGGAAACCCAAATTTCATATTGCTTCTAAATGTTTAGATTGATGTAAAGGACTGGATAGAAAATTTTAGTGTATTAACCCCTAAACGCCTAAACAGCCAGATCTTCGGGCTTTTTTTCAAAATTTAAATGGCTCTAGAAATTTGAGATATTGGTGGTTTTCATTTTTTTTGGAGTGATTGTAACTTTTCAAGATTTTTTTAATGATATGCTGCCCAAGGAAATTTTAAAAAATTATTTTGAATTATTTTTTTGTTAAAAAAAGGGTCGTCAGCCAAATTCACACATGTGAATTTGGCTGCCCAAACTGCCCATTTTGTTTTTTGTAAATTATGTTTTTGGTCAAAAAATTCATTCCAAAAAAAAAACCAAGTGTGGGGAAGGGGGAAAGTGAAAAAATAAAATAAAATAAAATTAGGAGGGAAAGGAAAAAAAAGGTCAAAATTATTTAGATGGCGCAATTATGAGGGCTATCCCCTCTCCCCCCTCTCATAACGCTTCTCCCCCCACGCCCTAATTATGTGAATCTTTATTTGCACATGGTCCCAAAGTATCCAATGAGAAAAATCCACCCTTCAAAAAATGGTGGGGGATTAGGGTGGACCTTCCACTTTGGAAAATATTTATTTTTTCTTTTGCAATTTGTGGAAATTTACATTGGAAAAACGTAATATCTCCAAATTTTCCAGCTTTCTTATTTTATTGACTACGTGAAAAAATTGGAAAATTTGAGGGTAAATTTTTTAAAAAAAAACAAACAAACCTATAATTTCTTAAGAAAATTGTAATCCTCCTCTAGCCTAGTAGTTGGTTTTCCAGTAAATGGCGACATGTGTCATAAAATCCCCAAATTCAATTGAGATTGCACAATTTTCCAAAAACCTCCAAGCTTTCCTAAAAATATATGTTGCCACTATGCAAAAAATTGCCAAAAAAAAGAAACACACTTCAACTTGACAGCAAGGTTCAAGGTTTTTTTTTCAATTTTGTGGCTTGGAAACTTTGGCATAATTTTCCAAATGTTTTTCAAATTTTACACTAAACAAACAAAAATTTCAAATTTTGGCGAATCTTTTTTTGTAGCCAAGTGGTGAAATTTTTTCGAAAAGAAAAACACTAGCATAGTTTCCTTTTTTTTCAAATATGTGATGTAGGTGGGTTTGCCATCTTTCACAAGAGGACTTAGTCTAATTTAGTGATAGATTATAGTGGGAAGTAGAAGGTGTTTGGATCACCCCTAATAAGAAGTTAGAACTAGCCACTTGTTGGAAATTACCACTATCTTCTTTCGCAAAAATCCCTTCGAGGCGTTAATAGCTCTTTTTCAGATTTTGCAACAGTTTTGCTAGGACTCAAGGCTTTTTTTTTTCCCATTTTTTTCATGTAGCTAGGTTGTGATAATTCCAAAGATGATTTACTCAGATTTGGCGATTACAAAAACTGAAAACAATGTTTTTAGTAACATCCTTCTCTATTTTTTACGACCTACTAGAACTTAGTGTAACATTAAGCAAATATTAATATATCTTTCTAAATTTTTATTGAAATTTGGCGACTCAAAAACCCAAAAAACCCAAATTCCACCACTTTGAAAATGAATTTTGACAAAATAAAAAGATTGATAAAAGGGGATCAAGGGGATCACCAACGGCTTGACCTAGCCACCAATAGATCGACATTATTTAGCAACATACATCAACAATTTGTCGTGACGATCCTTGTGCTCTAATAGTTATCAAAACATGTGGACATTCCCTCCCTCGTGGTTTTGATTGAGTTGCTCAACAAGTAATGCAATGATCATAGGCAAATGGGTAGTTGAAACAAAACATGCTTCAGACAAACAACTCACCATCATCTTGAGAATGTCAGATGGGAACTATCACTACAACACATCTTGGGTTTTACAATCGATTAATAAAATTACAAATGTCTTTTTTGACTATGTAATTGTAACTTCATAGTCATGTTAATGACTACCTAGCTATAAAGGACATTGTGTTGCCACTTAGCATTATGGTTTTGTGACTATAGTTGATATCATGATTTGATGGTTTTTGTACAAATGTCAAAAATTAAAAATATATATTTTTAATATATTTTTAATTGTCCAAAGTTAGGTAATAACAAATTTTTATTGATTCTTGCAATTGTTGGTGAATAATAACAACAAGTATGATTTAATGATGTTAACATGGCATGTCATGTGGCAACAAGGTTGGTTAGTAGTTGCAACACTTCATGACTCGTGACATTAATTTCAAGGAATTTTCTTTTATTACTTGATCATGTGATTAATAACAATTTACAATATCTCCTTTTTGGGATACATGCCATGTGACAAAAGTTCGTAAGGTGTGTTCATTACATTTATATGCTAATTATTTTTATAGGTTTTGTTATTACCTCGAGTTAACGGATGCCATTGTGTGAATTTGGAGTTTATGTCAACAACACATTATGGGTTTTTTGATTAGTCAAAGAATTGAACATTGTCTTTTTTTACTACAATTGTAATTACTTAATCACAAAAATCATTATGCAGTTGCAAAGGCCATTGAGATGTCATGTGATGTCATGGTTTTGTGACTAGAATTAATTAGTTGTAAGAACCATCTACCTTTGCCATTAATAACGATTCAACTTCCCATGATGATGATGTGGCATGCTATATGCCAACAATATGATGTGGTCCTATTTGTCAACATTGTGATTCATGTCATTAATTTGATGAATTAATCTCATTTATTAACTAGTTGAAAGTATTGTTGTCTTTAGTGATTTAATAATGATTTGGTATTTCATTTGATGATGACATGGCATCCATTTGGTAGTGGGGTGTCACAAATTTTCATGGAAATCCATGATTTTTTGTGACACCATAAATTTTTGTGTGTCTTGAATATATGGCACTAATATTTGTCATGGCATGTCATAATTTTTTGTGTGCCATGAAATTTTTGAAGTTATGATTTCACATGCATGTGTATGTGTATTAAATAATTTATTGTTAACTTGTAATGATGACTATAACATCAACAATTATTTTGAAAAAGTTGACATATAACTCCTTGCCTATTTAACTATTTAACACATTAACATAAGTTAACATACCTATTAAGTTGACCTATGTATGTAAGTTACTTAGTAAAAACCTACTTCGTAATATAGGTTATCTTGTAAATTACTTAATTAGACATAAGAAATTTACTACATCTAGTATGTTTAAATATACTTAGAATAGGTTACCCTATTAATAGGTTAACCTAAGTAGGTTTGCTTAGGTTCTTAGCTTTAGGTTTTTTACCAAGTCAAGTTAGGTAGGCTTGCCTAAGTTCCTAATTTTAAGTTTTTTGCCAAGTTAACTTGGATAACCTTATTATAAGATATTTTATCAAGTTTGTAACCATTTCAATTTTGTGTAATTAGATGCGATTATGATGCGACTAGATGTGACATAATAATCTTAGGTTTTTTTTAGCTTAAAAATGCTTAGGTTAACCTAGACTAGGTTAGTAAGTAGTATAAGTTGACAAATTAATTCATTTAAAGTCAACCTAGGGAGGTCTAGGTTTAGGCTAGGTTGGTAGGTAATAAGTAGGTTGACATAAATCAACTTAGGGTGTTCAAGATTAGTTCAAGGCTAAAAATCTTGAATTTTATAACTTTGTGTTAAATATAATTAATATAAAAAATGTTGTAATGCAATGGATGAGGACTTGTACCCCAAAGTGAAAATGAAAGGTTTAAGTCTTCATTCTTACAACCTATGATACCTAGGCCATTTGGCTTAGGTTAAGTAACCTGCTATAGGTTTTGGGCTAAGAGTTTGACGTTTATTTTTAATTTAGGCCACTTAACCTAGGTTAGGTAGCCTACGTTGCCTAACATAGGTAATTAATTTAGTTAGGTTAAGCTAGGTTGAATTTTGGCTAGGTGAATTAAGTTAGGTTGTTTAGTTTAGCTAGGTTAGGCTAGGTTGACTTTTGGTTAGACTAGTTACATGGGCTAAACTAAGTTGATTTTTGGTAATATGCAATGACTAATAATGTGTTTATAGATTTTTGACACATATCATCCATCCATCAAGGCATCTTTTGTAACTTTTAGTTGAATAAAACAACTAAGTCAAAATGACATGCACTTTACACATCATACCAAGGTTGATGATGACATGAAATTTCATTGTTATGAGAAAATCTAAAATTCCTAGTTGTTAACATAATTGGGCTTTGCAACTAAACGTCCCTTGCGACTAAATGGTGAAACAACATGGGTTTAGCAACTCATTAGTCACCAGTTGCATATATCCTTTCAGACTAGTATGTAGTTGTAAAGGTCAATTGCAAAACTTGAAAGGTGTTGTTGTGGTACGGTACATTTATTTATGAAGTAATGTAATTTGTTTTGTAACTATGAGATCCATCAAATTATGTTCTTGGTATCTTTGGAAAGCTCTTGATGAGGATGGGTGCATTGGTTTGATTTCATGATGTTTGGACTTGTGGTGTAAAAGTCCTTGAATATTGAATATTTTTTCACTGAAAATTAAATTAAATCATAATTGAAAATTTTAGAAAAATTGGGATGTGGCTTTGGTGTTGTTGGAAAGATATCGAGGATGATGATTCAATGGAATATATTTCGTAAGATTTGGACTTAGGATGGGGGAGATATTGAATTTTAAGTGATTTTTGTCACTGAAAACTCAAATAAATCACAAAAGCCAGGTTTTAGAAGGAAAAACTAGTTGAGAATGTGGTCACATTTGAAGGTCTATTGTTCAATTCAAGTATGAGGAATTGAGATGTGCCTTTGGTATTGTTGGAAAGATCTTGATGAGTAGGATTTAATGGAATTTATTTCATAAGTTTTGCACTTAGGATGTGGGAGATATCAAAATTTAAGTGATTTTTGTCACTGCAATTTCAAATAAATTATAGAAAACCAGGTTTGGAAGGAAAAATCAGTTGAAAATGTGGTCACACTTGCAGGTCATATGTAATGTTTCAAAAATTTCATATAAGGTCTAGGGTTAAAGATTTAATTGACCCTAAATCTTAGAAAACAATTTTCATATGTTGAGTTTCCACTATTTTGAAATGGGTTCACACTTGAACCAACAACACAAGCCACACTTCACAAGCCACAACACTTCATGCCACACTCTTGATACCTTCAGAAAGCTCTCGATGAGTAGGGGGTGCACCAACATGGTTTGAGAACATTTAGAGCTATGGTGTGGAAGCTACTGATCATTGAACCATTTTCTCAATTAAAAATTAAATATAATCAAAACTGAAAACTGTATTGGAATTTGAAGGCATTCTTGGTGTTCTTGGAAAGCCCTGGGTGAGTCAGATTTAATAGAGTTTATTTCACAAATTTCAAAGCTAAGGTGTGGAAAATATTGATTTTTGAGTGTATTTTGTTGCTGGAAATTCTAACAAATTGCAAAAATTGGGTTTGGAAGGGAAAATCAGTTAAGCCCTCAATGTGTTCACACTTGGGCCAATGGCATAGGCTACACTAATGTTTATGAAAATTGCAGAAGGGTGAGTATGAGATGGGGATTAGAGAAGCTTGGGTCCATATGAAGTTTTACTTATTTTTGAGTTGGAAGGTCTAACAATATTGCAGGAGATGTAAGCATGAATTTGAATGAAGCAATGGTAGTTCATTAACTATGTTCATGTCAGCTGCCAATTTTCATACATGGACATCCTTTAGTTGACATGAAATGAAGAAGTTGGTGCAACTTTAGGACTTATTAGTGCAACAAAATCTATGTTCCATGCTGGTGGGTTCCATACACACCTTTTTTTTTCCATTTCCTTTTTAGCACCTTTTAGGGTTTCCAGAAATGCTTGATTTTGATAGATAGGTTCTCATCATGGTTGATGAAACACAATTTGAGCTTTTGCAATCAGAGATGGAAAAAGGATTTACACTCATGTTGAGGAATGTAACTCTCCTCACCCAACCCATGCAAGAGAGCCAGCCTTTGTTGGCTTATTGTTATATATAGAATACCAAAAATTTCATACTTTTACTTTCGTCAAAGAATATTCCATTAGCATGGGGATAGCTTCCTTTTAGTTTCTTAGATCCCATGATTTCAAAGCCCTTAACACATGGTTTGTGATTTCGGAGCATGGGGTTTTTGGATTCCAAGCAAGGAGTTTTTGATTCTAAGCACATGATTTTGGATTCCAAACACACTTGAAATTGGGCGTGAAAGCACTTGAATATAGGTACTCTAAGCATTTGATTTTTTTTGAACATGCCCAACTTGCTCAGGGTTCAAACCTCGTGCTCAAAATCAATATCCCATACCTAGAACAAAAAAACCCTATGCTTGGAATCTAAGACTCCATGCTAGCGGCTTTGAAAATGCAAGCTCTGCAAAAATAATATAAAAATCTACCCCATACTAATGGAATTTGTCTCAAAACCAAGGGGTATCATAAAAGTATGGCCCTTTTGGTATTCCATATGTCTACCTACCTGTGTACATGTGCTTGGGTGTAGTTGGGTTCAAAGCTTTATGCAAGAAGGGGTTGTGTCGCTCTTTGGGCTCAAGCTTTTCACATTTGGCTTGGGCTTTTCTCATGCAAAAACGTATGTGCCGGGCCGGGCCTCTTACACCTGGGCCCAACCTTTTCACACATCAAAAGGGGCCAACTTTGGCCTCTCGAACTTGGGCCTGGGATTTTTCCAAAGATAATAGGACATGTCTCGTGGAGTCATGCCCTGGGCTTCTTGATAAGAGGCTTAGTCATTTCAGGGAACTCATACATGGGCCCGGCCCAGCCCAGCCTTTTTAAACACATGCATCGGCTGGTCCATGCCTCTTGGGCTGGGATCAGGCTTCTTGGACACTGGGATGGGCCAATAAATCTAGGTCTCTTTAATGAGGTCCTACACTTCTTGGACTTGGACCTAGGCTTCTTGAACATAGCTAGGCTTGGGCTCAACTTCATGGATGGACCCAAGCTTCTTGAACTACCTAGGCCTGAGCCTCTCATAGGGCTGGCGTAGGCCTAAACTCAAGAATTAACTCCAAAGAGATGGATGAAAAACCCCCAAATAAGGATGACACCATATGAAAAATATATATATATCTATTGAATGACAAAATACAAAACACAAAATTGTCAGTGACCTAAGGCTAGATATGCATGGACAATTGTACCAAGGGTCAATTGGGGCAATTACTAAACCCCATGTGTGTGAATAACCATGTGTAAATACAAGTAATTTACAAGTAAATATGAGGTTACCTTACATTTTTTCTAACCTATATGCCATTTTCTTGTGAATATTCAATGTTCTGAAACTTAGGTCAGATCAGCAGGAAATGACATAATCAGCTGCCATGGCTGATTCTGTCAGTTATGGAGGCGTGTAATTTTGTTGAACTAGTTTTTTTTGGTTCAATTTTGTGATGTTGCTCAAAATGATGATCATCCATAAGTATATTTAACCAAATTTGGCAATATTCCAGATATGAAATTGGAAAATCTTAAGCACCCTTTCATGTTGTAACCAATTGTGGTGATTTTGAAAACAAAAATTAACATTTCCGAAGAATTTTTTTCCTAAAAATAAGACTTGTACGGAATATTGGTTTAAAAAAATCGACAAAATGGCGAAAATTCGCCACCCAAAAAATCACTGGTCAATTCTTCATCCATTAAAAACCTTTTGGCAACCCGCCAAACCTAAGATTTTCTAGCAACCAATCGCCAATAGTTTGTACCCCTAAGGGAACCAGGACCTAACGTAACTTGGGCCCCTTTCTTAAGGGAGAAGTTTTTAAACACTTTTAGAAACCAATCCCAAATATTTTCCCTTGGGGAACCAAACCCACAAAGAAATCAATATGACCTAATGTAAACTCGGGCCCAGCCTGTGGACTCTGGAGAGGGGGTTTGAGTATTTGTTGATTCCAGGTTCTTCATCCAAAGCTTTGCAGCTAGGTACTAAAGTACAAACGTCCAAACCTAAAATCTCTCAGTACTAAAGTAAAACCCTAAAATTTCCATGAATAGGGTTTTTTTTTTAAAAAATTGAGAGAGAGAGAGAGAGAGAGAGAGAGAGAGAGAGATGCCATTAGCATTAAATACACCAAGGATTCCCTCGCTTGAAATCATTAGGTGACTTTGATTGCCGAAACTACACAGTAATACCCAAGTGCCAGAGAAGTGCCTTAATTTTCGATCAAGTCAGCGCTTTAAGGCTACGAGTGGTACAGACATGAATGTGGGCGGCATTTATTACTATCATTAATAACTCCCCCTGACACCCCATGTGGTAGATGCAGCAAGCAACAGCTTCAATCTTCATTTGAAAACAAAAAAACAAAACAAAAGCTTCTCTAACTTAGTTTGTACAGATAGCCTATATACCCACTCATACATGCATATACTATTTTAGACATATCATGAATATCATTAATGTTTTTATATAAATCTTGGCCCACCAAGTTGGAACCAACATCACCTTGTGTTCAATGATGGCCAAATTTGAATTCCTTGTTTTGGGTGCTAGCCTACACAAAACTTCCAGAAACACAAACAAAAGACTTTTAACTGTAGAGATTTAGTTCTTTCTTGAATGTAGATCCTAAGGCTCTTTATTTATTAGATTGCTTGGACGCGCACACACACACACACACACACACACATATATGTGAGTAATTTGCAAACTGTTTGCAACTGCAAGTGCCAGGCATATTTCCTGTATGCATAGAAATTGGCACTGACCAATGTGTACAAGAGTTGAGGAAAGTGCAGAATGCAGACCATAGCAGCTATGATATGGGTGCCAATGTGATCAGTTTTATTGAAAGAGAGTGCCGTATTGAATGCCTACAGAGTGGACACTGGATGCAGTCATATGCATAAAACATGACTACCTTAAGCACCAGCAGAAAATTTCTAAGTGTAGCTGGAGGGAGGTTGGTTCTTCTGGGTGTGCAGATTGGTTGTCTATGGGTGCAGGGGTGGAGTTCACGGAGCTTGATGTGTTCAAATTTTTTTGTGCACCCCAAAAAGTTTCAAGTTTTGGGACACATTTATTGCAACAACTTGATGTGGCTGCACGTTTATGACGCCTCTGTGATAGGGTGATGACATTGTGCCTATGTGACACCTAAGTGGCACATACTTGGCATTGATGTTGCACCTATGAGGCACTGACATGGCAACTATGTGGCATTCATGTGGTACTTGAGAAACTATATGATTCTGACGTGGCACTTATGTGGTGCTTATGTAGGTTTTAAATTAAAAAAATCAGTTTTAAAAGTTTTTTCCCAAAATCTATGTCCTTAAGAATGTGTAGGTTCTTTTTGGAATGGTGTAGGGTTTTTTTAATAAAACATTTTCATTTTTTTCAGTTTTTTTCTCCAAAACTTACATCATTAAAAAGAAAACTTACATCGACATAGGTTTAATTTGTTTTAAGTTCATTTTCCTCAGTTTTTCCCCCCAAAACCTATGTGATGTAAAAGAATCTTCATTGGGTAGGTTTAAAAAAAATTGACATAGGGTTTTTTAGAATCACTCCCCCCCCCCATAAAAATTTATTTTTCACTTTTTTTTCAATTTTCGAGAAAACCCATGTCATTTAAAAAAAAACCTGCATTGATGTAGATTTTCTTTAAATGTCAAAGATTTTTTTAATTAATTATTCTTTTGAGTATTTTTTTCCCAAAACCTACATCATTTCAAAAAAAAAAAAGTGCGACTTTAGAAATTTTTGAGAAAAGCTGAAAAAAATTAATTAAAAAAACTGGTCATTTAAAAGAAACCTATGTTGATGTGTTTTTAACATGGGAACATATCTTCTTTTAATGGGCTAGGGGTTCCCAACTCTAAAGCTTGTTCCCATGTGGAACAAGTGAACCCCAAAGATTGTCTCTGCACCGCTAAATCGCGCCTCTACAGGCCCCCACACTTGAAAGTTGGGCACCTCAAATAGCCACCCCAATGTAGAGGGCACCTTATCTAGCCAAATATCTCCTAAGGAAATGGCAGGGCGGTTTGGGAAGTGAAACAGTATGTTGGCTCAGAAGTTCATTTTTCTTTTTAAATTCTTTTCCTTCACACCAAAAAGAAATGAATCTGCCAGTGCGTCACATAAGGTGGTGCCCCACGGCATTCCCAAACATAAGCGTCCCTTGACTCCACCTTGGATGGGTGCTTCTTTTGGGAGCACCTGGCTCCTTTAACAACAACCCTCCACAATTTTTGTGGAAATCCTGAAACAAAAGCCAAATGCTGTAGATTTCTCTGGCAGCAGAAGGGTTTGTCTGGAAGGAGAACAATCAACAGCAAGAAGACAAAGATGAAGCCAGTGGCAAAATGGTTGGCACCTGACAATTAAATTTAATTGAATTTATCCCAGAATTCCAAGTCAAAGGCAGAAGAAACAAGAAGCCTTTTACCTTTTAGTTGAGCCAGGCAGTCTATTATCATTTCCAGTTCTAGAAGAAGACCAGGGTAAAGCAGCACCCAAGTTGCTACCTTCGCCTTGTTGAGTGAGGCCTCACCAAAAGGCAACTTGGGTTAAGCATTCCAAGGTTGCCCACTTCCTGTTTTCTACTGTTGAAACTTTTGACTCAAAGAGCAGTAGTGAGTGGGTTCTAGATTCCCATTGTCAATTTGACAAGGAATGTCAAAAGAAGTAAAGAGAAAGGAGAAAACCTCACTTTTTCCACTACCATAAAAACCTCCATAGTATGGACAACTCCTCCAGGCACATGAAAGTGGAAATTTTATAATGAAACAAATTTGTAAGTGCATCTTATTGTTTCCACTCTTCAAAACATGTAATTATCACCCCATGGGATCTCATCAAAGATTCTGGGTTCAAACATACTGGTGTGCAGGTGAAAAGCCCTGCTGGCCCTCTGCCACCAAGCTTGACTTGTGGCTTCCAACATCTTCTTGGTTGGGTGGGCCATTGTGTTCCCAAATTTTTTAAAAAAAAGAAAAAGAAGTTATCACCTTGAATTCAATGAAAACTCTCCTACTAACTCCAATTCCAAAAGGAAGGTGGATTTACAAGTCATATCACTTATATAGACTATTTACATTTCACCAATTTTTCAACTCTTACCAGGCTAAAATAAATAGCATAATTTTATTTCATTTATTTCAGTTTCAGAACTTGTTTACTCACCAGAATAAACAAACAGAGCAAAATTGATTCCAGATTAATCAACATCAAATCTAGGATTGGTTAGATTGTCATTATAAAGCATGGAGCTGTAAATCTGTTTGAAAATGGCTTAGGGTAGTTCCTGTTTGGCAGCAAGGTGCCTAATAATAGGTATTTTAAATTCCAGGAGTAAAATAATAATATTTGACAATTAGGCACTATACTAAATAATGGAGCTAGCGTGCTTGAGATTTTCAGCATGGCAGGAAGGTAATTTTCAGAAATTTTATCAAATCCAAAAATAATTAATTAGTGCTTAACCAACCTAGGTACTATGGTATCCCCATAAATTATGAGTAAGTTACAAGACCACAATAGGGGCCTCTACAAATTAGTCTATGCCTCATTTTTGAAAAAAATCATAACTTATCATTTTGGGTTCCCAAAAATATGAAAAAAATATTTCAAGGTGTATTTTTTTTATGCAATTATCTACAAGGCATGGTTAGTTAGGTGACTGACTACCTTTCATCTTGACCAGACCAAAATGAGCTTAAACCCTTTCCTATGCAACACCCCCACCTTAAGTGTCTTAAAATTACATAATTGCCAGAATAACTGTATGGATAGTTTGAATGGGGGAAGAAGCTCTAAATAACCATGATGTGCTTTTTAGGTAGTAAATATTAGATGTCAACTCCTGGGCCTATAAACATGAGGCAGTTATTCTGTTATATAAAAGCCCATAGCTGATCATTGATGATTAAAGTTAGCCCTCTCTCCTTCATTCATCAGGATGGGGTAAAGATTTATGAAACCTCAGAAAATAATACTACAAGTGTTGTGGGGGGGGGGGTCCCCATTGACTTGTATCAATGTCAAAATCCACAAAGACAAACCTGACAAATGAACATGTAGGAATTGGATCTCCTCCTATAAATCAAGCTTAAATATGATGCACACTTATAGCTTGGTACACACTTTGCTGAGGCACAAGTGAGTCATTAGTGCTGTTGTGAGCCCATTGGAATTGTGAGTATTAATTAATTACCTCTGTTATAGCCAATTATTTGAGTAAAACAAAGAATAGTCGCTTCCAGTTCTAAAAGTGATTTGAGTCATATGCAAGAGCTTTACCATTTGTATTTTCTAAGAGCATCTCCACAGCTGCTGAGTATGTGACCCCTCAAAGAATATTTCTCACATCCAAGTCTTTAGTTAGTTAGTTACTTATTTCCATGAGAGTAAAGCATCGCCCCAAACTAGTTTTTCTCTAGTGTTGGGCATGTATACTGATCATTCATGGGTATGTGGATTGATATTAATCTGGATATCAAGTACCAGACTTGGCTGGTATGTCCATGTTGCATAAAAGGCACTCATACCAATATATCCACCATTTGACAAATGTTGATACCACAATTTGATAATGTACCTCCATGCCTCTTGATTTTTGGAAATGCTAGTTCGTAAGAATATTCTCCCTCTCATCAATGGTGACACTACGACTATCAAAGAACGCTAAAGGCTAGTACTCAAAATCAAATTATGACATTCTCATAACGTTATAGTGGTGGCTTTGCTTGAAAGGTGACTTTGTTTGAATGGCAACTTTGCTAGAATGAAGTGTGTATGGGACACTAATGTCACAATTATGAGCTTGATGGATTGGGTGTAATAGAATCAGCTTCAAAATAGTGGCACCATTGTCAAGTTTCTCATTTCTTCCATTTCTTGTGTTTTAAGTATGAGTTTGCTTTTAAGCACTTGCACCTCATTGTGCCTAATAGTGTTGCCTTAATGCACTTGCATTTTATCGTACTTAATAATTTAACATGCACATGCATTTTATTGTACTTGATAATTTAACATAACTTCGATGTTTCTTCAAATTCATGTCTTGTGTGGGTGGTGCTTGTTCATTTCTTCCATTTCTTGTGTTTTAGGTATGAGTTTGCTTTTAAGCACTTGCACCTCATTGTGCCTAATAATGTTGCCTTAATGCACTTACATTTTATTGTACTTAATAATTTAACATGCACATGCATTTTATTGTACTTTATAATTTAACATAACTTCGATGTTTCTTCAAATTCATGCCTTGTGTGGGTGGTGCTTGCAATTAAAAAAACATGGATAACATTTATCCACGTGATAATTACATGGTTATGCTCTTTGTAAATTAAGGTATCCTATCACGTTGGTATAGGAGACATTGACAAAAGAAACAACCATAGAAGAGGTAACCAACAATATTTTTACAAAAGTTGAAGCAACTTGTAGAGTGTGATGCTTTAAACTCTTTGGACTAATCAATGTTAGTGGGTGTAGCACCATTGTAACTTAGTTACATGGGTTTTTTTTCAATTTAATGTTGAAGTTGGAACACATATCATCAATTAAAAGGTGTCTAAAATGATGTGATGTGTGTTCTATCATCCCATGGCATCAAGTTCAAGCTCCTACAATATTTACAAAACATGTTGCAAAAAGGACATGGTGTAATTTACAACAATTGGGTGCCATAGGATGCTACAATTCTAGTTTATTTGAAGTTCTGAATATTTTTGGGGAAACTCTTGCTAAGATTGTGAAGCCTTTATTTGTCCAATTTCAATTGGTTGACAAGGCATTTGTTTACATAAAGGATGAACATAGCAATTCATGTACCTTTGAAAGTGTCACAAGTTGGAAGCTTTTAGAGTTAAAAAAAAACCTTTTGCAAGTACATGTTTAGGCCATATGATGGGCAAGGTGTGTCAATATGCAACTATAAAAGAAAAGGTATGTGCATCAATGAAATAAGTTTTTATTAAAGGAGCCCAAGAAGCTTTGCAAAAGACCATTACATAGATAAAGAAAAATGTGAAGGGGCACTAGGAGGGAGATGAAGCTTGTGTTGAAGTGGGTCTTCCTTTTCATAAGTTGAAGATTCCAATCAAAACACATTTTGTGTTCCATGTTCTTCTATTTCAAAAGACAATATATAATGCTTTTACAGTGTAACCAACATCATAGTTTCCAACTACATGTTAAGGTATGTATTTAGTTGTTTCACCTATGCTATAGCAAAAATAATCATACAAAATTTGAACCTAGTAATCTAGCAATGCACATTGAATGAAACATATGGGAATTGGCTCTTGTTTGATGTTCTAGATGTTGAAATGTTGATCTTAGTAAAGTTAAAAGCATAAGAGCTAACTTGCAATGTCAATTACATCTTTCTTGTGTGACGACTTCAACTTTGAAATTAAGATATTACATTCTTGCATGGCATGCCCAATTGTAACATTTCTTGTTTCTTTTTAAAAAAATTACAAGACCTTATTTGTGACAAGGGTGCACAACATGTTTGCAATCATGTTGGACCCCATTACAAAGGCTTGTAATGTTTGCAGATAATTTGTTGATGAAGGTTTCATGTTTCATACTTTTTACATTCATAATTTTATTGCCTATTGAAATTTAGTAAAATTTTGATGACTTTTATTTAATGTCGTAGCTTGAAATGAGTAGGCAACACATGTTTCATTGACAAAGGAACTTTCATTATTTAGAAAAGTTGTTAATGCATATGAAATTCCAAGCCTTTGTAATGGTGGAAGGAAAATGAAGTTCAATTTTTTATAATTATATTAACTAATATGTGTTTGGTGTCAATTTGTAAATCTAATTATAGGAAATTGAAGTAGACCAAACACATATTTAATGGTGTTGGTATTTTAATCTTGTTGCAATAATGCAAGTTGCATACATATCATTTTGAATTCATTCATCATTATCAATAATGTCAAGTTTAGTCATGCATGCAAAAGAAGCCCTTCATAGGTATAAAATGATATACAAGATTTTCTTTTATAACAAAGACCAAACTTCTTGATGACCATGAAGATGAAATTGCTTTGTTTGAAGAGCTTTTTGAATAGGTTGTAATTCATGTAGGCTAAACTTGAGCAATTTCCAAGTACTCAACTTGCATATGTACATATCTTTTTTTAATTCAACTTGAAAGTTATACCAAAAGAAGATTGAAAAAAAAAAATTATTATAAATATTACTTGTCAAGGTTGGTTTACAAGTTTCAAAACCAATATTGTTACTTGTGTGCAATGTTCTAACTTTTGTGCATAAATGATACTAGCCTTGTTCCTAAATTCAAACACAAAAAAATACCCAAATTTGATTAGTATCATTTTTTTTAGAAATCTTGAAACATAGACCCTATTAGTGTCAATCAAATGTGATACACACCCAACACTTGTTTCCCCTCTTTGTGGGATAGGCATGTTGTATACTAGTTTCACTTTATGTTCAACTAGTTCTATTTGTGATGTAAATCAATGGTGGGGAACATTCTTGGGATCAACGATAGGGAAAATTCATTACACTTTGGAATGGACCATTGTAGTTACTATAGTTCTAGGGAGGCCTATTGAAACTAGTTGACCTTAAAGTCAATGGAAGAGGGATCAAGTTAGGCAACATAACCTTGAAGACATTTTGCCACTTTTGAAGGTCTTTTTTTGTATTGTGTAGCCTTTCATTAAAACATGATCAATTATTTTACTTCTATTTTACTATGTAAACTTTTTTTTGAACAACACATTCTCCCAATGGGCTAAGGTACCATATCAAAATAGAAGGGACATGTTTCTTTTATGTGGAGAAAACATCACAAGTTCACATTTTGATTTAAAGTTACAACTTATGATATAAAATTTCAAAATGTTTCAAACAAACATCTTATTTATTCCTAGTTGTTTTAATCCTATGCCATTTTGTAGCATTCCCATTTGTTAACTTTCTCTTCAAACGTTCAAAATTGGGCTAGGTGAAAAAAATGTGCATATCATATTTTTTGAATAATTTCGTCAAATAAGTTTTATGAAATTGTAAAAGATGTCGGTTAAGTTTTTGACTTGAACCTCACAAATTAATGCCTTAAAAAAAATTTCAACACAATATAATATCAACCCTTTCAACATTAAGTTATTAGTACCAAGAGGAACATGACATCCATGATGTCCCCATCCCAACAAATGTATCATCAATCAAACATTAGCCCCAACATTTTTACCTTGCTTTAGCAATGATGAAAAACATATTATTGTCATCAAGATTAATTACAGATGTGATGATGGAACCAAAGTTGTGACCTTGCTAAAATTCAAGATTAGCAAATGTGTTGCAATATAAAGCCTTGTTGCAAGAGAAGCTCAACAAAGGTGTTAAGGGAGTTGTGATGGTGTCAAAAAAATAATCTTGCTGAAATTCAAGCTTAATAGAGGCTTGAAAAATTTACAAGAGAATAATTCATCGCATGCACACAAAACAACACCTTTGTCTTGTTTCTCTCGCACTATACATTTTCATTTTACTTGCCATCATTTTTCTTGCTTCCAACTTGTGGTGCATTGTGCATTGATGTCTCCTTTCTCTTGCATTATATTTGTTTTTAGGGGTTGGAAGCAAACGAGGAGTAGGAATTCAAGAATTCATAATTGGAACTAACTTTAGCAAGTTGTCTAATTGGTTGACAATTATAATAAGAAAATTTCCTTTCTTTGTTGTATTTTTTGGCCAAAACTTTTTCCTTTGAATGGTTTTGTTGCCTTCCTTCCCTTGCTTTCACTTTATACTTATTTCAATACAAATTATGGGAGATAGAAAGAGAGGGAATGTGGTTTCTATGTGCAAATGACATGCTTGATTTGTGATTGGCAAAATCTTTGATAACATGTTTTTATTGAACACTTTCCACCAATGTGTGGTGGAAATGCTCTAACATCAATAGTTCTTCCCTTTGAGTTTTGTAATATATTTTCCTTTGTGATTATAACAATAGAATTATGTTGGACTTTAAGTTAGGCTATGGCTAATAGACTTAAATATGTTTTGTAATGCATTCTTGATAACATTAACTTTTAGTGCACTATTACGATTGATGAAAATTGTTGTGTAATATGGAATGTTATCTTTGAAAAGGTTTTTAAAGATGAAAATTTCATTCACCACCCATATTACCTAGAGATAATTCAATCCTCTAAGTTTAACATCTTCTCATTTTATTTAGTTTTTCAAATTTGAATTATAATATTCAAACCCAAGTTTCAATAGTTTGCAGGTTTGTATGTTAAGTAAGGATCTCAAGTTGTTCTCTAGTGGATTTTGCCAAATCTTAAACATGCATTTTCACAATTCCTTTCTTGTGCCAAAGAATTTGTACTTATACATATGACAACATTGATCCATGGCTTGGAACTTCACCAAAAACCTATCTGACCATTGTTGGTGAAAATTCTTAAACTGATTTTGTTATTCAAATAATAGCTTGCTTATGTTAAGTGGTAGAGTATCCAAAAAATCAAATTCAAGTGTTGAACCACAATTTTAACATAACCAATTGCAATGACTTTGCAAACTTCCATACACATAAGTTTTTTCAAACTTTGGAATGGTGCAATATGTGTATATATATAAACTAACTACTTTTCATGCAGCCAATGGGAAGGCTCAGCATGCACTCAAAGTGCCTTGATTCTTTTTCTTTTAAGTTTTGGGTTGGGGTGAGGGGGAGGGGAGGAAATATTTCATTTTCCCTTTGTTCCCAATGAGTTCCCTAGGTTCTCAATGTGTTCTGCAAGAGTGTTCCCAATAGCAACTCACTTTAATCACGAATGGTTTGCCCAAAGTCTTCCACTTCTCACTTGTATAGGTGGGCCAAAGGGGGAGGCACTCCATCTTTCCATCGAATCTTCTATTTTGGGGAGCCTCCATAGTTTGAACTTTTTTTTGCAATGGGCCAATCAAATTGGCTCATTGCCAAAAAAAAAAAAGTTGGACTTGTGAGGCACCCCCAAGTAATTAATATGAAACAAAATTAAGTACCTCACACTAATGTGTTATGTTAGTGTGATCCATATTGATTAGTTAGGGTCCTTCTCAAGTTCAGAATTGTTTATTTCAATGAGCATGTTTGTTTGGCCCAACACAATTTTTTAAAAGCTTTAGAGACTTCAAACATAAAAACATATAAGTCCCAATATTGGGCTGCCTATTTAAATTGCAAGAGGACAACATTGGGCAAAGCATATGGCACAAAGTGAGGTGCTATAAGAAACATGTTGGGGAAACACATTGAGAGCTTGGGAAAGATGTTAGGAACTTGGTGAGAACAGATTGCAAACAACCAAAATTCAAAAAATCCAACACATTGAAAAATTATTTTATCGAATTACCATTTATTTTGGAAACATGAAGGAACAATCTATGAGACTACATCCCTGAGAATAGTATAGTGCAACAGTCTAGAGACATTCCAAAACAGAAAAAAAAGTGGTCAAAAATCTTTGCAACATAAAAACCTAAGGCCAATCAGCCACATTTTGAGGCACATCACATCTTCTAGAACTATGTGTGATTCACATGAAATAGTTGTGGGGACACCCAAAGTTCAATTTTAATTTTTTTCGATGATGGGCCTCTTTAATTGGCCCTTCATCAAAATTAATTTTGGTGACTGGCCTCTTTAATTGGCCCATCACCACACCAATTTTTTTATTAAAAAAATCACACTTAAATGCAAAAGTGTCCTTTTTGTTTCACAGTTTTAAAAAAGATGTCACATTCTTTATAGTTCTTTTTTTGCATGTCTAAAAATTGCCAATTGAATTGTGCACAAAACTGGACCCCTTCACTAATCACCCTACAAGAGGCCAGAATGAACTACCAGTCTCGCACTCACTAGCGCACCATGATGTGTGATGGATGATGTGTGGATAGGAAACACTTTTTCGTTGTATTCCTATCCAATAGGTAATCATAGTAGCAAACTTTTATGTAGGATGCAGGCCAATGTGGGGGACCTTCATGGGGTATCACCCCATCTTTGGGCCTCAAGAACTTGTAAAGTATGAGCGCAACCTGATGTGTATACGTTATGAGAAGTTGTGAAGCACTGGGAGACATTTCCTAGTGTATTTGGAGGGCACATCATATCCATGATTATCTGTCCTAGAAAAGAGGAAGGATCCTAAACCTATTCCTTCAGATGACAGAGAAATTGCTCCTACTTGTGTATTGTAGGTGTAAGATCCGTTCAAGTCTTAAAAGAGTAAGCATAACAACCCTCCCTTGCCTTTCCTATGCTTCGTGATCTGTGTATGTTTAAGTTTATAATAACACTCACCTCATGCTTTAAGATGGTAAACCCCAAGGGCAAGGACACTCCCAAAATGCAGAGGTCTGGACTCCAGGGCCGGGGACATTCCCAAAATGCAGAGGTTTGGACTGGAGTCCTAAGCCTTTCATTTTGGGTATGCCCCACCCTAACCCTCTAGGCCAAAATTCCCTCCCACTACAGAGTAGGCATTTATAGACTTGATTTAGTGAATTTCGTTCCCACTCCTAAAAAAGTTGTAGGTATATGATCCCTCCTTTGGGAAAGAGTAAGGATATTCATGGAAATAAAGGTGCACTCCACATATACACTGGGAAATTTCTGGGAGTGAATTTCCTTTAGGGGTTCAAAAAATAAATAAAATTGTCCAAATTGAAAACCAAGACAAAAGCAGCAGTCTGTGTGCATGCTTTGATTTGTCAGAGCGTGGTGGTGTCTTTTGCTCCTCCCCTCATGTTGCGCCTGCACTGCTTGATTCATCATCTGATTATTATTATGATTCTACAGAAGTTGACATGAAAATTTGGAAATGAAGAAAAACTGTCAAATATTATTGTAATTTCCCAATAGTGTTCATTACTAATATATTAAAATTCTCATTTATAATACCTAGAAATATGATAGACTATAATTGAACAATTTGACATATTAAAAAATTGAAGGTCATATTCTAGATAGAAAAAAAATTATTACCTATTCCAATAAAGAAATGTGCACAAATGGTTTCTAGAATTCTAGATTGGAGCAAGGAGAGCCCTAGTTATAATTTTCCCAATAGTGTTCATTTACTACCAATATAATAATAACTCTTGTAGCTGTTCACTCGGACACCTAGAAACAACAAAAATGCATAATAAATTGAGATTCTCAATTACAGGGAAAATTCTAGCAAGTAGTATTCATGTCATAAGGTTATGAGTATTACTTAAGTGAGAGAGCATTTATTGCATCTCAAGTCAACTCTGGTGATTGCAATAAATGAACTGGCCATGTCTTCACTGCTCCATGCCGTCTAGTCCAACAATTTACTACTAGGGTAACCCTAAACCCTACTCCTGCCTGGCTTCTTCCCTGCTAGCCTATGTACTACAACGGGGTGAAAGTCAAACTTCCAAAGCTGAAGGTGCAGAGTTACTACTCAAATAGAAAGCCACCCTTTTTACTTGAATTGCTGTGATCTTCCCTGCCTTATAATTCTCAACTCCAGAAAAACTGAGTGTAGCTGGTACCCATATATATCTCTCTACTTCCTTATGGACTAGGTAACCCGTGGGTATGTACAGGTTATGGATAGTAGTTGAGTTGTTGTGGCACCTCGATTTATCATCATCATTGTCACAGCCACAATGAAAGCAGCACCCACCAGTGCACCATGAGAGATGGATGGTAAGTGGTCAGGAAACAATTTTCTGTTCAGTTCCAGTTCCCTAGCTAACCATGGTGGTTAGCTCAGTTGCTTTTGGAAAAAAAAAAACTACCTACTTACTAACAACCCACTTACAAAGCAGGTTGTTAGTAGGTAAGTAGTAAAAAACAGCCCTTATCTATTTATAAACCATCTACTTACCTAGTGGTTATCTATTTTCCTACCTATCTATCTACCTATATATGAGACCTTGTCTTACAGAATTGGTTACCAAGGTGAAACCAAATATTAACTCAGTGGAGGTTTATGCACAACTGAGTAATAACATGCATCCAGTGGATGGTGCCTTGGTGGGTGGTGGTTCACCGTGGCCCATGCCTGCCTTCACTATTCACGATAACCAGTGCACTCCAGCTGGTTATCACATTAACTAGCCATTTTGAGAATTGAGATGCCCTCTTTTCATCCATGCTGAGAGAGAGAGAGAGAGAGAGAGA
>Ga0116231_10001712_pt1 | contig 45527 bp, 29 predicted proteins | sample S1TSphgellanicum_2_FD_89695 | JGI IMG/M metagenome (GOLD analysis project Ga0116231, IMG submission 89695) | Host-associated microbial communities from peat moss isolated from Minnesota, USA - S1T2_Fd - Sphagnum magellanicum MG | ecosystem: Host-associated > Plants > Peat moss > Unclassified... | reverse complement strand
TCTTCCACAGGCTCACACCGTCTTCGGCTATGAATACGACGCTTTTGGTTTTCTGCAGAGATTCCTACGGTTCCAGCAGCAGCCTCTTTCACAGGCTTTTGGTTTTCCACAGAGATTCCTACAGTTCCACCAGCAGCCTCTTCCACACGCTCACACTGTCTTTGGCTACGAATACGACGCTTTTGGTTTTCTCCAGGGATTCCTACAGTTCCACCATCAGCCTCTTCCACAGGCCTTTGGTTTTCCTCAGAGATTCCTACAGTCCCAGCAGCAGCCTCTTCCACAGGCTCACGCCATCTTCGGTTATGAATATGAAGCTTTTGGTTTTCTGCAGGGATTCCTACAGTTCCATCAGCAGCATCTTCCACAGGTTTTTGGTTTTCTTCAGAGATTCCTACAGTTTCAGCAGCAGCCTCTTCCACAGGCTCACACCGTCTTTGGCTACGAATAGGAAGCTTTTGGTTTTCCACAGAGATTCCTAAAGTTCCAGCAGCAACCTCTTGCACAGGCCTTTGGTTTTCCGCAGAAATTCCTACAGTTGCAGCAGCAGCCTCTTCCACAGGCTCACGCCATCTTCGACTACGGATAGGAAGCTTTTGATTTTCCACACAGATTCCTAATGTTTCAGCAGCAATCTCTCCTGCAGGCTCATGCCTTTCTCTCCGTTCTGTACAGGGGACCTGCTCCTCACATTCCACCTTCATTGGAGTCTTTAATTGTTCAGATGACTTCACTGAGCTCGAAGTGTTGGCTGGCTCTTGCAAGACACCTTGGTGAAGGAGTGCTAGTCGCTTGCTTCTTCTGACTGGTTCCACTGTTGCCCTGTTGTGCTTCCGATTTCTTTGGGTCACAGAAGGAATTTCAACATGATCTTTTTCATCAAGCACAACAGATGTCAGATCTTGCTCATGGCCACCAGCATTTGGAGTCTGAGGTTCCAAGGTTGCCCTGGGAAGTGACACATCAGTCAAATCTGCCACATCCATTTCACCATTCTGATTTGCTGTACTATTATTGTCTACATGAGCAGCACCTTGTGCACTGTTTGCATCAGCAGCCATCCTAGCCTCTTCTTCCAAAACATTCTGTGCAGCTGAAGTCCTTAGAATCACCTCAGCTGGCTTGCAAGAAAGACTACTGCAATCTGCATCTGCAGGACGGGTGTGGAAAAAATGTGTGTCCAGAGGGGGTGCATGAAAGGGTGAAGTATCAGTCTTTCTGTTGTTGCTCAACTCAGACAACTTTCCACTAGAGAGACCTGTAAGGACATAGTTTTTCCAAATGAATGGAAACCCTCCCATGAAGCATTTCACAAGACCCAATGAAAACCCACCAGCAACAGAGGCTTCCTGATTGATCCGCCCATGGAGGCACACTTCAACACCATCACACGTTACAACCTTCCTAAGGTCAATACGCTCCACTACAGCTGAGGTCCTCACTTTTTCTCGGTTACCAATTAGCCACCCTCCAACAGCAACTCCAGCGTCACCCTGCCTGTAAAAATTGGACTGTGAATGAATAAATGGAGTCTTCTATGTCCATATAAAAGCAAAATAAGCGCCCTCAACACCTTACATGATTTAAAAGGTTGAAGGATGCTAAGAAAAGCATAAACTCCATGGAATACATAGATCTTACCTCCCAACCTTAGCATCTTCGAGTTTAATCAAGTGCCAGTTGCTAATGGTGATTGATCCTTCAGAGACTAGACGTCCCTGGCCAGTTTGCTCAATTACATCCTCCTGGCATGGGACATCAGGTGACTGCTCCTGCAACATCCCTTTTATTGGACACTGGGATGATTTCAGAACTGCGGAGACACGAGCATTTCCCGCTGAGTCGGCACTAGAAGATGGATTTGCAGCATGTCTTGCCATTGGCATGCTAGAGTGTGAAACAAATCCCTGTCTTCCCTGCACATTCCATCAACACAGGAAATATTGTAGAATCTCATCAACTACAGGGCCTGTCAAATACTCTTTGTGCCTGACAAACCCCTCAATCTTGTGGAAGTGGCCTCAGTAACTGGTAAAGGAGAAAATACAATATAAAAGTATGAAAGTGGGTATTCTTTTTGATACACGATGGCTTTGTCCATTGATCATACTTGAGAAGCCATCCTTTCCTGTGGCAATGCTTATCTTCATATTACATAATCCTAAATGCTCTTGCCACTGAGCATTATACTACAGATTGCCTCAGAATGCCTAGCATGCCTAGGGTAACTGTGAGAACAAGGAGTGCACCACAATGTACCAGATGTCCTGGGGTGGGCAGCACTGTTTCAAACCCATGAAACACTCTGCCCTGCCCACATTCTTCATCACTGGCAGCCCCAGAAACTTCAAATCCTGACCACATCCGGTGCATACCAACATCAACACCTCCTTGCAGTTGTGCAGAGGTCTCCACATGGGCTGGTACATCTGGAGAATGGTCTTCCATGTGCTGTCTTTCTTGGGAAGATGAAGTTCTGAAGTGTGAATTTACTGTGCTTCTGCCAGTTGGCAAGCCTGCTGCTGCGCATGATGACTGCCTTCCCTGCAAAGTAAACATTGTACACTTCTTACCAGTTCCTTGCTGCACAGTTCCTGAAGTTATGTATCATAAGAAATGCTGGATTGGCACCCCAGCTAAGTGTGTCTGAGCCAAGCAAATGGGGTTTGAACACACATCTCTAATTTTAGAATGCAGATTGAAGACTTGTGGAAAGGATTGAGGAGTTGCTGCATATGTTGCAAAAAGTGGGGACATTTGTCTCAGCCGCCATTATCCAAAAATGAGAGCCAAAGAAATTTGTGAATGGCATACCTGGAACTGTGCTCTTCCATGCCCCAATCCCTCTGCTGCAGAAGCAAAACCCTGCCTGGCTTGTTGAACCCCAGTTTCTTCACCACAACTGCGACTTCTGGGAGGATGAAGAACTTGATAGGCCGCCCTCCTCTCATGAGAACCGATATCTTCAGGTGTGACAGGTCCAGAACTCAGAAGATGATCGCCGCCACCACCACGAAGAACCGACGCCGCATTGCAAGAGCAACTGCATCTTTGACCCCCTGCCGCCATAGCCATAGGTGGAATAATATCCTCACCATGGTCATCAACGTACCGCTGCTGCTGTGTCTCCGCCATAGCCGCCGTCCTTCGAGTGTTATTACAACCTCCTCCTCCAAGTGAAGTTCCTCCCGAATGTGACGACGGCTGCTTCACAAGAGAGGCTCTAAGCAGTGCATTCTTCTCTTGCTTCAGCAGCTGCAACTGTTCAATCAAAGTTCCTGAATCATCATGCTGTTGCAGCTGATGATGATGATGACGATGATGCTGCTGCTGCTGCTGCTGCTGCTGCTGCTGCTGCTGCTGATGCGGATGATGATGCTGACGACGACGACGAGTGTCCAGATGATGCTCCTCCATCATAAAACTACTAGCATTCCTGGGGACTTTTGCACAGTAACAGTCACCGGAATCACAACCACCTGCATCCATTCCATGAGCAGCTGCTGCTAAGCCTCCCGCTCCTCCTCCTCCTCCTCCGTCATTTTCACGCATGAAAGAAGAAGAACTGCGTGGCGGGAACGCTGCTACTCGTGAAGCACAAGAATGCGACGACGCCATCTGCGTCTGCATCTTGGCCGGTCTATAAACTGTTTCTGCTGCTTCTGCGGAGTTTTCTTTCCCTTGGATTCATGTGCATCGCTCACGAGGTGCGTAGATCACTCTGTTGCACTCACATTGATTTCAGAAAACAACACTCGTTGAGCATTCATGCAGATGCGCGCCAGAGAGAGAAAGAGAGAACGAGGAGAGCTCGTGGAGTCCCAAAATCCCCAAACCCTAAAACAGAATTGCGCGGGATGCAACAAAAGTATCGATACAGGAGAAGGACACTGCTCAGGTAGGTCGTTAACAGGGTTTGCTTGGTAGGTAGGTAGGTATCTAGTAGGTAGGTGTGGAAATTGGTAGGTAGGAAATGACAGAATCGGCTGCCTCAGCTGATTCTGCCATTTTTAAGAAGGCCTAGAGAAAGAATCATATCATCATTTTGATATAATTTATGAATTTTTTTTTATTCTTTATTTTATTTTTTCCATAGATCATGAATTGTACAAATTTGTGTAATTTCTTACAATTATTTTTCAAAAACAAAACAAAAATGAAGGTTGACAATAAAATTAAAGATACCATAATATTGGGATTGGTCCAACAACAAGGTGCTTAATTTGATTTTTTTGAGCCATTTATTTGTGACAATAAAAAATAACAATATTTTATAATTATGCATTATACTAAATAATGAAGCTAGTAGTGTGTTTGAGAATTTCTTACAAAATTTTCAAAATTAATTAATTAATGCCTAACCAGCCTAAGTATTATGGTGTTAAAATTGAACTTTTATCACAATTTATGATGGGGCTTTTTTTGTCATGATTTTTTAATGTGTAAACATGCACTTCTTTTTTGTCTCTCTCGTTGTGATTTGCACTCATTTAACATGTTACACAACAAGTGATGTTCACCTCATTATGTGTGTATTATGTGAAATGAAACGATTGAAAGAATTAAAAGACTAATAAACGAAGAATGTGAGATTTTTTTTCTCAATGTTTTTTTATATTTTTGGGGGGTTAAAATTTAATTTCAATATGTGTTTTAATAATTTGATTAAGTTTTATGCATCACATCATTACTATATAACATAAGTCATATGATGTCAACCCATTTATACTTCCACAAGCATGTTTTAAATGGCATCAAATATTTATTTTTCAAAAGAGAAAGAGAAAAAACTTAAACATTTTAAACCTACCTATTTGTTTAAACAAAATGAAACAAAAGATAAAATCATTTGAAGATTCAATAAAGCAAAAGAAGAATGATCAAATAATGGTTCAAAGAGGTATACTTACATTAATATTATTTTTCAAAAGCAAATTTGACAGTTTGTTGTCAAATAAAATTAAGGAAGGATTCAGGAATGTATACAAGACACTATACATGCAAAATGTCATGTGATCATTGTTACAGAATTGTGTACATAATATGAATAATTGAACTAAAGTAATTTCATGTTTATATTGTGATAAATCAATGGACACCAATAATCTATTGGGATAATGGCATATTTGACAACACAAATTTTCTATCATTAATATATAGAAAAACCTTCGCATGAATCTTCTATTAAATAAAAATGACCCTTATAATACTATTCGCGATGGATTAAGTTTGTGATATTTTTGTTAGTTTTTTGAGGATTCATTGTCAGTTAATAATTCATTTTTCAACATCATTAATTATATGGGCAAATGACCAACATTGTCCTTGTTGCAAATGTCATTGCTTGGTGACAAATCCCAACAAACTTATGATGTGAGAATGAATGATTTCCTTTTATATGAATCTAAAATGTCCTTGCAACTTACGGAAACCTTTAGAATTGTTATTGAAGTTGTAAAAGAGGATAAAAACTGAAGATGCTATCATGCAATAGACATGACTTGATTAGATAAAACATTTGTATGTCTTTTTTAACTCATTTGGTGATCCTTGTCCCTCATTCAAATATGACTTGTACTAGAAAAAGACATTAATCCATCTTGTTTATTGCATATTTTATTCTACATCAATGTCATTTTTATATATTTACATTTCATTGTTATTGTAATACCTTGGCATCTTTGACACTAACTATATTATTTGTAAAAATGTTGTAATTTTCAAATATACTTTTTTCAAAGAATAAATTTTTGTGAACAAAAATGTAATCTTTTGGAATATTTGAAAATATTTTATTCTTGAAAATTCACTAATTATTCTACAAACATGTGTCGGAGCTACTTTTGTAATACAATAATCAAATGTATTCAAGCAATCTTGAAAATACTATGAATGTATTAAATTATGTGCATTTTTTACATAGTTTGAATATGTTATAGAGGTTGCAAATTTTTTTTAATGTGCGTCATTAATTAAATTAAATGCATGGGAGAATGAATGACTTGTGGTCATAGAAATTTTACAAGAAAAATATGAAAAAAAAGCATTAAAAAATGATCTAATTCATAATCAATACACCAATGTTTGTAAATTGGATGTAAATTGAAATGGGCAAGGCTTTTTTAAAACCCATAAAAGTTGATCACAAATTTATTTATTTTTTCATATTTTATATAGTTGAAACATGTTCGAAATATATTCTTGATTTCAAATTTTAGATACATTCCTCAAAGTTTTAAAATTTTAATTAAATCAATTGCATGTTAACCATAAATCACATATCTCTCAACCAACTATCCTTATGTATCACAACAAGGTTCTCAAAAACCTTGAAATTCTTTTGTGCACATTATTATGTAAAAATGTATGATTAGCACTCAAATGCATTTGTGTTTCAAATTTTCATTCAACAACTACATTTTTAGGCTTCATTACCTATTAAACAATACATCATTTATGTTTTGAAACATGAATTTACAATTATATAATTAAAGTACTTGATTTACACATCATGATTATAAATTATAAACTTCTTTAATTTGAGCATTTAGTTTCATATGAAAATAATCTTGGTGTATATTAATCTATCAAACCACATTTTGTATCCATAGATTTCTTAGTGGATTTGATATTTTTAGTAATATTTTAATGGATACCTTTCAATCCAAATTAAAAACATACTTGTTCAAGTCAACATTGAAAATTAAATTAAGTACGAAATATACAAATAAAGTCCAATTTTGAGATGTAAGATGTTCAAGTTACTTGAAATTTAAATTGAAATCCAAATGTTTTAAAGCATTCCTATAGATTCAAAACTTCATTGCTTACATGACATTCTTAAAGATCATGCTACATTGGCCTCATTTTCAACTAATAAAACATGTTTACAATTTGTAATTTAAACAACATTAAGGTTGATTGAGCTTTTTATTCCTTCTTATCATATTCACAATTAAGGTACTGCTTTTTGGGCACATGACTCAAATACTTTGTTTTTGCTATCTTCCAAATATAGAATACAAATGAAATAAATTTAAATAAGTGATATGGGACAATTCAAATTATAATAATTTTCATGGTGGTGATGATTTTCCACATGCATATGTAATTATGCATAAATATTCAGGTAAAAAACTAGAAATGCAGAAAATAAGTACATAAGTTTTTAAATACAACTTAACATGTTTTCTTTCATGAAAATTTTCTACATATTTTATCGACACTTGGGGCCACAAATTCTAAGCCTAATGAATATAAAAAATCAACCAAATGGGGAAAAAAAAAAGAATCATTTTCTTATTACCTTTTCAGAATTGAATCTATAGCTTTCAAAATTATTATATTGTATATTATTTAATTAATTGCATTATATGAACATTGCCAAACATAGATGTATGCATTACTTATCCATGAAAGAAAATTGAAGTCAATTGCATTGTTTAATACATTCTTTTTTATTCCTTTAAGATGAAAATTACAATTAATTCAAGGATTCAAATTACTTAAGAGGACTCAAAAGGACATCTATATTACATCCAATTTATTCTTGGATTTTTTTTATTAGATTAACATGACATCGTTTTAGTTATAATCATATACCAATCCATTATAATCATGAAATACTAAATGTAATAAAAATCTTAAACAATCTTTTGTAGTATTTTTTTGTTAGGTTGTCTTTTTGGGCACCCTGATTGTGAATGTGCCCTTCCCCAAATGCTCAAAGAAGGGATTCTTGGTGTGTTGAAGGAGTAAATCAATTAATGTGGAAAAGATTATGTTCTCACAATTAACTAATAATAAGTTTTTTTTTTATAAAATGGACCTAGGAAATGAACTACCTATGGGATAAATGCATTTGGACAAATTGTGAAATATGATTTAACCATCAAATTGAAAACATTGCATTACATTGGGAAAAATATTTTATAATAAACTTTGAATATTGTAAACTTTGAACTTTGAATAGCAAAGATATATGCAAGTAACATACAATTTCCGAAGTTTATAATCTTAAATCTCAATGCTTAGCAACCACCATATTTGCAATTTGTTTGACATCACAGGATCAGTGCATCTTCATACAAACAACATAATTACTAAAATTCAAAAAGATGTTGTAATTTGTAATGTGCACCTTGTAAAAGAACAATATATTTATTAAATTAATTGAACAATGCACAAACTTGAAAGCTAAGTGACAATGGAGTTTAAACTCTAGGTTTTCCAATTTACAACTTTGGAATTTGTACAATGCATTTTGTAACATATGTATGTTAATAACTACATTTTGCAACTTTGCAATAGGTTATGTAAGGGTGTGCACATGGCAACCTTGCAATTCACACACAACAATCTAGGATATAGCAATCAAATTAGCAACAACCTGATTGTGATGGCAATGGTGTTTGCTTTTATAAAGTTGCAGTGCAAGGGCAATCTTTGTGATGTTGCGTAGTGGCCTTAAACCCATCTTTGTGATTGAATGAAGAGTCAAATGATATGTGTCATCCATCAAACAATTGGCCTCCTTGTTGTGATTTTCATTATGAATCAATGAAATCCCCCCTATTTTTGGCTTAAAACTAAATTGGGTTTTCACATGCCCTTTTCTCATGTCACATTTTTGTGAAATTTTGCCACAACAAAAATCATCACACATGATTTGGGGGTGGATATTTTAATTTTCTCCTTCTAACCACCCTCTCTTGGGAATGGGTAAATTTTTTAAAATATATATATATTTTTTCTCTTTTTCCAATCCATTGGAAATATTTTCTTTTCAACTTTGATCTCTTTTTAAGTTACTAGAAACCCAATACTATCTTTAATGCCCGCCCTTCCACCTCCCAAAACCATTAAATGAATAGTTAAATAAAACATCTGAATTCATGTTAACCAAAGTAATCTCATTTGAATTTTCTCATCATTCAATTTTGAAGTGTGTATTTTGCATCCCAATTCATTTCATTCAATTGTGTTTATTGACTATAACTAATGATTAATGTAAAACTTATAATGTGTGGAAGTGTACACAACTTGCCCAAATATACATATTTTAAAAATTGTGTCATTTATTAATTTTAATTTGAAAACATATTTTAACCCAAGTTCTAGCACACATCAATCTATAATGTTTATCCAAATGTGTGCCTTTCAAATAGACTTAGTCAAATGGTAATCCAATTGTGTATATGTAGAATGTACCACCCATGTTGATAAGGTTGGGTTTCCAGTCATGAAGTTTTGTATAGTTACATATAAGATTAAATCAAAAAATAAATACACATTACAAAATGAAATTGCAACAAGTAATTGAAAAGGCATAGTGGAAATACCATTAAAAGACATGAAATTGGATATGATTTTTTTTCTTTTTGGGCAAAATGGGGCACAAATGGACATTGAAGGCACCAAATACAATGTTGAAAAACACCATAGGTGCCAAGAAGTATGTAGGGGACATTGAAGGTGTATATATGGTTGAAAATATTTTATATTTTATATTTTATATGTTATTCAAACCACAAGGGGTGTCAAGGCCCATTAGGAAACACAATAGGAAAGATGTTGTGGGATGTTGGAAAGGTCCCCCAAAAAGTGTTTTTGGGGGTAATGAAGGGTACCAAAAAATAGATCAAGAATGATAGGGGTGCTAAGTAGATTGTCAAAGGACATCTAGGGTGTCAAAAAGGTTAATGTTTCGAATATGCAAAGATTAAATTTCATGTTGTAGAATTCATGGAAGTGAAAACGATTTCATGGACAATTTATATGATCATAGATTACCAATGTTTGATAACAAATTATATTTCATTCAAAATCATTTTATTTTTTAATAGATTAATATTTTGACCTTATGTCAACTGATATTTACTAATAGCGTGAAACAACATGAAGCCCAAGTTTTCATTATGTACTATCAAATGGTACAAGTGGGGCAAGCTTTCTATTCGGTGGTAAGAGGTCCTACCAAAGCCTATTCCAAAGCATAGTTTTCCTTGCCATCAATTCACATTTTGAGTAGGTATTCCCCCTTTCATTCATGTTACAAGTATCCTAAACCCTAAATCTTAAACTAATTGCACTTAAAGTGAAACCAACAAGTGGTTACCTATCCCACATAGGAAAAGGTTAGACAAGTGATTGAATAGGACAATAGGACACCCAAACCAATTACAATAGGTGACACTTGTGATAATTGTGACACGTTAATGAAGTTCATAAATGAATTCCAAATTTTTGTGTATCTTTGATTTCAATAATCATTTCAAGCATCCTACATCATCATTCTCCTTCACCTTTGGTTCTTAATTTGTACCCACCTTTTCAATCTATATTGTTATCCACACATCACAATTATTGGTTGTGAATTGCATCCTTACTCCTTCCCAAATCTATTGATTTAGTGGCAAATTCATGACAATATTTTCAATGGGGTTTATAAATCTAAATGGACCATAATTTGAAGGCAATGAAACAAATTGAATGCGATTCAATTTAATTCATGTTTTTAAAGGAACAATCTAATTTGAGAATTTGTTATGTTGAAGAACACATGTGAAATGTGCCCAAGATTACAAAACATGATGAAAATACTTATGATCTTTACAATTAATTGCAAAAGCTTTACGATTTTTATAGATGGATGCTCATACTTTTGTACAATGGTGATATTTTAATTTCACAAGAGTTAAGGCCAAAATGCATTCAATTATGTTGTATAATTTTCACGAATGCGATTAAGGCAAATTTTGGCCATGTGATGAGCATGATCAAGTTGCAACACCGCTTCAAAGTCTTTCATAGACAATTGAAAGTTTTCTATGTTTTCATATAAATAAGCTCGTTGCATTAATAATTCTATGTTGTTCATGTTCATTGTTATTGCCTGCAAATCACCCCACAACCCAATTCACCCATAAGGATATTTCCAAAAAAAAATCTATGTATATTGAGTGTGTTTATTCTTGTGAACTTATTTAGAGCTCTATCAACATGCAATTAAAATATTGTAACCTTCTTAAGTTGAAGCTTGAAATATAGTGAGTTACATTCCATGAACAACCTTTTTTTAAAAGAGATTCAAAATTATTTTTTAAAGGGGTACATGCATGTGGCCTTAGAGGTTTTCACCCATGTTCACTAACTCTACTAGCCTTGTCCACATGTTTGAAGTTGTGAAACCAATTTGTGTGGTGCTTACACTAAATGACAATGTAACATTATTCAAGCATGGTTCAATGAAGAACCAACATCATTTCTTTCCACCTTGTGATCCATGCAAATTTTTGTCAAATTGAACTCTTCCATGCCATATGATGATGTGTGCCTTATGTAAAATAAAAATGAAAATGTGCAACTAATTGTAATTTGCCAACAAGAAAATGGTAGCTTCTAAGCACATGCATAAGATCATGCTACATATGTTTTTTCACATATTATGATGCATGAATAGAAACTCACCTTGGTGCATTCCATAATAGCTTTGTTATATTCACCAATCTCCTTGAAACAAGAAATTTTGCGAATGATGATTTCTATTAGCAATTTATTGTACTCTTGATTTTTTTGTATGAGCTCTTCTGCCCATGACAACCACATTATTGCATTTGGGTACAATCCTTGTTTATAACACTCATTACCCTTTTGTGATGCATCTATTGCAGTGATTCCTATAGGTGTCGGACCCAATGCTTTGAGCTCTGTGATCAATTTTCCATGTTGATCGATTGAACCTATCATGATGTTGTCAATGTCTTTTATACCAACTTCAAGTTGGTCATGTAGTTCATCAATCCTTAAATTGATTTGTGAATCAACAATTAATTCAAGTGGATTTGTTTTTTGATCAACATTATGTGCAAGTTGTTGAGAGGTTATTGAAAGACCTAAAGTTGGGTTTGATGGTTTGGTTAAAGGGGTCTTGTTTTCCTCTTGTGTTTTTTTTGACCCAAATGGAAAGCTTGATAAATGATGATCAATTTTGGCCTTGTTATCATCTAGTGTTAAGGGTTTGAAAGATTCATATGATGAAGGTTGGCCAGTTGCTTGGGTGGAAGTTTCAGATATAGGTGGGTAGACTTTGTTTTCAGACACAAGGCATGGAGTTGAATTTGAATTGAAATTCATTGTCAAATCTTTGGGCAATGTAGCAGGGGTAGGTTCATCATTGTTGTAGGACTGTTTGGAATAACACATGTCAACAAAAAGTTCACCCCTAGGTGAAGGTTTTGCTCCCATCAAAAAGGGTTCATTTCCAGCAGAAGATGGTCGTTGACCTTGAGTCTTGAATGTGTTGGCATTGTCCAAAAGGAAATCCAAATCATCTTCACCAATGGGAGAATATATATTACTTGGGATAAGAATAGTAGTAACAACAAGTTTTTCATTGTTGAGTTGTGGTGAAAAAGTATTCAAGCTTTTAATGGATGACAAGGAATTAGCTTGTGGATCTTCAACTTTCCAACTTTCCAACTTTGGGCTTGAAGAGCTCCCAACCTCATCACCTACATGCACCAGACCCATTTCCACCATTGAATTCATGTCATGAAAAAAAAAATTAACGAATTTTAGCAATTTGAGTGCAAATAATGACAATTATTGATTTGCAAACATAAACCATATATTGCATGACATCATACTTAAAGATTTTTCAGTGAATCCAAATGAATTCAGAACTTGTTGTTTTAATTCTTTTAGGCTTGTTGTTGCTTGTGGCTTTGACATGTTTGATATATGCCCAAAGTTGAATTAGTTGTTGTTGATTAGAGTAGGGGTTGCATTAAAGTAGACATTCTTGTCACACCTCCTCATTGTTCAAGCTTGTAAATTCCTTAACCTTTTGATACCTTTCTAATTAACGTAAGAAATGAATTGAAAGCCCATTTACTTGAGTGTTAGATTCACATAACAACTATGCTACAATCCTTGATGATCAACAAAAAAATGAAAAATGCATTGCAAACTAATACGTTACAAATTGTGAATAAATATCAAAATTACAATCTATGCCATATTTTGAAAAATGATTCCTTTACATCAAGAGATCACATTGCCTTTTTTCCCCCATTATAACAAAAAAATCCAATCAATGCTTTAAATTAGGATTCAATAATAATTGATCATTTTTTCACAAACACACATGTGAAATCTCTTCATGGAATGTCCATTTCCTCCTAATAATCAAAATTTGACTTTGTAACAATATATTCCAAATTGTAGAGTTTCAAGTTCTTATCCAATTTCCATATTCCATTGTCTCAACCATGTTCCCCATACCCATCATTATCATTTTAACTAATTTGAGAAAATAGTAGTGAATGAAGGCACCAACAAACACCAAGCGACAACTATAAAAAAAAGACAACCGTTCCCACTCATCATGGCGTTTGCTCTAAAATTTCTCAAATGCCACCTTTGTCATTTTCTTCCTAGTAAGAATCATCACAAAAAAAAACTTTACCCAACTAAAAAAAAAAAAACACTTTGTACATACCTTCTCAACATATATAATGTATATTCAAGCAATTCTTAAAAAATACATTATTATTAACCTAATTAGCATTCCAAACCTTGAAATTCTAAGGTCCCCTTGTTTTGTTTCACAAAAGTTGATTCCAAAAATTAATTACGTCTTACAAGCCCAACTACTTAATTCCTTTCCCTTGCTCACCTAGATGGAGATGAAAAAGCACATGTCATTCTACCCATCCTCCATTTCATTTCAAGCTTTTCTTTTTCATTAGGGATGTAGTAACTAGGGTTGAAATTACTTTAAAAAATTTCTCAAAAACCTTTTGATTTTGCAAATTTTTTGAGGTTTTTTTCCATGTTTGGTTTTTTGCAATAATGGCTTCTCAAAAGCAATGTTAGCAAACATGGCTTTCAAGTTTCCTCATGTCTTGAATTTTCATCATGACAAATGTGTTTTTTTACAATGTGTTTTTACAACATAATTAACATTATGGTATTTAACATGGATAAACAAAGATTGGTGTTTTGAAACTTTTCTTATAGTTCATTGTTCTTTTTGCTTAAATTTCACCATTTCATTTTTATATATAACATGTTAATAAAAAAGGTAAGAGGAATAGGAGAACAACCAATGTGGCAAGGATTTGTAAGCAAAAACAACAACTAAGCAATGATGTTTTTGCTAGCGGTGGTTTTCAACAAAGGTGGAATCCTACTTGACACATAGAGTAGTTGAAAATGATGCATGGTATGGTGAAAGATCTTTTAATATGGAATTTCATAAGAAAAATCCATCCTTAAGTTCAATTTTGTTTGTAAGTTATTGATATTTCTTATTTAAGTTCAAATATTTTAAATATTAAAATTCAAATATGACTTGTGTGATTTGAACCTCCAATATTTTTGTGTGATAATATTTAATGGTACAACTCAAGCATATATAATGTTAGGGACAAAATATCAAGCACCATATATGAAATGAAATTTATGAATTTGACATCATTGCAACATTATAGACCATCCATTACCAAGTTTGTTTACATGTGTGCATTAAAAAAATTCCAAGTAATTGAGAATTCATGATATTATACAAAAAATATTTCATCAGATATATCATTTTGTAATTCCTATGGTTTTCAATGTTGCCATTTTTGCAACATATATATTTATACAATAATGAATAACATTTGAATATGTGTGATTTGTAGATGCTACCTTTTGAACAAGAGAAAACGAATGAAAAATAACGATGTCAAAGAAGTTGGAAAAGTTGAAAATTGAACATTGAAGAGAAAAAAAATTGTGATCAAATAGTGATAATGGTGCAATAATGTTGGAAATTTGCACAACCACTTGAACTCCACTTATGAAACACTTACCAATTATTCAAACTTGAAAATTAGGCACACATTGTTATTACAACTCGGTGCTTCACAATTTTTTTCCAACTTAGGTTACATCCTTTTCATTTATTTTGTATTATAAAAATGAAAAGTACTTTAATGACCATCAACTCTCTTTGGATACTATTGCAATGTGTTCATAATCTTCTAACATAATATTTGAATTTCTTTCTGTGTGGGCAATGAAAAAAATTGAGACAAATATGAATGTGCCGAAGGTAGCGATAGATTTAATCGATGTAAGACCTTAGTGATGGTTGTGAACAAAAATCTACTTTAAACCTATCACCCGAATCTCAAAGAAAGAAAAAAGAAACTACATACAACAAGTATACCATATAAATATGTATTTTACAATTAATTTAATTTTATAAAAAACTTGTGAAGCCATTATCTCCACGTTCGTTTTGAATCCCAACTTGATTGATATCATTTCTTGTACAATGATGATATAAAATTGCAATGCGCACACAATGGTTGTAAGTAATCCCATTGAATGCGTGTTTGTAACTTATGGATTTGCATCAATTCTCACTAGAGAACAAAAGACGACATGAAACTTGTCTTTGTTGGTTTGTATTGAACAACAAAGCATGTTGGTGTAAAGAATGGGCTTCTTTTGGAAGAAAGGAAGAAGTCACCTTGCGAGGATTTTCTCAAAGTTTTTTCACAATAGTTTATTGCAAATTTATCATAGGCTAGTGTAGGATTGTTGTTTAATGAATGGATTATGAACATTTGGAAACTACAATTGATGGCACATTTCATGTTATTGTTGCTTTTAGATGGAGTGGGAAACCAAGTTTGGAGCACCATGATGCAGAGAGGCTTGAAAAAGAACATGCAAACATAATTATCAAAAGCATTTGTATTAAAAAAGAATTCTCTCTTTATTGTGCTCACTGTTGATCTCATCCATGTACTCAAAGCTTCTCAAGTAGCAATGTTCTATAATAGTTGGATAGGTTAATATTAAAAACCTCGAGCTCTTAAAAGTTATAACCTTTGCTATTCTCCTTCTTTCACCAAATTCTCCTTTTCTTTCAATGACTTCTCATATGATTTACTCGGAAGGTTGTACCATGTTCTAATGTAATGACATTTGCGGAACCTCTATTCATCTTATAAGAGAGACCTAGTTTTTTTTATCAATTTTGATGAAAATATTTTGAGATTGGAATTAGCAAGGGGATTAGAACCCTAAACCCTAAACCTTATCAATGATCTACACATGGGAAATACACTAAAGGCATGCATTGGTCACATACTCCAATACCTTGACATTATACAATTCACAGCAACTAAGGAGATTCATAACATTAGTAAACAAATGTTAACATTTGCAAGTTTGTTCATTTGCAATCAATTGACAAAATAGCTTTGTTTTATTAGTTTAGGGTTTAGTGTTCAGGGTTCACACCTTTCCAACTTTGCAAAACTCAATCACAATATTCTCAAAATAGTGACTGAAACCACCACCGCCACCACCACCCCTTTCATTGGATCAGCCAAAGGTGAGCCAGCATCCACCAGTGCACCATGTGAAATATATGGTGTGCAAACAGGAACCGCCTTCTTGTTGTATTCCTGCCCCATAGCTATCCATGGTAGTTAGCTCTGTACTAACCATCCACACGCATCTATCTACCTACCTAGTAGCCACCATGTGCCTTACCTACTTTGTTACTTGAAACAGCTAGAAACCATGACATGGTGTATTTTGACAAAGGACGAATCCAAGACACGAAGAAGGTTGATGGTAACCCATCATGTGAAAAGTTGAGGGATTATAACTGCACATGAAACATCAGGAAACATGGAGCTGACCTCACGTGGGCGGTGCGTTAAACGTCACTTCACTGCAACTCTCAAGAAGGCTAGGAATCCTGGTGTTGTTAAAACTGTGTGTACATAAGCAGAACTTGATGAAGATGATAGCAGAAAGGGCTACCCTCCAAAGTTCTATCCAAAGTAGTGATCAAAGCATTCAAGGATTCTTGTCAAATCTGTGCTATTGGTTGTACTACAATTCTACCACAGCCCTTCCCACTCAGAGGGTAAACCTTTGAAAGAAAAGGGCATCTGACACATATGGGATAGTGTGGATCAAATGACCTTGTGATGACTACAGGGTTGCCCTACTGGCACACCTCAATAACTGAGAATTTCTAAAGGTTACCATGTTGCAAGTTTCTAGTACAGCTGCAATCAACATTGATAAAATCACATCCTATAAGGGGGAAGCATGCAGGAGCTGGTGGCGCTCAGAAATGCGTGCCAGAAGCCGGTTTCTGACCACTTCCCACCGTGATTCCAAGAGGGGTGCCTTGGTTCCCACATCCACCACATAGAACACATCTGACACAACATTGTCTTGTGTTCCTATCTTGGCCTTTTGCACACTGAACCCAGCCCATTCCATCCCATGCACCCAAGTCACCATCAGGCTGAGACATCAGATCATCACCACTATCATGAATGGAAGTGACTTAGCTGCCATTACTCATGCACTGACTTCATCAGCTTCCAACAGTGGCTATAGATACAAATCTAACAAGTGCTCAAAACTCAGGGAAAAAGGATTATATAAACAATTGTATCCTCAGTTTCTGTTGCATTTCCAGAAGCAACAGGAAGACGTGGTCATCATGTTGGCTAGCATTCAGAAGAGGCAGAGCTAATGAGAAAGTCAATAGCATCCTCATCCAAGATGCAACAAGCTTGTAAGGGAAAGCTTCATTCATTTTGGCTTGCCTTGTGCAAGCAAGCAAGCATCTAAGCTTAAGGGGTTGACCACCCTGGATATATCCTTTAAGTAACCACTGCTGACTACTTGGATGCAGGAGATCCACTCTAGGCACTACAAATAAGTTCAATAGAGAGAAGTACAAACCCTACCAAGCTGCATTCCTCATCACAATAAAAAGATGTAGCCTGTATTACATAAAACTGTGGATGCCAAAAATATCAAATGAATAACAAAACATGAAAGCAACCCGAAACAAATGCTTGGTCTGTACCTGACTCCAGTCTCATTGAACCCAAGTGAGATATCGAAGAGCAGCATGTCTTGATCAATGCCCTCAACAGTAACCTCTGTTTGTAAAGTGTCGTTCTTGAAATACACTCTGAAATTGGATTGTAAAGAGGAATCATTCGTGTGTTCTTCATTTGAACATTCAACCACAGCAGATTCTAGAGGGTCTGGTACAACTTGCTCGTCAAATGAACAATTACTTGATGGCAAAGATACTCCATTGTTTTCCAAATCCATCTACAACATGGCCAACAGGTGATAAACCCGTGAGTACAGAAATTATGCAAGGAATTGTACTCACCTGTGATCCCTTCCTACATCAAATGTCTGCAATTGAAAAGCCACTCAATTCAAAGCAGATTGACAAGCAAAACACACAGAAGAATCTTCAGAACAAGATTCTTGCTCCATTATAATACAAACTTGAAGAATCTCAGGTTCCAACCATGTTCTTAGCCCTAGACATTCTGGCAAGTCTCTCACCTGAACAACACCTTCATTTTCATTGCCTCCTGATGGTTTGCATGATGGACCAGCACTGGATTCACCTCTTGCAGGTGAATGAGAGCCAGCTTTATCGGAAATCTCCAGCCCTGATGTAATTGATGTTGTTGTGTCTATGAAAGAGCTTGCACCTTCACCCCCTGACCAGCTGGCAAGACCTTGTGATGGAAAGAGTGTGTCCAAGTTATCTGTGCATGGATCCAAGTGAGCAGACGAGTTGGCACTCAGTCGATTACCTAATGAATCCACAATTGGGAAGGGATCTGGTCCCAAATGCTGTCCTCTTTGATCAGAACTACTGGGACTTGCAACTTGACTATTCCAAATCGTTTCTTCTGACCCCACCTTGTTTTCAGGCCTGTCCAACTTGCCTAGTTCACTTGTATCCAATCCTGTTGCTTCTCCCCCATTACAACCTTTAAACCTCCACAGCTCACCTTGCTGTGATGTATCTGGTATTTCAGACTCATGCAAGGTACCTGTGAGAGGTTTATGGCTCTCACTCCCATCCAGGCCATGAGGCACACCAGGTCTTTTACTACCACTCTCCAATGTGACCATAGGGTTACACTGCTTTGACTGCACAAGGACTGAGTGAGCCCTATGACCTGAGTTCAATGAAGAAACAGTATCTGCATTTGTGTGGGAGAAGGAAGGGCCGCTAGATGACAATGGCATATTGGAAGACACTCCCTGCATCCCAGGTTGTCTAGAAAGATCATCCAAATCATTGATGGGGTCATCAATGCCGCTGTAAATCTTCCTCCTACAGAAACGACCCACTTCAGTAGGTCCTGTCAGACACCCTGGACCAAACAGCAAAAGGAAGGCAGAGATATCTTTGCATAGTGTTAGTGGGTAAAGGCTCCCATCTTGCTCAATTCTACAGACAGACCTAGAATGACTGCACTCAACCTAAGTAAGATTCAAATTACTTTTAGGAATTATAGGCCCACTTATTTGTATGGCATATTCAAGCAACACTTGTGCACCCAATGACTTCCAAGGCCAATCAAATCATTGCCCTTGGGTCCTTCCTAGATATGGGTGTCAACAGAACACCAACAGAACAGCAGCAGCTCAGTGGGAAAGTTTAGAAAGCATACTCTCTTTTGAACTTCTCCCAGCATACAATTTTTGTGACTTCAATGCCTCGGTTTAGTGGGAGGGTTGAAGACTCAACACCAGGTTGGCGCCTCACATGCCGAATGTAATCATTAGTGGCATCATCCAATGCATTATCAGCCACCACAACTGCTCCTTTTCTAAGCTTCAACAGGTCAAAGAGCTCAATGTAGCGTTCAGGTATGCCTGACAGCAATACAAATTCCACACCTGCAATCTCAATTCTCAAGCATCAGATTTCCTTGCGATCAACATTTTCAGATAATTCCCATACCCAACATGATATAACTGAAACTACACCATAAAACTTTCAAGTGCACCATTGTGTCAACTTCAGCGAAACTGAAACCAACACAACAAAACAAGTATGGGTCATGACCTTCTGATGTCACTCAGGAAGAAGTATCACACTGTCCCATTCATTGTGAATGGCAGTGATTAACTGCCATCATTCCCCACTGAACTCATTAGCTCCTTTAAGGAGAAAATGCCCTACGTCTGAACAGGATTCATATAGAGGGCAATTGGTTGGACTTTACCTTCCCTGTGAGCAATGAAACTGGCTGAATCCTCTGTAATGAACTCCACAAACTCCAACAGACCCAATTCTTTTAGGAAATATTGCACAATCTTCTGCTTGTCCTTCTCATGATGCACCGACAGCACGCAGCTACCTGTTGTTTGTGCAGCCACAGCAAGCGCAACAGTCGAGAGCCCACATCCCACCTGCAATGTATGATGGGAGTTGATGCCAGCAGCCAAGGCTGCAATAAACTCTGCGCTGGCAGGTTCCAAGAGTGGTGGTCGGCGCTTGGACTTTCCAAAAGAGAGCCGCTTTTCCAAGAGTACCCTGCGCTGCAACCAAAAAAGCCAACCATGACTTTGTCAGCTCCACACAAATCCAGTTCAACCATGCAAAAAAAAGAAAATCTTTAGCACAAGCACAAGACAGAAAGAGGGATAGAAACAGTGGCATAAGAATCAAAGCAATAAAATCAATGCCAGGTGGGCTTCCAGAATGGAGTCAAAAGAAGGAATATAATAAAAATACCACATTCAAGGAGTCACAAAATGCAGTTGATGCCATCTCAGAGAACCACCGCATCTCGGAAAAGCAGTGAGTCTCGAGCATCGTGATCAGCCTTGATGGAGCAGTGCCACCCCCGGCTCATTAAATGTCTATCCTCCTTCAACTTATTCTGTGGTGTACAGGACAGTGGTCCTCTCTGCATATGTGGATTTTATCTGAACTCCGTTCTTCTGCTCATTCTTCTTCTTCTTCTTCTTCTGTTGTTGTTGTTGTTGTTGTTGTTGTTGTATCTACTACTACTGCCCCACAACATACATGCCCCCAGGAAGAAGCCAAAGGAAAAATCCCAATTTTGTCAATCCTCAATGTGACCACCATGTGAAATGGAAGAAGAACATGACTCTTCTGTTGTGCCATCACGACTATGAGCAGCAGCAGCATCACTAGGGAATGTGATAAGATACTAAAGGCATGCATAGGAGTAGTCTATTGCAGCCTACTCCCGAACTGGTGAATCTCTGAAACATCAAGCAGAAAAGATGTGGGAAGGAATCAAAAGCAATAGTGATCTTGGAAGGCAAAGGTTAGAAGGATCCATCCTGACCTTGGGATACTGAATTGATTGTACATAGAAAGGACATAGACTGCAAGCCATGGTGGTTCCGGGATCCAGCTTCTCACAGCCTCTTCCTCTTCTTCCTCCTCTCTGCTGCGTCAACCAGACTTCTGGTTTGTCAATAGCTCTTCTCCCTTCTTGCATCACTTGCATTTCAGCCCCAAGCGCTGAGCAAGCTCCAGCAATCATGAGCTTCTTCTCCACTCCGTCTTCTTTTTTCTTCGTTCTTTCGCTTCTGCGTCTGCCTCCTCTAACCCCCTTCCCTCCCTTGCACGTCCTTGTGTCTGCTCTCGCCTCTGCTGCTACTGCCACCGCAATCCAAGGCCGGAGGATCGGGATTTGGTTAGCAAATCTCTCACGTCTGAATGGCTTCCGCTTCTCCTCTCTTTTGCGGCTGATTCACGGCCATTCTCTCTTACAAAACCTATCTTCGCATCGCACCGCAAGGACGGAGGAGCTTCCTTCCTTCAGGCCGTGCCTCACTTCCCTCTGGACAATTCCCTTCCTTATGCAATGTCATGCAACAAACACGCTGAAGCTGAGCTTTAAAGCTACTGAACTTTTTTTCTTCTGAGAATCTGCTGCTACTCACATTCCAAGCTGCTTCCCCGGACATCAACACTTCTCACTCCGCTCCATTTCCCCCGGAAACAGGGGGGGAAAAAAAAAAGCAAACCCCCGTTCTATCTCCCGTGTACCTTCAGCTTCCAAAACACACCGACAGATCCCACAAGGCAACCATCATGGCCTTGAAGAAGAAGAAGAAGAAGAAGCCAAAGAACAAAAACGAAATCTTCCTGCGCTGCAAAACAAAACAGAAAAAAACGCTCCACTATTGACCCCAGAAAACCAAGAGAAAAGAAAAAACCACAAATCGGAACCAAAACGCGCCGCGTAAAATACTGAAAACTCAGCCACGCGGATCCAGCCGCCAGAGAAGGAAATAGAAAGCCGAGACAATAGGAGAGAGGGAATGTGACGCAAGAGCTCTGGCTCAGCAGCTCGGGAGGAGGTGTGAGAACAGTAGAAGGCGGCAGCAGCCAGCCATCAGTAGCACGGCACAAAAAGAGCGAGCGCAAGGAGAGAGACGGACCGGGTGACTCCGGGTGACCCGACGCCGGCCGCCACCCCTTTTACACCCGGGTGGCCCGCCAGGATACCTACCTACTACCCACCCACCTACCCACCCACCCGCCCGCCCGCCCGCCGTGGTGATTATACCCGCTATTTCCGGACCTCCTACAATCAAGCTCTCCCAGAGCTTTAAGGGAACGTAAGGGAACGAAGTGAACGGATAAAAAAATCTCTGTTCCCAATGGCAGGCAATTGTTTCATTTTTTTAACCCAATAAGTTGTTATGTTCCAAAACCCATTAAAAAAAAAAAACAAAAAAAACACACACACACACATGCATACCCCCCAAGACGGAAAGTTTAATATAAGTTTCCTCCTTTGTCCGTCCTTTTTGTTTGTTGTTATTTTAGATACTCGTAAACCTGCCATGGTTGTCGCCCGTAGGAATGACATTCCCCGGCATCATAATCTCAAGGGGTAATGTATCAACTAGTACCCCTTGAATTTGGGTGTCTTGGTAAAAAAAAAAAAAAAAAATTGGACATCGGACTTCTTGTTCCCATGTTCTCAATCCCGAAAAAAAACAAAAATTCGGACAGCTGACCTATTGGATGTTCCCCAAATCCATCCATCCATCCATCCATCCGGGTGTCTTTGATAAATATATTTGGTCCAGATTGATTCGACGTGATCCGGTTGTTCTCCGGCCGGGACAATCCAGATAATGTACAAGAAACAACAAAGCCGAAGAACAAGAATGAATGAGGGAAGGAAGACGACCGTAAATAAATAAATAAATAATTTTTTTTTGCAGGTTTTGGACTCTAGTTAGTCTTATTCAGGGACTCCTCGTAACGGCTTTGCAGCTCGGGTTGCTCTTTTTGTTTTTTCCTCCTCTCATGTCGTTAGGATTTATTTTCCCTCTTGTCGAAACCCGACTATAGTTCCGAGAGTCCCCAAAGCTGGACGCGAATTTTGTCAATCTTGGTTCCGTTCAAAGAAATTCCACCATGTTCGACCAATCCACATTTAAAAATTTAAAAAAAAAATTTCCTCGTGTATTTGGAGGACACCTTATTATTACGTACACATTACTAATGCTTCCGCTCCTCCAAAAACCGGAGGCATTATATTAAGTGTAAGAGGCCTCTTGTACGTCTAAGGTGCCACTCCGTCGTGTTGTGTCATATCGTATCGCCTTGTGATTCTACCTAAACCTCGTGCTTTTATTATTATGGGTGGCTAAGGTAAGGCCCATCCACGGGTGAGGAACATTGCCCAAAAGACGTAGGGTCGGACTCGGCTACCACCTTGTCCTAGGTTGCTTTAGATCGGGGTCCGTGGTACAAATTCCTAGGAACCAATTTGGACTCATTTGAAGCTTAATTGAGTCCTTGAGTTGGACTCTGGGTTGGACCCTAGCTTGCATCTTTGGTTCTTCAAATCAAGAGCTCTTCATTTTAGCTTTTTTAAAAAATAAATTAAAAAATTTCTATTTAAATAATAAAAATTAAAATTTAGTAAAATTATTTTAAATTATTAATAAATAAATCGAATTTTAATTTAAGGGGATTTAATAAATTTTCTAAAATAGTAATTTTTTTGGTTCAAACCAATTGATTTTTCCTCCAAAATGGTGTCATGTACGTTTAGCTTCAATTTGGCACTTTTTGGTCTTGGACCCCACATCTAAAGGCCATGGGTCCAATTTTATGGCTCTCATCCAATAGGATTGCTCTATTTCATTGGACCCTCAACCTTAGACCCTCATCTAAAGTGGCCCTAACCTAATAAGATCACATAGTATTGTGTATTTTTGTCGCTACTAAGTGTGTGTCACCCCCACAAAGGTACTTGATTTGGTCATTAAAAAAGAAATTCATGCCTAGGTTAGGGACGTTAGATAGTTGCACGAACCCGCGAAGGTCTCATTCTCAATAGAAAGGGCCTACAATGAGGCGGTAGCTGAATTTGGCCTTGTGGGTGAAAACGTTCCCCCACCCCACCGTAGGGCTCTTCGCATCCTAAAGCTAGAGGCATATGCTTTAGGCACACTTAGGTAGATCAAAGCGGCATAGGTATAAGATCCATCCCACTCATAAAGAGTCCAACCGTGCATTTTTGGGAAGGTCCTTAACCCTAGGGCCTTATTAATCATCATAAAAGCATGAGGCATAGGTTATTCGAGCCTATACATAGGTAGCTCATGATGCCTAAGCATAAGATCCGGCCCACTCTTTAAGAGCCGATGTAATACCCGTCCTCTTGCCTAAACATGAGATTTGGGCCACTCTTAAGGAGTAGGTGTAATATCCGTCCTCCTTTTTAGAAGGGATCTTAACGGATATCTATATATATATAACCGTATTATATGTACCCAATCAAGTCACTTTAATTTTTTTACTTTTGAGGGGTGTTGGAATTTTGTTGCCCTCCCCCCAAGTTCCCATTGTCTAGGAAGCATGTTCCTAATGGGTTCCCAATATGTTCCCCCCCTAGTTCTCAATGTGCTCCCCAACATGTTCCCAATAGCATTTTTACTTTGTGCAATGTGCTTTGCCCAAGGTTGTCCTAATTCATGCTTATATTAATTAGTAAGTGGTTGTGCCCACATTTGTCCCAAAAAAAAAAAAAAAATTGTTTTTTTCCAGAAGGAGCCATTTGATTGGCCCATCACCAATATTTTTGGAACACTATTATTGGGAACATCTTAAGGAACACATTGAGAACTTGAGGAACATTGTGGGACATGATGGGAACACAATGAGAACATATTGGGAACTTATTGCTTTTCGATACTCACTCTCAAGTTACCATATGTTGTTGAAAATCGAGTCTACCGATTATGCATGAGACACAATGACTTGTGTTTATTTATTTATTTTTTCGTTAATTTATTCCAAACCGATCCGAGGCACAACTAACAAGAAAAAAAACTATCATTCTTTGCCCGATTTTGTTGCAATTTGGGGTTGCAAATAAATTATTTATTTTTATTTATTTTTCCTAGACATCCCCAAAGCATATGTTACCCTTTCTCAAAAATAATTGGCCAAAATTTTGTCGCTTCTGAAATGGATCATCGGTACTCTAAAGTTTTGGAAATAACCAGGACCGATGGTTCTTTGAGTCTGAAATAAAAATTAAAAAACAGGAACGAACGATTCTTTATAAAGTTCGAAAAGTTCGCAGAACACTCGTCAGCCCCAGCAGCCCTGCTGAAGAGCTGATTCAGCATGAGAATTAATTGATGAAAAGGGAGAATAAGACCTAACAACTCTTAAGGTACATATAATGGACACAACAAGAGAACCAGCTTGAACAAGGGGTGTGTGTCCCCAACTCTGGCGTTGCCATTTGCATTAAAAAGTATCTTCAGGCGAAACAAGAATTACAGAAACTCAAATACTTCACCATGCAAAAATATAATCTTCAAAAAATCCTTCTAAAAGAAGCCAAAATCCTTCAAGATATGATGATAACTCTATTATAACTAATCTCGAGTTTCAACACAAGCCAAAATATCATCTTTCAAAAATCCTCATATAATTAAATAGACCTATTATTATTACCTAGGGGCCAAAAATTCCCTTAAGCTACTATACACTCTATAATGAATGTAAACACAATATCCTTGCCTTGGTAGGCAAGGTCAATATAGAGCTCTCCCCCCTCCCCAACCCATGTATCATATATATTAATTCACTTGGTCTGTATGTGACAATGACTCCAGCCGGACAGTGACCACGGACAGTTGTTTGAAAAGAAAAGTTTTTTTAAAAAATCAAAAACATCAACCAAACATTGTTGAAATAACACACCTGTGCATTATGCACAGGGTTCACACTAGTAACAGCTAATTCACTATGAGAATTAACCGATGAAAAGGGAGAATAAGACCTAACAACTGTTAAGGTACAGAGTGAACACAAGAGAACAAACTTGACTGAAAAGCTCTCCCCCAACCCCTTCTCTTGCATTCCCAACAAGGTTAGACTAAGCCTTGGAAAGGTGCCCTCTTGTAGGAGTGGGGTTTGTCCTTTTTATTCCCAATTCCAAGAGAGACAATTGTTATGGGTGTCTTCTTCTTCTTCTTAGAAATCACTAGAATGTTAGGGGGGAGGGGGGTGCCCACCACCCATTGCTCCCTTTTTTTTTTTTTGTTGCACAACTACAAATGCCTCTTCTACTCATGTAGTATATACAGTTATTAGTTCCATGAGTGAGTGAGGTGCTTTTTTTTTGCCTACTTCTTTCCACACAAACAACCAACTTGCCCTTATTTGTGTGTGTGTGGTGTTTGATTGTTGATTCCTTTCACCACTTGTGAATACTAGGGAGTTGAGCTTGTGGTTGTTTCCTAGTCTCCTCCCTCTTCTTCTTCTTCTTCCTTGGTCCCAATGCATTTGAAGATGCTTCTTAAGGTGCATTCACACCTTTATGTTAAGTTAGTGTTAAGTGAAAATCTAGGTGACATCTTAGGTGATACCCAATGTTTAAATGGGTGATTATTTAATATTAAGTGAATATTAACTTCACTTTAAAAGCCTTGGTGGTAAATAGGTTTAGGTTCTAATTGACTAGCTTGGTGGTGTTAGGGGACTTAATACTAGAGTCCTTAACACCGAGTGTGAATGCACCTTTAGTACTCTTTTTTTTCCAACTTTGTTTTAGGGTTTCTCCCAATGGAGCCTTTCACTCTTCCATAGGAGTGTCATGTAAAGTACCCACCACCCACAATCATCCCCAAAATGAACCAACACTAAGTTACCCACCAGCACACCCCAATGGATGAGATGGATGAGATGGATGGTGTGTGGATGGACAGAAAATGTTTTTTCCATTGTATTCCTGTTGCATCATCTTTAACCACAGTGGTTAAGTCATATATTAACCAGGGTTGGTCAATTCTTGAGAAATTATTAAATTATCAAATTAGGGTATAAGGGTAAGTTATTGATAACTTGCTTGTTAATTTCTTTTATTTAAAAAAAAAAAAAAAAACTAGTTAGAGAACCTCTCTGCTTGAAAATTCAACTCACAAGAGCCTTATGGATTAAATATTATTTATTTTTTAATTTTTTAATTTAATTTAATACCCCACCTCAAGCATGTAAAGTAAGACAATATGTATGCTTCCCATAGCTCAAGTTCACCTTCCACAAATGTTGAAAAATTAAAGGATCAAAGAAGTGAAAATGGATGAAAAAAAATCGGCATTAAAAATGCAATAATCAATAATGTTTCATGTTTTTCTTAGTAAACTTGCTTGTTGCCATTTGAGGTGGGCCTGGCACCAATTCTATTGGTCCATGAACTAAAAAAATTCATGATTGGGTAGATTTTGATGGTCCAAACTCATGTTTTTTTTGTTTTTTTTATTTGGAAGGTGAGCACAAAGTTTTTTTTAGCACATGGTCCGAAAAAATTGTGATGGGTCATATTCTTTTAAATATATTTTTTAGATTTAGAAAAAAGAATTTAAAGGTGGGCAATGTGAAGTTCATTAGCCCATGGGCCAAAAGTCGAATTTTTTACAATTTTTTTTTTCCTCTTTTATGATCCATGGTGATTCTACTTGTTGAAATGATAAAAATGAAAAAAATGAAGAAAGGAAAATGATGGAAAGAAAAAGAAACCTTAAACCAATAATTTAAAATATATATATAAATATCAAGTTAAAAAAACAAAATTTACATAAAATAATTAGTGACCTATTTTGGTTCCATTATAGTGTATTTTTTGGTACCTAAATAAAGTTTGTTTTCACTCTACATTACACTTGATAACCCGTGCTCACACATAAATGACTTTTGAATTTCCATGGGACGGCCTTTGGATGTGTTTTGAGGGCTTTCAACATTTCCAATGTCACGATCCTTCATCATAGTGTGAAGAGGGCCAAAGACTTTTGCCAATTTTCAAGTCCAAAACTTCTAACATACAAGTAATTCCATTGCCAAAAAGCTTGTACATTTATTTCATTTTGGCTTGGAAAAAACTTTTAGCAAGTTTTTAAAAACCTTCACAAAAAAAGAATTAAAAACATAGGGCCACTTTAGATGAGGGTCCAAGGTCCATGGTCCAATGAAATAGAGCAACCCTATTGGATGAGAGCCATAAAAATTGGACTCGTGGCATTTAGAGGAGGGTCCAATACCAAAAAGTGGCAAATCGAGGCTAAACTTACATGGCACCATTTTGAAGGGAAAATTAATTTGTCCGAGCCAAAAAAAAGAAAAATGGCTAAAAAGGAGAGCTCATGAATTGAAGAACCGAGATACAAGTTAACGACGAACTCAAGGATTCAATTTGCTTCAAATGAGTCCAAATTGGTTGCTAGGAATTTGGACCATAGAGCCCCCATCTAAAGTGGGACTAAGTTTCTTCATCAATTAGCAAAAGAAGGAAAGGGAGCATATTAGTCATGAATAACAAGGAAGAGGATGGGTTAGGTTGTGGTTGAAGTCTTTATGTTAGTTCTATACCACACATGGCAAACAAAAATTTGTTCCTTTGGCCCTTTGTGGTCAATTTGGGTGGGTTTTGCTCTTCTAGCTTGGACTTGGGTCTTCCTCCCTTGGCTTGAGTTGCTTGGTTCAATGGAGTTTGCCAAGGGTTTCATCAATTGTGAGTCCATTTGGGAAAAACTCAAGATGAGCAAATTGAAGAAACCAAGCTTTGTCAAAATTGTTTACCAACCCATCCATCCATCATCATCATCATCATCATCTCACCTTCCCATCCCACATCCTATTGATCTCACCCTATTGGGGCCCTTATTGGGAAATATGACAAAACCTACCCAAGTACTTGACTTTGGTTCAATGGAGTTTGCCGAGGGTTTCATCAATTGTGAGTTCATTTGGGAAAAACTCAAGATGAGCAAATTGAAGAAACCAAGCTTTGTCAAAATTGTTTACCAACCCATCCATCCACCCATCATCATCATCATCTCACCTTCCCATCCCACACACTATTGATCTCACCCTATTGGGGCCCTTATTGGGAGATATGACAAAACCTTACCCAAGTACTTGACTTGTTGTCACACATACCTACTCATCTTCATCTCCTTTGGTACACTAATTCCCTAAGGAAACATTAGAACATATGACAAAAAAAGCCCACCTACTAGGCTAGAAGACTTTTTCTCCTATCCATTCCACAATGTGGGCGGTTGGCTTTGTGAAGAAAAACAATGCTTGAGCATGTGGTCACTACATGATATATATAAGATAGTGATTATCTTCCTCATGTGTATGTACAATGGATATCTCTTTTGTCTATGGGGTGGGGGAGAAAGGAAAGCTTGAAACTTTCAAACAAAGCATGTGTGGGAAAATGGTCCAAACTCTAAACCCTAAACCTAGCTCTTTTCAAATCCGAAAATCACTCGGTACCCTAAACCCTAAACCAAACATCATCAAACATCACCCCATAACCAAACATCATCAAACATCACCCCCATAACCAAACATCATCAAACATCACCCCCATAACCAAACATCATCAAACATCATCCCATAACCAAACATCATCAAGCATCGCCCAATAACCAAACATGGATCCAGTGCAGACTAACCCTGGTTAACGGTTGGGTGGTTGTGGGTGTAAGAAATTGGCAGAATTAAGCCTAACCACTAAACCCTAATCACTTTCTAACCATTGTAAGTGGACAACATGATGGCCAACCATACCCAGGTGAAACAAAGGACTAGTTTAAGGGGTCATTTGGCCCCTAGTTTTAAGGGGGCTGGTTGGGTTACAATAGGTGACATCGACCATGGCCTACTGAAGTAATTGGACCCCTAACCATAGTCCAACCTCAATCAATGTGTTTCAATTTACTAGAGATATCCACAGAGCACCCCCAAACTGGAGCTACTTGACGCCCAGTTTCTCTGAAACTAGGAATGAAATAAGAAGTCTGGGCGAAAACTGTACACATTGAAAAAAAGAGGGGACCAAAAGTAGTTTGTCTCACCTAAAATAATGGTCCTCATCAGAGAGTTTCACTCCCCAGTTTTTAATTTGCCTTACCGCTTCATCGTGCAAATCTCTTCTGATGCAATACCCAATTTCATGAAATGGTACCCACTTTCACTCACCCTCAATTTGGGGATTAGAAAGGGAATAGAGGCTCAAACTAGGGTCCAAACACAGGGCCACTTTGCAGATAATTGTAATAATATTTGTGTAAGAAAGATCTCCAAGATGCCTAGAATAATACTCAGCACTTCTGAACTGATACCCAGTTTCACGAAACAGTACCCACTTTCACTCACATTTTGGGTACCCTCAATTTGGGGATTAAAAAAAGGGATTAGAGAGGCTCAAACTAGGGTCCAAAAACAAGGCGACTTTACAGATAATTGTGATAATATCATGTAAGAAAGATCTCCAAGATCCCTAGAATAATACCCAGTACTTCTGAACTGATACCCAGTTTCATGAAACGGTACCCACTTTCACTCACATTTTGGGTACCCTCAATTTGGGGATTAAAAAAGGGATTAAAGAGGCTCAAACTAGGGTCCAAAAACAAGGCGACTTTAAAAACAATTGTATTAATATAATGTAAGAAAGATCTCCAAGATGCCTAGAATAATACCGGTAGTACGGGAATGGTGGAATGAAATCATCCAAAGGCAAGGCTCAACAAAATAGTTTGTTAGTCTAACTAACAAGGGAGGAAGGATTCGGTAGTTGTTTGGGCTATATAGTATTGTCATTTGGTCCCATCATCTTTTGTTTGTTTGTATTATGGTTTTAGGGTTTTAGGTATCTCCATCACCTAATAACAAATTGGTCTCCCTTTTCTCTCTTCTTCCCCCTCCCCCCTCAAGGCCCCCTAAACCTTATTGTCCTTCCACCTCATGGCCACCATTCTTGTTCTAGAAGATATAGTAGGTGGGTGGTAGGTAGGTAGGTAGGTAAGTAGGTAGGTGATAGTGTTTTTGTGTGTCTCACAATGTTTGCATGAGTCCCTATGTCGTACCCATTCATGTGCTTGCAAAGGGAGATGGCACATGGGTGTTGCATGAGTCCTTCCCATTTCCTCACCTTCCCCCCCTTCACTTTTGCACACAAGGTTGAAGATCTACATGTTTTTTTGAACATGTGATTTCATGGCTAGTAATTGGAAGCAAAAATAAATAAATAAAGATATTTATTTTTCTTAACTACCCATTGCAATTGACCACACACATATGATCCCAAAAGGCCAAGTTATATAGTTTATAATGTTTTTTTTCTAGTGGATTTGACTAGGTCTTTTTTTACAAATAGAAATATGCAATTTTTCGTGGACTTTACCTACAATTAGGGTTCAAGTGTTTCACCTCTAATTGTCATGACATTATTTACATGTTTTTCACTCTAGTTTTGATTGTTTTAACAGATGATTAAAAAATAAATCAAATCAAGTCAAATTTAACCATTTGATGACTTTTAGCACATTTTCACGAATGTTTTAAGATTTGTAAATGTATATTTCTAGTTCTTAATTATCACTATGGATATTATTACACACTTAACGAATGGATGGATTGAATAAGTGGAACTACTTTAGAAGAAGGTTGAACAACCTTTTCATTTTAAGTGAACCATTTTCTTTCCTTGCAATATTTGTGTTGCACTTATATTGCATACCTTCCTTTGATTTCATGTTGGTTGTTTTTTCTCTTGTAACTCTAGTTTTGACACAATAAAATTTTGAAAATTTGGGTTGTGTTGCCATAGTTGATGATTTGGTTACTATATTAGTGTGGTAGGTTCAACTAACTTATGTCGAATGTTCTATATATTATTATATAGAATTACCAAAAATATGTTATATATATAATCAATATCATAAATGAGTAAAAAAAAATCAACATAGTTTTTTGAAATATTCAAGGATTTCAACAATCCTATGGAATTTTTTTATTTTTTGAAAATTCATTCATCCATTGTGGTTAACAAATTCTCAATTTAATTGATTTTGTGACTAATGGCTATTTAATCTAATTCATTTTACATAAGAATACAATTTTGAAGTTTCTTGCATACAATGCTAGTGTTGATTGTAGTGAAAGAGTTTAGCAAAAATGGTAGAACATAGGCAAAAAACTTCCATGTTTACAAAGATAAACAAAATGTTAAAGTTGACATAGGACACAAATGGAGTAATGAAGAAGAAACATTGTTGCTCCTATGTTAATTGGTTCACCCCTTCATTTTAGCTTTCTATTTTTGTTGCAATAAAATAAATGACAATCTCACGAGTGCTTTGAGTTATTTGCAAATTTCATAAGAAACCATGAAGAGCTCATGATCTTTGTGTCAAATTGTCAAGAGGGAGTTTCTATGAGATTTTTGCACTTACTAGAGTCATTCAAAATAATTATAAAGTATATGTAGATGTTGGGTCTTCATTCACCAAAAGCCCACAACATTGCCCAATTTTAACGACATATTCACATGTAAATCAAAATCTTACAAGAATTTACATTCTTTATATCCTTGCAAAATCACATGTCAAGAAGATAGCTCCTAAATGTAGTATTGGTATAGCCTCTAATTAACACAATTGTGCACAAAAGATTGCCCTATTTGGTAGACAATCCACAACACAAAAGGATTCATTTAGTGTCATTCACATGGACCAAAATGTCAAGGTACCTATAAAGTCAAGGAAAAATAATGGCCCTCAAGTACCTTTTATTAATCAAATTGCATAACATACCAAAGTCCTTGTTGGTCAATTTTGATCATCTAGTACCCAAGGGGGCTGAAGGACATGGGAGAAAGAAGGTGGAATGCATGTACATGTACTAGGAACAAAGGGAAAAAATAAATTCATAACATTAATGTCTTATGTTGCTTCAAGATTAATCCTTCCTTTCCAAGTCATCTTTTTTGGCAAAACAAAATTATCTTTACCACCTCGCAACCACGGTAGAATCTTATGTTTTTCTATGGGATGGATTTTGAAATATTCTTACAATCATCCGATGAACCTTCAAATATGCAAGGATTTTTTAACTAATGACCTAAAACCATATAAAAGAGTAGTTTCATTCACCCATGAAACAAAAGATGGATTGGTTGATTGAAGGTTGGTCAATCCACAAATGCAAGGACTTTCTAGATTGGATGAAAAAAACCATTCAAATATTTGAATGATTTTTCATCCTAACCAAATGTATATCAATTCTACAACCATTGTCCAAAGGCCTTTCAAGTAATGCTTTTAAGAAACAATTTTCAGCTTGGTTGTCAAAGTTCTATTCCATAATTCAATTGGAGTTGGAAGTGGCTCTATGAAAATGAACTTTAAAATATCTTTGATCAAACCATAGTTATACAAATTTAATTGCATGAAAAATGGGCAACATGTGGTCATTGTTAGCTATTTATTTTTACAAGTCATTTTCCTTTTTTCTTAAATAGTTGTTGCGTTCTTGCCCTTATATCAATCTTAACATATACCCAATAGCCAAAGCTATATATCCTACCAATTGCACTACAACTATTCATACATACTGATGATATTATCTTTGCTAGCTTTTCATACAAATCATTCAAAATATTGACTACCTTTCCATATCTCCTCTTTGATGTAAACCTTCTTCTAGACACATGCTCTTGTAGATGTTAACAATAGACACCGAATTCCTTGCCTTAGATGTAATTAACATACCAATTACATTTTAAGCACATAGAGATTACATAAAACATTTCCATCATCATTACTACTTTACATTTCCAAGGACCAATCCTCATTACAATTCACATTCCTAGGACAATGAACATCCTTCCACACAAAACTCATTACTCAACTCCTTCAACTTTTTTTTTATATACACATATATAGATAATTGCCAATAGGATCTTTCATTGCAAAAATGCAAATCCAAAATGATGGTATTGTTCCTTACAAATTCAAAATGTGAACCCTCTCCAAGTCTTTATTCATTGTTTTTATGCTCTTATATAATATTTACATCTTTAACTAAGTTTAACAACTTCTTGAAACCATGGACCATTATTGGTTTAACAGGTTGTTAGCTTGCCAAACCAAATGTCACTTGCATGGTAATTGCCCTTATTGCATTTACATGTTAGGTTGCCACATATTGGCTATATTTCAATTTCATGCTAACTTGTAATTCAACATGTTATACCATTGTGATGTTGGTTTGTCACATTCCAACCTAGTAAAACTATCTAATACTATTCATGCTAGCATGCATTAGGTTTCATAGAACTAGTTTGCTTACCATTTTAAACCTTTATTACACTAGGTAATTTTATTTCCTACCAATCACCCAACTTAATATGATCATCAAGGGTTGGGCATAAGCAAGAATATTGTGACATTCATTCCAAAGTTCCAATAAAAAGCAATGGGAGTTGACACAACATCAATCCTTTTTCTAAAATCAAACCAAACAACAAACAAAGAAATTGAGGTCTAAGACTTTTAAAATGACATAAACAAGAACTTCAATATTGATGAGGAGATTATTAAAGTCATGCAAGATTACTCGACAAGAGCATTAGATAAATGATTAAGTATAATCCATTTGTGAGCATGGCTACAATTTGAAATTGTACAAGGGACAAGTAAATGTTCTAAATCCATATGGACAAAGTTGTGTATTCTTGAGTTGTCCTACACAAAATAAGCAATCAAGCAATATGTTAATGTTCAATAAAAATATTGTAGCACATGAAATCGTATAAAGAAACCAAATCATTAATGTAAATGGCTCAATTTTGTGAATAAATGCTCCAATTTATGTTTCAAAATTTTGTTATTTGATTTACGTAGATCACATTATCTCAAGCTATATAAGAAATAAACTCAAATTCCTATTGAAGAAAATAAGCTTCAAGGACACAACCAAATGTGGGAAGTGACCTCAATCTTAAATAAATGTGAAAATGGAATCTAATTGTGAACAAAAGACACATTAAATTTACAAAGTTTAGGATGAAATTATATGCATATTTTGTATTTATAATGTTTGATCTTGTAGGTGCACATAATGCAAGTTAATAAATCATGAACACTTCATCATTTGCCTTCTAAAATGTGAGCCTAAATAGTGTTAATGTAGCATAAAACTAGCAGCTTAAAAGCTAGCAACTTGTAGAATTTAATATCATCAATCACAATTTGAACAATCACAACTATCTTGTTAGTGTTTCTTTAGGATCTTGATGCAATTGCACCAACAATTCCAAGTATGGAAAAGCCCCCATTGATGATTTGTTTATATTACAACTAATTAGGGTCAATGAAACCTCCACACTATATGGGTCAAAACCAAAGTTCTTTGGCAAATTGAAAGAAAAATGAAAATTTCAAAATTGATGTTTTAGACAAAATTTTGATTATCTATATCTAAATGACACAATAACATCCACACATAAAAATCTTTAAGAAAATTTCAAGAAAATTGCAAAAAAATCACATATATGAATCTTTGAAAACTCTCAAGAAATTTGTAAATGCATTTACATATAAAAGAGTTTTTAATTCACTTGAACTTTTTGTAAAAGTTTATAAAAATATTTGTGCATATAAAAAATTTCAAGAAATTTGCAAAAACATTCACATACATAGACCCTCAAGATGTCATCTCCAAACATGTCATAATCATTATCATGGACAAAAACAAAAACCTACTTGTTGAATTTGGGAGAATCAATTGCTTTGATATTTACCAGATGTTCACAAGTTGTTTTTGATTGTAACTAAATATTAGGCTTTTATCCAACTTGCCTCACACATCTACAATTTTTCTTTTCAACTTTCAACACATTGATGTTGCAACAAATCTTTTTTGATGTCGTCTTTCATATTTTTCCTTTATTGTACATCAACAATGCTATTGAAATCTTGTTATTACTAATAAAGTGCTATTACTCCAAAATCATGTTGTGTAGGTTTTCTATTCAATTCTTAATTAAATTCACAAAAAAATTAAGTTTCTCATTAGGTGATTCATTTTTGTTCTAGAATTAGTTTTGTCAAAAAGAAATCCTAGTTGCAAACTTTCCTCTTGCATTTGAATTTTTTTTCCCCTTAGGTTGTCGTGGATTTACGTCACTATAAACATTCAACACCTTCGCATCATCATCTTCCTTTTGGATTCAACAAACATGTGCTATTTGGTAGTACTACTATTATTGCTCATAGTATTAGGATTTAGGTCACATTAGGATTAGGTCCTACATTTTGTTAGACTCATGAAAAAAAATACAAACAATTGAGAGAGTTTGGATCTTTCCCCTCGCTCACAAACTTCAATTTCATTGATTTAATTTCTTAAGAAGAAGAAGAAGAAGAATTAATTGTAGATTCATATATGGAAATCAATGAGCAAGTTCAAAGATACATACATACAAATCATGGGGCGTTGAAGGTTCAATCCCCATATCATTTAAAAAGGTGGTTTTTATTCCCCATTCTAAGAAAAAACATTAAACTTCTCATCAAGATAAGAGAAACTTTGCTTGGAAGTAAATAATAGTGCCATGTTGGAATCCTATAAGAACAACAAATTAACTATCTATTAATGGCTTTAATGTGACTAGACCTGACAATAAAATAAAATTCAAAATTGCATTTCCTTTAACTAGGCATTGACCAATCCTTCTTCATATGGGAAATTAGGGGGACAAATTTTTCTCAACAATATGAGCATCATGCAAATTGAAACTTTCATACGATTTGAATCTTAATTTGAACTCCCAAACCAAAACAAAACAAGAAAAAAAGAAAGTTATGAAAATGAAAGTTTTGGAGTCTTATTTTAATGGGAGAAAGTATGTGAAAGTTAACACACATGACTAAAAATGTATCTCAAGGTGAAATAAATTGAAATGAAGAAATGGACAAAGGCTTGCCTCTTCATAACCAAGATGACAAACCTTGTACACAAATTGTGGTAGGGGATTACACCAATGCTCTCGTAGGAATGGTTGCCATCCTACAACAATCCTATAGTGAGAAAACTAGAATCCTTACAACCACACCAACCCATTCAAGAAAACAAAACCATAATACACAACCCAAGTCACAAAACTCCAAATTATTACATTTTTCGCAATTGACAATACCAAACCATGTGAATCAACTATGAACTTTTATGTTTTTCCCCCGAAGCTACTAATGAAATAAAATAAAATTGGGATTTTTTTTCATAATAATGTTGGAATTAATTTGATTATTTTTGCAAATTAATCTATGCTTGTTCTCTTGTATGTTATCTACAAATTTAGAAAAACTTTCCTACCTCACATTTGAATATGCTTGCAATTAATCAATCTCTTCCATGTTTTTAGTTATAAAAATTTCAATTTATTTGTACAATAGTTGTGTGATTTGAGACATTAGAGTTCATTCATCCATATGGGTTTTTAATATGCTTCAAGCATTGTAGTGTATAGACCATATATCAAATGGACATGAGAACACAAAAAAAAAATATGGATTTTGATGCCATCATTGAATACAAAGGGAAAAATAACCTTCCCAAATGCGAAGGAAAGTTTTGAACTCAATAAATTTCCTCCACTAATCTTTTAACAAAAACCTTTGAGACCTCATGTTTAAGGTTAATTTTATTGTTGGATTTGAATTCACCAACATTGCAAGCTACTAGGATATAACTTATGCATATAGAAAATACAAGTTACAACTTGGGCATTACTTTCCATAATCATTTTAATTTGGTTTTGAGCAATGAAAATAATACTTACTTACACAAACAATTCTACATAATGAAGGCTAGTTAACAAAACTATTTGGAAATGGGACATCAAATTTATAAATTCAAAACTAATGTTCGAATGTGAGGAATGAGAAACTTAGCACCCTTTATGTTACATCCTCTTGAGAAGGATCAATGAAAGAAAAACACTAGACACACTACTCTTGCATGTAGAATTAGAAAAGAAAATTGCAATTTTGAAAGCACAAACATTCCTCATCTCACTCACCTTGTTGCAATTGAGATTCAATTGCCACCTCTCCACCTGTTCCATGCAGCTTACGAAAACCCTTCCTGCTATGTAACAATAAAATCAAAACCCTAACCATACATGATCCCCATCCCGCCCCATGTGATTGATACAAGAAATGGGCTTTCCTCAGCACACATGCTGATCTGCAAATAATGCGTTGATAATTTTTGGCAAAAAAATTGACAAAAAAAATTATAAGATTACACAACAAAGAGGGCAGCTTTAGAAAGTTGCCCAATACAAGCTTTCTTTCTTAAACAAGCGCCCTTCAATCACCAAACACAAAAGGGCATGCAATTTTGTCTGCATGCAGATAAATGCATGAACTGGGTGGGTGCTTATCAATTCTCGTTGTCGACAACCTGCATTGCAGTTGGGCTTCCATTATCCAAAGGCTTCCCATTCAAAGGCATCCATTGTCTCTGCAGGTTGAAGATCACATACATACATTAGGTCAACAATCAAAAAGCCAAAGACTTCAGTACAACAGCCTTGTGTATCGGTTGTTCAGAAAAAGAAACCAAGCTATGGAAACAGAGCACATCATAGTTTACAACAGCAGACCATTTGGAAGTCTTAAAGAGGACCTGAGCTAATGAAAACACTCCAAAGGTTGGTTGTTCTTCTCTGTATATCTTAATCACAGATTTATGGAAATTGGTATCATACCCAATCTGAGGAATGATTTTCTGAATTGCCATTCATCGGCTTCTCATCTTTTGCACGACTGTCTTTGGCCGCCCTATTGTTGATGGGGAGAAGTGGTTGTCCTGCAAGAGTTGGCACTCTCTCTTTTGCATCTGCACAATTCATACATAAACAAATCAATCAGCTGCTGGATTCTAGCTAGATGCAGTAATTTAGTGCCCTGAATCAAAACAATTGGGAGGAAGTTTTACAAGCATACATATAATCATCAAACCCTAAACCATAAAACCGATATGATCATCAGATAGTGAGACACACATATGATGGAAAAACCTACCTGTGTTGGAGAGATGGCTGTCAACATAATTGAACACCAAAAATACCACATACCTGTGGCCCAACAAGACCCAGCTTTCCATCAGTTCAATTTGCCCTTTTAAACCTCCAGTACACAAACTACAGAATTGAAAAAACGACATCCTAGCAGCAAGTACATCTTCTAGTTCTACAAGCAAAATGATGCTGTTTGGATTGGGATTTCCATGACATTTGGTTTTCAATTACTGTTTGTCAGAATTCCTTGAATCAAAACAACAAGAAACATGATGGCACATGCTAGAGATTGAGCAGACCAGGCAATGACAACATCTACAGTGTAATGCTTGCGTGATGCAATGATGAGAAGACTCAGCACCACCATCACCAACCATGCCAGCCTCTTCATCCAACTGATCCATCCCATCCCCCCAAAACCAAAAGCAGAAACCATTCCACATTAGGCAACTCTTTATCTATACCTGTAGGCTAACATGATAACCAAACCGACTGACAAACTGCAATGAAAAACTTTATACAGCATTCCATTTACATTCTCAGTCTCTATCGTCATTGATACATATGTCCCAAAGGAAAAAATGTCCTGAGTTTTCCTTTCTGGGTTCCTCTTTTAGACTTACATTTTGGTGCCATACTTGCAATATGTGTGACAGAATGTGAGCGCAAAGATCATGTGTGAAGAAAATATCAAGTCCCCACATCCATATAGCACTCCATGAGGAACTAAATCACACCCACATCCCTAAAAAGATAAAATCAGAAACAGAAATCAGAACATTCTGTAAATGTAAAGCAACATGAATAACACCCATCCTGTTTTTTGGCCACAATTCATGATACATAATTTGAAGTATGTAACTGAAACACCCAGATGGGCATGGGCATGTGATGTAGATGGTATACATACAATTGAGGAGCAAGACCTCCTGGACACTGCGTGGAGGAGGCAAGGTGGCTGTTGGCTGACCCTACAACACTCAACAACAAATGCAAAGTCACTCAAATCCCCATCTGCATCATCTGCTGACTTCCAGGATCAAAGAAGTATTGGGTGGGTACATGGTTTGGCAGATTAGAACCCCCAGTTTCCAGTTAGTAAAAACCAAACTGGAACTGGGTATGATTTTTTCAAATTGGTTCTGGAAATGGAACCTTAACCTTTTAAGAACTGGACCCAGAACCAAAGAAAAGAAATTTGAGGAACAGAGAGTTTCTACCTCACGGCAGTGATAATTAGGGCCAGGCAGCTGTGTAGCCATAAATGACACAACCCTGAGCATTTGTGATACCTGCCATTCAGACCAACCGCATCCACAAGTGAGAAATACTTGAGGGCCCAAAATGGCAGGCCAGGAGAGAGGCATTATTACCATAGTCTAGGGTCAGTTTCCATGTTAAAAAAACAATTTTTTTTATTTTTATTTTAAAATTCTTATTTTTTCCATGATCTACTATGATATTGTCATACAAGTAGTGAAATTATTCAGAGTATAGCCTATGATAATTGTGATGATTTTCAACATGTCAACTTCATATTTTCACACAAATTCGTTTCACTATGTTGAGGACTATTTAATGCTGAAACGGACTTGAGGGCAAGGTAGTGGTTTCTGGGTGATATCAAACAACTTACCACCAACGTCACAAGTACTCTGGACCAGAGCACTGCAGTGTAAAAGCGCTTGCTATAAAACACAAATGGATGGAAAGTCCACTGCACCCTTCACCATGACCAAATTCAGTTCTCTGTCTCATTATCCTACACAACCCCTTAGCAACATTGTCTAGAAAAAACCAAAAAAAAAAAATCTCCACTATAAATAGTTGTAATAAATACAGCACCAATTGTACAAAACACAGTTGATACTAGAAATGAAACTCAAGAATCATATGAGAAACACCAGCTTTTGTCCATGTGATGAGATCCATTCATTCATCAGCAACCTGGGTAAAGCTTACCAGGAAAAAGGAAACAAAGACGGTGGCAAAGACTGTTTCACTAATGTAAGCATTCTCCAACCCGAGTTCCTATCCAAGACCACCAGCATAATCAACAACCACTCGCTCCAGAAATGGTCAGAAGAGATGCCACATATCTAGGTTTAAATTTGCAGAAAATTTCCAGGATACCCAGAACCTCAAGAAAGTCCTAAGGTAAAGAAAGGGGAATAGATAGCATCTCGTACTGGAAGTAACTCAAAGCCAAGATCATGAAGGAGGGGTCCTGGTCGATGAAGATAATATGCCAAACGAGCTCCAACTCCATGGATGTACTGAGTGCATGCACAACATGTGGAATCATCAGCACGCACTTCTCCACCATCAAGAGACACATATCCCAAACAGATCTCAAATTGAAAACTCCAATTTGAAGAAATTGACACGGCTGTGACAGACATGAGTTTGTTATGTTATGAGTTCTTTCTTTCTTCACCTGGAAAATCACCCCAAATAGGATGTATGGCCATTTTTCAATTAAAATCGGAATCTCGACAGAAACCTCCAAAACTATTCTCCTCCATATCTGTTATGTGCATCCCACAAGTATCCACACTGAGGCCACAAGATCAAGGGAAAGATGCTCTGCTGAAGGAAGGAAGTAAGGAATCCATCCTTTGTGGCACATCATTGGATGTAGGGTTTACAGTGTGACACAAAAAGGACGGAAATGGGTTTTTTTCCTTTTTCTTTTTTTGTGCTTGGTGCACAAGGTCTGGAAACCAGATTTTACATGACAAAAACCATAACATCATGCAGGCATGAGAAGAGCTTTCCTTTGAGAAATTTCACATTCTGAATGCAGATGGCATAAAAAACAGATGGAAACCTAATAAGGCAAGGAAGGGGGGTTCAGTACTCCTCTGTACCTTAGAAACTTCTCGTGTGATGTAAGTAGGCATCATGAGAAAACCCATTGCTGCTTTGTCCTCTTCTCTCTCTCCCTGCTGGTCTTCTCTGCTCACCTTCTCATTGCCTGCTCCAAATTCAGCTGCTGCTGCCAGAAGCAAAAACCTCAAAACACAAAACCCACACATCATTCACTCCTTCCAACCACCCAACATGAAGCCAACCAAAATAAAATAAAATGGCCCGATGTAGCTGTGATCATCTTCTTCAGCAGCTACAGGAAAAGACCAAGACAGAGATCTTTACCAAGAAGAAAAAAAGGAGCTCGCACACAGAAGGGACCGTCTGGCGCCCAGCCACAACAGAATTTTTTGAAAAACGGTGGGACGCAAGAAGGACATGCAGGGGCTGCTATTGCTGCTGCTGCAACCCTTGGGTGTTACTCCTTTGTTCTTGGCCTGATGCTCTTGATCCTTCTTCTCCAGAGAGGGGGGGAGTTTGGGTGGGGATGGGGATCAAACAAAGTATTTTTTGGGGGGGGGGTATAAAATCCCAATAACACTTGGGAATCTGTTAGCAAGCTACTCAAACAAACACAAACTCAAAAAAAACACACACATCTACAAACACATCCGCCATGGAAATTACTCATGCCAAATCCAAAACCTTTCAGCTCCCCAAATACATGATAGCTTAACCCCAAATCTTGTCAAGTCTTCAAAGTGTCTTCTTTCTTTGCCTCGAAAACCCCCACCACCCACCCCATCCACCCCTCCCACTGGAAGCCAAACCCAGAAAAAGCCCCTTAGTTAGTAAGTCAAGAAAGCCTTCCCAAAAAAAAAAAAACAACAACAACAACAACAGGTTTTGGAAACACCCACCAAACAACTGATCCCAAAAACACCCAACAACAGCAAATAAGTCCTTGCAGTGTACTTACACGCTATACTGACGACCAGACACAGAAGAGTCTCTCCTCAAAACCCTTGAAAAGGAAGATCAACAACACCAACAACAACAACAACAACAGGGCACATGTATTTTTGATGTTGTTGTAGAAAACAAAGAGAGAGAGATAGAGAAAGGGTAGTGTTCTGATGTTAATGTTGTAGAAAAGAGAGAGAGAAAGAGAAAGAGAGAGAGAGAGAGAGAAGAAAGGGGTGGGGTTCTAACAAGCTATTGGCTTATGTGCTATGAGCATATGCTTTGATGAGAATGAATGAAATTTCTTTTGTTTTCCAGGCAGATGAGCAGTTAGCCAGCAAGCCAGCCAGCTTCACACACACACATCCATCCAGGGTAACTTCCTCTTGAACCCTCTCCTCCTCCTCCTCTTTGCACATCTGACACACTAACAGTTGTCAAAACAAAAACAGATTAGAAATGAGAAAGTTATGGCCCACCAAAATAAAAAGGGGTCAAGAAAAAGTTGCTTCTCGAACACCCAAAAATTCCTTGTCTCCCAAAAATTCCTTGTCTGTTAGCAGCTCTGTAGTTATTCGAGTTCAAAGTTGATTTGTAGAGCTTCAGGTGGTTGTTCCTATAGCACTTTAAAATTGTTTAAAATGAATAAGAAATAAGAAAGTTATGAGGTTTGCAAGTAAGATGGTGTTTTTATAGCACTTTAAAATCGTTTAAAATAAATAAGAAATAAAAAAGTTACGAGGTTTAAAAGTAAGATGGTGTTCTTATAGCACTTTAAAATTGTTTTAAATGAATAAGAAAGTTATGAGATTTGAAAATAAGATGATATTTTTATAACAATTTAAATTGTTTAAAATGAATAAGAAATAAGAAAGTTATGAGATTTGAAAATAAGATGATATTCCTATAACAGTTTAAATTGTTTAAAATGAATAAGAAATAAGAAAGTTATGAGATTTAAAAGTAAGATGGTGTTCTTATAACACTTTAAAATCGTTTAAAATGAATAAAAAAAAAGAAAGTTATGAGATTTGAAAGTAAGATGATGTTCCTGTAACAGTTTAAATTGTTTGAAATGAATAAGAAATAAGAAAGTTACGAGGTTTAGAAGTAAGATGGTGTTCTTATAGGAGTTTAAATTGTTTAAAATGAATATATAAAAAAATTACGAGGTTTGAAAGTAAGATGGTGTTTTTATAGCACTTTAAAATCGTTTAAAATGAATAAAAAATAAGAAAGTTATGAGATTTGAAAATAAGATGATATTCCTATAACAGTTTAAATTGTTTAAAATGAATAAGAAATAAGAAAGTTACGAGGTTCAAAAGTAAGATGGTGTTCTTATAACACTTTAAAATCGTTTAAAATGAATGAAAAATAAGAAAGTTATGAGATTTGAAAGTAAGATGGTGTTCCTGTAACAGTTTAAATTGTTTAAAATGAATAAGAAATAAGAAAGTTACAAGGTTTAAAAATAAGATGGTGTTTTTATAACACTTTAAAATCGTAAAATGAATAAGAAATAAGAAAGTTACGAGGTTTAAAAATAAGATGGTGTTTTTATAACATTTTAAAATCGTTTAAAATGAATAAGAAATAAGAAAGTTATGAGGTTTGAAAGTAAGATGGTGTTCCTATAACAACAGTTTAAATTGTTTAAAATGAATAAGAAAGTTATGAGGTTTGAAAGTAAGAAAGGTCTAAAGAAAAGGACAAAAACAAACATGTATTATAAGTTGAAAAGGTTTTTCTTTTCTTTTCCTGCTATTTTTTCATTACTCCTTTTCCTTTGCCAGCCAGCCAGGGTAACTTCCTTCCCTTTTTTTAGGGGGGAGAGGGGAGGGGGGAACCACCAAGCGCAACGGCCAGGCAGGCAAACAATTTGTTTGTTTCGATATTATGGTGTTTAGATTCATTATAGAGTATAGTAGCTGAAGGGATTTAAAATTATTTTAATTATTTTTAAAATAATTCTTAAAATTTTAGTTTTTTAGGCGAATTTTTGCAATTTGATCAATTTCTTTTCAAAAAAAATGAAAAAACCCACTAACAATTTTGTGATTTTTGGAGGATTTTTTCGCCATTTTTATAAAAATAATAATAGTAATTATATTAGCCCACATCTAGACCTAGGCACTTCCTCTTTCGCCACTGGTAGCAGCATAGGACAGTTTGCCATTTAATGCTAATAAATTAATGCTGGGGATCCTTGCCAGTGTACACCCACTTCAGGAATTTGAAAAAAAAAAAGAAATCACCCCTGGTGGGCCACAGGTTTCTATTAATCCCAGTTTTTTGGCAAATCTATTTTTATATCCAATTTTTTTTAATTTTATTTTTGGGGCAAAAAACATTATTTTGCCACAATAGGTATCTAGCTTCCAACACAATTAATTTTCAACAAAAAATAAAAATAAATTATATATATATATATATTTATATATATATATATATATATCTTTTCCATCTTCTTCTTCATAC
>Ga0116231_10001711_pt1 | contig 45547 bp, 19 predicted proteins | sample S1TSphgellanicum_2_FD_89695 | JGI IMG/M metagenome (GOLD analysis project Ga0116231, IMG submission 89695) | Host-associated microbial communities from peat moss isolated from Minnesota, USA - S1T2_Fd - Sphagnum magellanicum MG | ecosystem: Host-associated > Plants > Peat moss > Unclassified... | reverse complement strand
TCTTTATTCCCTTCCTTGTACCACCACATTTACAAACCATATGGGATAACTATTTCTCTCCCTCCTTATTCTAACATATTGGTGGTACTAACATATCGTCAATCTACCTATGTCTTTGATTACTTGCAACACTTATCTACCACATAGTTTCTAATATCTATCACACCACTATCTATGTTTCATCTACATCATAATGTTCAACATACTATTCATCCTTTTGATGAATGTTTAATACATTCATCCACATTGGGAATTAGAAACGAATAATATTTCTAACATACCCATGTGTGACAATTGATGGGTTTTTAAAGATGGTGGTGGGGACGATTTTTAATGCAAATTATAGACAACTTGAGGTACTTGGTGGAGGACTTTCATGTTGATGGTTTCTACTTTAATAATGCTTTGACACTTGTGACAGGGCCACATGGTCAATAACTAAACTGACCTATGTTGGTGGAGGATATTACACTTGATCCTTTTCTTGCCAGTGTCAAACTTATCGCTAATGCTTACTCACCAATCAATGGTGTTTGCAAGGTAAAAGAACATCATATATAAATCCTTGCTACGAATTTTTTGCAATGAATACTAGAAGAATTTATGTGCTTTCTAAATTATCAAACAAACTTGTGGGAGTATGACTTTTGGTTTCAATTGAGTTGTCAATTTTAGGGGAATGAAAGGGTAGAAATTGAAAATCTTTGAAATGTTGTTGACATTTTGGTGGGATTTTTTGTAACATTAATTTGTCCCAGAAGGGCCATATGTGGTGGTCCTAATGAAATCCATATAGGTTGCTCTATTGGTTGACTCACCACAAACTTATATGTGGACAAGTGAAGAATTATATAGTTTTACTTTAGATCATTAATTACAATTGAATGTGGCACAATTTTCTCCACATATCAAGGGATGGTCTAGGGGGACAATGCCCTATCTCTTAAGCAAATTTTCTGACATTATGTAGCTATATTGGATCTACCAAATGAAATCTATTTTCCATCGACACTAGCCAAAGGCTTCTACATTAAAGTTGCTCACCTTTTTATTTATTTATTTATTTTTACAACTAAGTTTGTAGCCTTGACAATAACTCATCAAATAAAATAAGTTTGCAAGAATCACTTTTCCATTTATCACCCCAAAAAAATCCCAAAAATGAAAATTATTATTGTTATTATTATTATTTAATCCAAGGTACCCAAGGAGAATTTCATACCCCTTAAACTGTATATCGTCCATGACAAAATGTGAGGCTGAAGAACTTGGGCACAAAATTGCCTAAGTTTGAATTGTGTATGAATGGGTTTTTGGGGGAAGCCCTTTGATTGAATGTATTAGTGTAGGTGCTTCCTAGAGGTTTTTGTGCAATTTTGACCACCACTAGTGGGCACCCATGAAAGGGAGCTCATTGCAACTTACAATAATAACAATGAACACATGTATTGCAAGCTTATTAATGTTGGCACTGAGGTAGGTATTTCTTGTCCCTTCAAATCAATTTCCTTTCCAATCTTTACTTGGAAATGGATACATTTTCAAGAGATCTAGGTGATACATTACTACTTGATTATCTATTTTCTTTGCATATTTTGAACTTCTCTTCTCAAAACCTTGATGTGAAAGGTCCTTTTCAAAAACAAATGTTGCCTACATTTGTTCTGTTCAATTTTCCATTAAAGATGAACACAATAGGACCAAATTAATACATATATACACATGTTACTACTTTTATGTGCAAGTTATTGAAAATAAGTGGACAACAAATCCACATAGGATGGAATTTAAGGGGTATGACAATTTTCACATTCAAGGTCAATTGCAATGAACCTTTTTGAGAGTCATTAACTAGTGTAGTTTCAAAGATCAAAACTAGTTATGCCTTTAGTTGTGAAAGGCTGCAAACATATTAGCTACTTCTTTGGAGTTGCCACTTCGTTCTTACATTTCTCTGAAAGGTAAATGAACCTATGAAGGAATGAAATACATCTTTGAGGCATTTGATGAATAAAAATGGGTTTCACAGACATATTTCTAATAGCAATATATTCACCTAGGGTGTATGACTTTTGTTAAAGATTTTTGCAAATACACAACTTCTTGAATGTAAATAAAGATTGAAAATACCTAACTTGAATTAAGGAGGGTTGTTAGATATGGAGTGAGTTCGTAGAGCCAACATCTCAAAAATAACACATATTTTTTAGATGAGCCCCTTCTAACATGTGCTTACTAAATTATGGGGAATTTGATGTGAAAGGCTACGACCATCCCACACCCTTTAAGGGTAATCAGCCTCAAATTAGCCACATGTCTAATCAATGGCCGGGTAGGGGATAAGGCCACTAGCAAGTGCTCCCATAATTTAGGTCTTCGAGACATCCTTGATTCCATTCAATTATTTCAGTCTATTGTAAACTAAGTTATTTGGTACATGAATTGATTTTGAAAATGATGATCAAAGAAGTGTGGTACTTTATATTTATATTTTTCTTTTATAGATTGATCAACAAGCAATATAATGTGTGGAATCATACATGTAAGAATGGAGGTTGTGGTAGTTCATCAGTTCACCCGAAGTCTTGTTTTCAAACTGCACTATGTCAAGTTCTTGCTCTTGAAAGTTATATAAATATTCCACTATTTTTTGTGATTTGAAACATAGTCCCAATCCACAAATTGTGTCATTTTCAACATCACAATGAAGATATTTCTCTTCCATGTCTTTAAGGTGCAAAGAACAAAATTAAGTTCTCATGTTGTAATAAGACAACGAGGCCATTTTTTGGCATCCTATCTTGAAGCATGAGTGCTTTAAATGATAACTAATCATGTTAGAAGTGAAGTGAATAACTCTTTTAGTATTAAGTCTTAGACAAAAGAACATACACATATTTTGCTAGAATTTTATAGGTGTGACTCATGAGTCTACATTGAAGTTGAGACCAATATCATTGACAATATCACATGCATGCAAATTTGTAATGCATCATAAATGACTATTCTTTTTCTTTGAAGAAACAATGTTGATTTTTCAAGTTCACAATTAAAACAACCCAAGTTTTGTTGGACCACACTTGTATGTATTATCATGCTGCTACATTCTTGAACATTTAATTGTTTTCATTATAAAATTGTTGATCATTCTAAAGTTCGTCACTCTATCCGGCTATTATTGAGCAAGATTACAAGCTCTATGACAAATTGAGCAAAAAAGAGATGTAACCATTTGAGAGACCAATGAAGGTATGGGTTTTCTATATCCCCACCACCTTGAACAATAGTGAATGTCTATAGGTTTACAAACAGGCCATTTTGTTCATTTGCTACATCTTCGTTTATAAGTTTTTGAATTGGAAAAAATGCCACCTCATTTATGGGTTGAAACAAAATTGAAAAAACTCAGATGGTTTCCCTATCCAATTTGAATTGTTGGATCGCATAATTGATGATGTTATATTAAAAGGAGTTGAATCCTCGGCCAAATTTAATTTGGTGGTATTGGAAAGCAACAATGGAGTTGAAATAGAAGTTGACATGACCAAGGAAAACTTGGTAATGGATCTAGGTTCGAGTACATCCAAGGGGCAATAACACACCCATTCCCTATGAAAGATACATGTGGCAAGTGTAATTTTCAATGTAACATTCTTTTGAAGTCCTAATGAACTCAAATTAGTTATGTGCTACTTCAATATTAGCATATGTATGATTGATATGACTTCTAGTATTGATAGGAATGTATAAAAATATTTATTTATAATGTTGGCATGTATAACATTAGAATAAAACACTTAGGATGGTTTAAACAACCCTATCCCTATGTTTTGCTTGAAAGCTTTCAAAGCTTGTTTTTGTGGAATCAATTGTGCACAACAAATAGGAAAAAAAAAAGTCCTTATAGAAAATGACATTCTAGATGTATTAGTAAACATTGCTAAAGGTGGTGTTCCTCTACACCACCTCAATAGTGTGCTTAAAAACAACAATATGAAGGAGTTCAAACTCTTTAATAAAGAGAATTCAAAAGGCTTTACAAACTATAAGTAGACCTAAGTTTCCTTTTGAAGACCAATAGACATACAAGAGTCTAAATGTTTTGTATGAAATTGAAATTTACATCATCCTTTGTTAACATACAACAAAAATAATGTTATACATCCATGAAAACTTGTAGACAACATCTCAAAGTTTGTTTAAAGCAGTAGAGTACATGCCAATTGTGTTCCATGCTTTAATTAGAATTGAAAAGTGATAGGTGACTAATCATGGAAGAACTTTGTGGGTAAAATCTAACCTATGAATAATTGAGCAAGGTCTGAACCATTTGTCAAAGGAGTCTTTTGCTATCACAATTGAAAATGCGAAGCGATATAAAAAAAAAGAACTAATAATGCATGTATGATAACAAAACTATATACCATTTAAAGTTCCATGGTGATCAAGCTAGACTTTGTGAGGTGACTTTCTGTCCCTCTACTCCCGGTTCTACAAGGTGATTATGCATGAAAGCCCAAATGCTACTAATGAAGGAAAAATACAAGTGTAATTCTGGAAGTTAGATTACGTTTGTAGTTGAAATTAAGTAGCCCACCTCCTATGCATCATTTATGATTAGAACTAACGGATATATATTTCCAAGTTTACCCACTACACATCCTAGGACTTCATGTCAAATTGTCATTCAATTAAACCAATGCTTAAGGATTCAAGACCATGTTCAACATAGCTGCAAACCACTAGTTACTTGAAATGTTGTTTCTCACACATATGTCATTCAAATCTGGCTTGCCATAGTTTTTAGAAAGCTAACAACAAGGCGCATCTTGCTACCAAATCCTAAGCTCTTCAGATAAACCAACAAGAAGTTATGCTACAAAACCCGAGAGGGTTTTACAAAGGTGATAATTCAACTTGCTCCAGACCATCAGTCACTTAAAACACCATTTCTAACACATACATTGTTCAAATCCTACTTGCCTTAGCTCATTGAAAAGCTAACTACAAGGCACACCAACCTACCAAATCTTAAGATCTGCAGCCACACTAGTAAGGAGTTATACTACCAAACCCGAAAGGTTTTTTGTGAAGACGGTTCAACTTGACTACAGACCCTCAGTCACCAAAAATTTCATTTCTAACACATACCTTATTCAAATCCGGCTTGCCTTAGCTCGTTAAAAAACTAACTCACTATGGACATCATCTGCACCTTATACTCCTTGTGTGATTGCCAACACTTGTGGCAAGCCAAACATCAATTGAAAAAGCAATGCATCCTTCCTAAACGTAGCATACAATGATGACCCTAGAGCTTCCATTCGTTGGAAAGCCTTCCTAGGAATCCTGAAGATGCCTCTATTGCTAAAGATGTTCATGAAATTTACAAGTATATTTTTTCAATCCAAATTCAACATTTCATCCATTAATTTTCATCTATAGAATTATTCTCTTTTAGACAATGTGAACACAAACAAAAACTACCTTCATATAATTGGTTACATGAATATTATATCTTTTCTCCTTCAAACATCATCATAAAATAAAAAAAAACTTAAGCTCACAATTCAAAGCTTTTAACATGCTTTTATAAATATTTGATTCCACAATAATAAATTGAATTTGAATAAAAATACTATTACAAACATCAAGAGATTTATATTCACAAAACAAAACTCATATTTTCAAGAAAATTTTGTAATATATAACACAGTTAGTATTTTAATGCTAATGAATTTGATATTTTTTTAAAAATGAATTCCATGGTCTTTATTGATTTAATAATGATGATGTTTATTGTGCAATATGTTTTTGATGATTTGTGATTTGTTTTCATTTTTACTTGATATGAAACTCACAATTGAAAGCCTTTAACACGCTTTTACAAACCTCCAATTTCATAATAATAAATTGAATTTGAATCAAAAAACTACTACAAACATCAATAGATTTATATCCAAAAAACAAAATTCATATTTTTCAAAAACATTTGCGATATGTAACAGTGCTAATGTTTATCGTATAATATGTTTTGATGATTTGTGATTTATTTTCATTTGTACTTGATACGTAGGTTTGAACCTCCAATACTGATCAATGTTAAAATGAAAAACTCAATCGAATCACAATCTTCAATCATTTCCATGAAGAAGGTGCATCTTTTGATGTTTTAAAAAATTTCAACCCACATCAAACATGGAATAATTTAAACTTTTGAAACTATTTTTCAATGCATTAACATATTAAATTAAAAATGCATGTTAATATGAACAAATATGAAACTACAACCCCCAACACATGCAATTTCAAATGTTGATTTTAACTTATGTTTATTTCATTATGTAGGAATTTGATATTTGTTCCACATTATATGATCAATATGCAAAACATGACTATCACAACATTAATATAAAGGAATCAGAATGCTTCACACGTCAAAAAGGTTCAAACTACCATAGCACATTAATTAACCTTCAAACTAGATAGGCAACCTTCGCCCTATTCGTAGGAGTTGTAGGATCATGTTGGTTGGGGGAAAAAGGAATTTTGAACAAAGTTTCCTTTGCAAACACATACAGTAATTCAACATTTTCAATTGTCTTGGAAGATTCCAAGTTCATTAAAGATTACAAAGAAAATTTGTCACAATGGAGTGAGTATTGGACCAAAAAACGCACTAACCCAACTTGGTATGAAAGTCGAAATTTAATATTCAAAAAAATTTATTGAACATTAAACCAAAAGCAACAACATCAGAATCAACAAAACCTGCATGTAAAAAATTAAAAATTACAAATGAATCAAAAAAGTTTTAAAAATTAAATACGATTGAAGTTTTTGACAAAGAAAACAAACTAATTGATGGTGCTTCCATTGTTGGGGGAGACTTCGTATTAGTGAAATGTTACATCAAATACTGGAGACATTATACTTCAAAATGTCATGGGTTAACCCTAGAATTAGTTGTCGTAAAACAATTAATCAAAGGCAAATCAATTATCAAAGACAATTACAACTTTCAAAGGTTCATCAAATAGATTAATTTATGAACATTGGATGGACATAATATTATTTTGTCATAATGTTTCCAATCAAATGAAATAAAAGCAAAATCTTTTGTTCACCAAATTGTCATTCCATATCTATCATCAATCTAATCATTCATTATCATAATTAACATATCTCAACAATTCATTCAATAAATTGTTAGTTTATTATCACATAATTAATCACAATATCTCCAATCTTGACAAAATTATAAATATTTTCATAATGACATTTCAAATTCAAATAGACTATAACAAAAGAAAAAGATGTCAAAATGAAAAGGAGGATAAAAATGCAAAAAGACAAAATAAAAGGCCAACAAATTCAACAATAGATAAACAAGAATTTAAAAACATCAAACATGGTCTGAATGACATAACAAACTATATATGTTTCCAAGATGTAGAAAAAAAAATGTAATGATAATATAACTCAAAATCAACCCAATCAAGACAAAAGAAGAAGAAAAACATATGAACAAATAAAGGATTATTTAAATGAAAAAAAATGAAAACAAGAAAAGGCAAAAAGACACCCAAAACATTAAAATATTTAACCAAGAATATGAACATAAATCCTTGGGTTTTCAAGATGTAATGATAAAAAGTATCATGTTATTCATACATCAACTCAACATCAACTTGATAATAACATTCATGTACCACTAAATAAAAATCAAGAATATGATGAAAAAATAAATTAAAAGAAAAAAAATTGTAATGAAGATCATACAACAAAACAACTTAATAAAAACAAGATAAAAAGATAAAGATATAAAAACAAAAAAAGAACATAAATATTGAAAAACAAAAAAAAGAACATAAAACATCATTTTAAACAATTCAACAAACGATGTTTTTCATATGCAAATACTGAACACTTTTCCATCGCAAATTAACACCCAAAATAACATATCATGTTCAAAACAATTTACTGATTTTCTTTAAAATTCTACTTTTAAATTTGGTTGTTGTTTTGTTTGTAATGAAAAGAAATATAAACATGAATTTCGAATATGTAAAATAACAAATCTAAACACAAATCTTAAGAATATGAAAACTCTACTCAAATTCAATCCAAGACATCATTGGCAAAATAAAGTTGAAATCATTCCAAAAGAATTATTAAACGACACAAAACATATGCATCCAAAATTACAAGGATTATTATTTGCAAAGGAAGGTATTTCAGCAACTGAAATTTTTATATGTAGGTCTTGTCATAATTGTTTACTCAATAATAAAATGCCAAAACTTGCATTAGCTAATGGACTATGGATTGGAATCACACCCAACTCATTACCAAAATTGACAACAATAGAGGAAGCTTTAATTGCATGTTATTGTTGCCAAACCGTATTAATTAAATTAAGATTTTCAAACAAAGGGGGAAAAAATGCCAACATGCATTAAAAGGAAATGTAGTCAATTTTCCGCAAGATCCTAAAAGTGTTATAAAACTTTTAGACATATTGCCATTGTCATTGGAATCATTGTCTGACATTGTCGTAGTTCATTTTGTTGGTAGCCCCCATCCCCCCATAGAATTTGTAAAAATGTGCAAACTTCTATATGTATGAAAAATTGCCATATCTACCTAGATCAACTGGTTGAAATCTAATCATGTTGTGTATAAAGATACAATAATGAATACACATATTATAAAATCCCTACCTCACAATAACATAGCATAACCCATAATAAGGTCAATATTTCAATCATCAAATATTTATCTTATAGATGCAAAACATCGTACAAACATAACAGATTTACATGAAAAAATACGTCTTGCGGAAAAACTAGCAATATCAAAATCATCAAATATGAATGAAAGATACCTTTTGAATAAATTACAAACCATAGATTTTGACGACATCTTAACTAACCCCAAAAATATACAAGGGAATCCAAACATACTTAGTTTATTACGACTTTTAAAAGTTTATAGTAAGCATGTTATGGCTTCTAGTAGTAGTTGAACAATGCAAAGAGACCAAATATTTAGTATGATAAATTTCATTAGAACGCCTAGTTGATTTTTCACTTTAAATCCAACATTTGTCCATCATCCTTTAGTTTCTCTTTTAAGTGGGCAAAACATCAATTTTGATTTATTTTACGACACAAAAATGTTAACAAAAAATGAGAGGAATAAACAAATAGCCATGAATCCAAAAGCCCAAACAATATTTGTATACACACTTGTTGATGCAACTTTTACATACATGTTATAAATGAAAGACAAAAAATAAAATAAAAATACAATTGGTGTGTTTGGTCATATCAAAACTTATTACAAATGTTATGAAACAACCAAAAATGGAAGCTTGCATATACATTCATTAATGTGGCTCAATGACTCACTAGATCTTAATACACTTATACATATGTTATGTGATAATGAAGGTTTTCAAAAACAAATGATTGATTACTTAAGCAACATCATATCGAACAATATAAATCAACTTAAAATATGAGAAACATAAGTGATGAAAATCAACACATACATCCATGTACCACAAGACCACATGCGACAAATATCAATACATTCGACAAATAAGAACAGTAAGTTATTTATTGAAGTTTCCAAATCACATAATTGATTACGATTTCATTTATATACCTTGGTACAATTTATCAGCTTGGGTAAAAGAAAAGGAAAAAAAATTGCAAAACATCCATATTGAAAAACAAAATAACATTGATAATAATTTTGAAACATTTATAGTTGAAAAAAATTCATACAATACAATATATAATATACAATACATCATACACAATTTTTGTACAGATTACCAACAAAGACTTGATATATTTGAATCTCTTTCTTTGTATGAATTTTCTAGTGAGGTAATAAAATAAATAACACACATTGCAATCAATTTTATCAAAATCACCCTCAATATGACACTTACAATTTATATGAAATACTATTAATTCAAAATTATACAATACCATCACAATTAAATGACCTTGAAAATTATGCTAGATCAATATTTATTCTATTTTCCTCATGGCGAACGCTATTCAACATAAAAAAGACCTCACAACAACTTGGGATGTAATATTAAAAACTTCATATCCAACATTTTTTGATTTTATAAAAAAATTAAAAACGTCAATATCTTACAAGAATGCAAAGAATCAAAAGACTCTGATTGTTTATTAAGAGCTTCAATTGAAGACAACATTGATGAAGACAATAAAAATGTTACATCAAATCACCCACTTTATGATGATGAATTCAAAACCACAATAGAAGAAGACATTCATAAAATATAAATCCAACAAAATGACGTAAAAAATTATACAATTGTGAAAGCATAGAAATAAAATACATGTTGTGTAATGCAAGCATGACATGTTATGTTTTTGAAATAACTAAGACCTTAGAATTTATGAAAAATGAAAAAAAAAACTCAACCTATTCAAAATTATGATATGGATACCATCATAGAAATCAAAACAATAACAAACAATGGACTCATATGTTAAGAAATCTACAAAGAAACAAACTTGATACAACAATGTTAGAACTTCAAAATCGATATTGTTAAAAAAGAGACATATGCTTATAAATGACAACTCACAACAACCTAAAATACGTGAATTACTCAATGTCCAAATATAAATAGATTCCTACTACAACAACATGAAAATTTTAATATTTAATAACGAAAATATTGATTCACCCATATCTTAAAAAAATTCATAATCAAAAAATATAAATTAAATGATCTACAACTTTCTGCCTTTGAAAGATTCATAAAAATGAATTCCACTAATCAACTACTACAATACATAGGGGATGTTGTAATACATGCAAAACACAAATCATCAAAGCTATTAAAAAATATTTTTTGAAAACAAACAAAGAAGACAAATTACACATTATAACATACATTGCAAATGCTGCTTTATTGATAGGTGGAACAACTATCCATTCCTTACTTGGTTTATCAATTAATAAAAATACAATTATAAACAAATCCAAAACAATATTGAATAGGTGGTCCAACATTTAGTTTATGATAGTCGATGAAATATCAATGGTGGGTTGTACGATGCTTGCTACAATGCATTTAAAATTACAAAAATTAAAATCAAGCATATTGCCATTTGAAGGACTTAATATAATGTTCATGGGAGATTTTTTACAATTTCCACCCATCATTATCTTCAACCAACATCCAACCAACTTTTATGTTCACAAATTCAACGCAAAAATTTAAAAAATCATAAGTAAAAGTATATGGGAAAACTACATTCGCCCAAATAACATCCTTTTAACAAAACAAATGTGACAAAACAAAGACATAAAGTATGCAATTCTTTTACAAAATCTTCAAAATGGAATAATTTCATATTTAAATTTTTATTTGTTAAAAACATGTTTTCTCACTAATATAAATGTAAATCTCTTTGATGACCCATGGAAAACAACAACCTTCATAGTACCTAGAAATGAGTTATGGAACGCAATTAATCAACAAATGATAAACATCATCTCAATAGAATCAAAACAAAAATGTTATATTATAATGGCCATTATACGAAGTGACATACAATACCTCATAAGACAAATTATTTCAACAAGTAAAACTCAAAATTTAACACCTTTTTTGAAATTATACAAAGGAATGAAAGTCATAATCACAGAAAACCTATATCTTAAACTAGGAATTGTCAAATGGAACCATCAGTTACATTCAAAAAATTTCAATCAACAAATCTCAATGGATTCAACGAAATCATTCAATGCACCCACCTACAAATGTTTATGTTGATTTAAATGAATTCATTAAAAAACATGACACTTTACAAAACATAACCTTATAAGATCTACCAAAAAATGTCATACCAATAGTATCAATATTTAGAACCTTTCAATATCATCACCAAATACCATAATCAAATACTTCCAAGACATACCCTTGCTTTTTGTCTCACAAATTTTAAATTTCAAGGAGAAACATTTGATCACTTGATCATAGACTTGAAACAACCACCTAATAATGTACCAATTAACATGCACAACATATATGTAACATTATCATGATTACGTTTTTTGGATGGACTCGTAATATTGAAGGATATATTTATAGAAGATATATGTAAAGCCAAATTCAAAAAAAGGTCATTAGAGATGACAAAACCTCTTTCAAACCAAAAGCATATCAATACGAATGGTACCAAAACCAACAAAGATATTGAAATTCCTATAAATTCAAATATTGACCCTAAAAAATGTGATGATAATTTATTAAATAACAAAGAAACAAAAAGAAATCGTGATATCAAGTGATTCAAAAAATGACTCCAATAAGTATGATAAGATTGATCATTGGATTGAAGACCTTCAATTAATTAAAGTAGATGAGAATATCCTTCTTGACTCGAACAGATGGTTAAGTGACCAACATGTAGGAAGTGTTATGCAAATATTGTATGTTGAAAAATTACAATATTAGGATATGAACAACATACATATGTAATCTAGGAAAAAAATGTACATGTGTCAAAAATTGTCTTCAACACATATTCATAAACAATGATCATTGGATATTAGTAAAAATCCACATGCCAACTCCTAATTTACATTGTACAATACACGATTCACATATGCCAAGGATGAAAAAATTGCCTAGCGACACAATCTACTTATTATGCAAACTTGTAAATTGAACAACTTGTTATACACATATGTAAATGTAATACAACAAATAAACAACTCATCATGTGGTGTTTTCACAATAGCATATGCAACAGACATTGCATTTGGATTGATCTCAATATGTTTTGACATAAATGCGAACACATTTATGAAACTCCATAAACAACATATACATCTTTCCCTTCCCAAAATATGAATTAATATGACATATATATCCTTTTAAAAAAAATTCATTATCATTGGTAGAGTGAAGCAGCGTGAAACCCAAGTGATTTTATAGTTTAATGTTTTTTGAAAACCATGGTTATATATTAGAACAAATTTTTATATTTGTAAAGGCCTTGGCCATTTTTTATCTATTATTAAAAGGAGTAGGTTGTGAAGTGGAATTATAGGCCAATCCACCTATGTCACAAAATTGAGAAAATAAATAAGTATTGCCACAATTGAATGGTTGGCAAAAACATGCATATGGACTATCTTAATATCAAGGTGTGTCAAGACAAATTCTCCATGTGATAGGTCCAAAGTGATTCTCATAAATATCCTCATTTGAAGGTAAATGATTTGTGGTCAATGAGGTGACAAATCTAGTTAGTTGTTGGCTTCTTTGTGATTTTATGCATTGTCTTTAGCATAACAATGTGAGAAGAAACAAAATGTTAAGTGAACACTTAAAGTTACCTCCCTTTGTCTTTTCAACCTAACATGAAAATTACCCACAAAAACAAGTAATTTTTTGGTAAACCTAATAAGAATATCCACAAAGGTGAACAATGAGCAAAGGGTTGCGAATGTCAATCTAATGTCTTGAAAGAAAGCATACAAAGACATGAACAATTATACCTCATATAGAAAAGCAAGTCCAAAAAGTGAGAAAAGTTATACCTCACGCAATGGACAAGCCAAGAGATTATAAAACCTCATTGTTTTTTGTATGTTATTTACCCTTATCAGATCATACTCACATGTGTATAAATTACATGTCTAACAATATGAACTAATTGCCACAACATCATTTGTTGCTATTAAATCCATTTGAGTTCAAAATCATACCAAAGTATGGTCCCACTAGGATTTGCGAGTCAAATACATCCAATTGTCACCCTATTCCTTCCATGACATCTAACTATCAACAAAGATCTCACATCCATTTAATGAAAGTTGTAAAACTAACAAGTTTTATGGATAAAACCAAATGAACTTGATTTAACTCATGGAAAAATGTGAAACCTTAAAATTCTAGGAAAGTTTTGTCCCCCTTGCATCTTTTTGCACATTTCCTTGTGCCTTTCTTATTTACATCAATGGTGCAAAGTTCTTGGTTGGTTGCTTCATGTTGTCTATTGCATCCCTGATTATTGGCATTACTACAACCCATAAGATTTGGTCTAAGATCAAGGTGGTGTGCCAATGACATATGCAACCTGAGAAGATATTCATTTGGCACAACCTAAACCTATAAGGTGAGTGCAAGATTGAGCTTCCATTGTCTTGAGTTTGTTTTGTTTTTTTTGTAGTTGTAAGATTTGAAATTGGGACAAGCCATGCAAATTTCCCATGAACAACAATCTTACTATTTTTTTTTTCCATCCTCGCACATTTGTCATCAAAATTGTTTTATGTGCATATGTCTTGGTTTACTATTGCAAAGCACACGCATTCACCTCTTGTGACCTATTAGTTGAAGATTTTTTATTTGTGACCATAATCATCAAGATTTACATAACCTATAAAATGTGAATGTTGAACAAAACATTCACTACCTTCATCAAGTATTGCACATATTTGCAATTGTAAGGATGGTATAGTACTTGAAATTAAGCAATTGCATGTAATCATGCAAACGACATCAATAATGGTTGCCTTTTTTTCATGGACAACAACTTCTTCTTCCTTGAACTTCCACCATCAAATGATATTGATGATGACGAGGTTTTCTACTACTATTACAAATTTAACCAGTTAGCTTTATTATTTTCTTTTTGGATGACCTCAATTTTGTAATCAATTTTGTGTACAAAATGATGTAGTTGTTACTTAACCACTATTAGCATATGCATTTTTATACTTGCCATGTTGTTTTAAGTTTCTTCCTTTATTTGCTTGTGGGTGGTTCATTTTGCAAATAATAAAAAATATTATGGTCAACATTTTTCCATGGTTGAATATGGTCAATTGCAATTGGTATGTGATCTATTCAAGGGTGAAAGCATGGTAAAGTATACAACTAATGTTCTTGAACTAAAATGAAGTAAAAAATGAGATAATTTTTGATAAAAACACAAGAAAGTAGATTCAAAATTTATTTAAATTTAATTTTGAAACCATGGTGCTTTCCATGGGTTTATATTAAATTGAATACAAAATTTGAATTTTTTTGAAATAATAAAAGTAGGGAACAAGTACTTTTGAATTAGACTGGTTAATATGGTGTTCAAAAGTACCTTTTCATTAGACAATTTAATGAAATAGATTTTTGTGAAGTTATAAGGGTGTATGAAAAGCATGTTGAAGTATACAATTAGATGTCCTTGATTTAGAATCAAATAAAAAATGAGATAGTTTTTTACAAAAACACAAGAAAGTAAATTCAAATTTATTTAAATTTCATTTTGAAACCATGGTGCTTTCCATTGGGTTTATATTAAATTGAATACAAAAATTGAAACATTTTGGAATAATAAAAATAGGGAACAAGTACTTTTGAATTTGATTGTTCGATACGGTGTTCAAAAATATTTTTTCATTAAATAATTTAATGAAATAGATTTGTGTGAAGTTATAACATAAAGATTATTGCATATTCAAAGGAACGAAAAAAAAATTACTTTCTCTTTGGTAGAATATACTTGACACATATTTGAAACAAATATTACATTACAAAAAACAAGCTTCAAAAACTACTTATATTTATAAAAGTTTACTTGAAAGTTCTACTTTTACAATGTAAAATTTTTAAAAAATTTATAATAGTGAAGATTTTATTTTTATCATTTAAGTACAAATATTAAATGTATAATAATTTTATGATGAGTTTTGGTCTTACTTTTTGTTAGCTTAACAAGTAGAATGCTAAGTTAATTGAATTGTACACTTTACCATGCTTTCACCCATAAAGATCATTGTATATTCAAAGGAAACACTACTACAAAATGTGGGTGTAGTTCACAAGTCCCTATTCACTATACCAATGAATTCATTGCTTCCCCACTAGGTCCCATTCACTATAATTAGTGAATTCACTCATAATCCAGTGAAAACACTTTGCGTACAGGGACACCTTTTGTTGTAGTGAAGAAAAATAGATATATTTTACTTTGTTTTTGGTAGAATATACTTGACACATACATAAAAAAATGTTACACTACAAAAAGTAGGCTTCAAAAGTTACATACATTTTAAAAAATCTACTTGAAACTTACTTTTATAATGCAAAATTTTAATTTTAATTCATAATAGTGAAAAAATATCTTTTTTTAATCATTTAAGTAAAAATATTGAATGTATAATAATTTTGTGATGGGTTTCGTCCTACTTTTTGTTAGTTTGACAAGTAGACTACCAAGGACATTGAATTGTACATTTTACCATGTTTTCATCTATAATTCTTTTGTGAGGTTTAACCCTCTACATGTGCTATTTGATTCAAATGAACATGACCATGTAATATAAAGTTAGCTAGGAATCTTATGAACTTCCATTTTTTGTTGTGATTATATTTGTAATGGTCCTCATCTTTATTTTTGTCCTAGTGATCTTAAACATGTTGGGTTACTTTTTGAATTCTTTGATGAGGTCATGCTCCTCCTATCAAGCTTTGAACTAGATAAGCAACTACCTTAGTGTTCATGGACTGATATTTTAATTACACACTAAATATCTAAAATTTCTCCTAGTGATGAAATCACACACAAAGATTACTTGGCATTGAATAACTTCCTATTACAAGGTGAACAAAACATTAATTGTCTTTATCATGTATTGCACATATTTACACTTGTAAGGATGATACAATACTTGAAATACTCATAAATAATGGTTTGTGTTTTTTTCATGCACAACAACTTCTTTTCCCTTGAACTTCTACCATTGAATGATATTGATGATTGTGAAATTCCCTATTACTATTGCAAACTTAACCTTACTATTTTCTTTGGATGACCTCAATTTTGTAATCTATTTTTTTATACAAAATGGTGTGGTAGTTACTTAACCAATATTAGTATACACCTTTTTTTATACTTACCATATTATTTCAAGTTTCCTCCCTGATCTATTTGTGGGTGGTTATTTTGCAAATTATCAAATATATTTTAATCAACATTTGTCCATGGTTGAGTATAGTCAAATTGCAATTGGTATGTGATTTATTTAATTCATTTGTGAGGTTTAACCATTTACTTGTGTTACATGATTCAAGTGAACATGACCATGTAATATAAATTCAATTAGGAATCTTATGAACTTCCATTTTTGTTGTGATTAGATTCCTAATGATCTTAATCCTTTTTCTATCCAAGTTGGATTACTTTCCCAATTCTTTGATGTTCCTCCTATTCCTAGTATTTGTTCATATTTTCTATTTTTCCACCATAATATGTGTCTTGGCATATTCCACTTGTCATTTCGTTGCAATCTTGGGACAAATTTTGCCAAACCTTCATTACACTTTCTTTTTTAAAGATAATGGAAAAATATTGTTGTATGTGGATATCCTTAATCTAGTTTGGTCATTACATTCATGGACATCTTACCTTCAATTTATTGTTGTGGGCATTTATGTGCAATGTGTGTGTATCTTGGCATATTCCACTTGTCATACCCTTCCAATCTTGAAACAAAGTGTGCAATCTTGACTACACATTTTATTTTGCAAAAAATGGCTAGATGTTCTTGTTGACATTTGTACACGACAATATAGTCAAATAACAATTGGCATGTGATCTAAGTCATTTGTGAATTTTGGTCAATTGCATGTTTAATTAGTATCTAACTATGGATGAACATGTGAGATTATAATATATCATAATTAAGCAATTCAATGAATTTCCATCTTTAAATTGTGATTACATTCCTAATGTTTTTCTTGACCAAGTTGGGTTACTTTCTTGATTCTTTAATTTGAAGATATTGATCCCTCCTATTCTTGGTATTTTTCCTTTTGAGTTTCATCATCGTGGTGATTTGTGGTATGTCAATCCATGGCTATGTCTTCTGGATGAAAATCACAAAACTCAATAGATGGGCCCAAATTTGATAAGACATGTGTCTAGCCACTCATGGGAAATAAGTCAAAGGGTAAGCAATTGCAAGAAAAAATCATTAACAACAATTCATTGTCATAGTCTATTCTAATCTATTTAATTGTTGTTTAATTATTTTATGTAGTATATTGGAGCTTTTTATTACGTTTGGTGTAGATTCATTGAAATTGGTATCAATCAAATAATCCACCATTTATAGTCGACTTGAAATGTATGACATGATTTGCATCTATTTATAGTGATACAAAAAATTATACCATCAAATGTTCACTTGTGTCTTTGTGTCTACACATGATTGTTTTTGTCATGACTTCATATTCATATAAAGTACTTGATTTACTACCGATACACCAGTCCACAATTCAAGGTACATTAACCTCTTAAGTTTTCAATTTTCATACATTGGGGTATCATGGTGAATCCTAATGAAACATTGACTAAGGAATTGATGTTTATGTTTGTGGGTATAATGCTCAAGATGATCAAAATGTGCCACCGGAACCTAAGGGCCAATTTGAGTTGAATGGTCCACCATTTGATACACTACATCATACATGGTGTGGAGTATCATTTATATCAAGTTTAAGGCAACACCTTCCTTCGTCATGTTTTGTTCACCACTATCAAACTCATTATGGTTGTATTTCATTGCCACAATGTTTATGGTGTGAAAAGCTTCAATATGATACACATGGAAACCAAAAGGCCTCTTGTAATGTTTGCTAGTGGGTATTCTTGTATGGTATTTTTTCATACCTATTATGACAAGTCATTTCAAAAAATTTACCCTATGACTGTTTAGGGATATATAAAACTTTTGTGTTGTTAGAAAGGCACCTTTGCATATGATATTAAATGCCTCCTTTGTGTGAAACTATACTTTGAATAAAGGTTATTATTAGAGGGAATAACAAGCATGTGAAATTCATGTTATTGTAAGTTTAATCAAAAAATTTCTTTTTGAACCATCCATTATGATTATTCATTTATATAGTTTTAGATTATGACAGTGGCATAGTTGAAAGTTGCCACGTGGCATATTAATTGAAAAATAAAAAATAAAATAGAAATATAAAATATTTAAGTAGTTAAGTAGGTTAATACATAGGCATAGGTAGGTAAAAAAGTAGGGCTAATTATTACCTAGGTAAGTAGGTAGACCTAGGAAAGTAGAAGGGTAAATGAAATAAAGAGTAGCCATGTAAATATATATATATAATTTTATGTTTCATTTTTAGGGTTAAATTTTTTTGAGTTCATCATAAATTCACACATGTATTTTAAAGGTGAATGAACAAGAAAATACACTTTCATATAATTTACGAAATGAGTTTCAAAGACAAAATTTATGGGATTAAATGTTTTAGTTGCGCATTACTTGCAAATTGGGTTACAACTAAAAAAAGGTTTTCCCACGTCTTTTGTGTTTATTTTTTAAATTAAAAATTTCGTAATTAGATAATAATTATTAGATAATTATATATGTGAAATAATTATTTAAATGATCATTTGAATTTTTTTGAATAATTTATTTCATTTAAATGATTATATAGTTAATTATTATCTAATTAATGATGTGAATTTAGATAAAACTCAGATAATTAATCATATGGATTATTTGGATTATTTAACATTTAATTTTTTGAGTGAGTTATTTGAATTAATTTTTAAATTTCAAATAATTAGTTAATTAGTGAATTTATATAATTAATTTTAAATAAATAAATAAGTTGCATTAAGTTGATTAATTATTTGAGTTAATCACTTGAATTCATCTTTTTTGGGGTTAATTATTTCAAATAATTATATATTTGAATTTAGGTAATTAATTATCAAATAATTAATCATTTATTATCTGAATTTTTTAATTAATTAATATTTAGAATTAATATTCAGTCTAATTAATTAGCTCATGATAATTAAGTAAATATTTATTAATTATAAGTTAATAAGTTATTTCAAAAATAATTGTTAAACATGAATTTGGGTAGATACATAATTATCAAAAAAATTAGATTGATTTGAATTAGATCGATTAATAAATTTTAATTATTATGTAATAATTTATAAGCTATTGAGTAAATATTATTATTAAACATTAAAAAATAATGCAAAAGTAGTACTTCTATAATGGCAACTTAATGGCGCAACTAGTTGTATCAATGGGACTCATGGTTCATAACTAGTTGCAAGTGTCATATATAATGGGTTGTGGAAATGCGTACATGTGGCATGATCGTATGTGATAATGAAATACATTAGTTGCAACGTAGTTGTTGATTAGGTGTTACATTTATATTGTTAATTGTAATGTAGTTGCTACAATAAATATGATGCAACTTGATAAAAAGTTAAACATGATTGATTACATATGTATGTATGTTGTGTACATTACATCGTATAGGGGTCCCATTTTAAACTAAATTATGACTATAATACAACTATGTGATATTCTAACGTGGCATTTTATTCATTAATTGCTTATATTTTCATGCTTCAGTTGTGTGTAGTTGTATATTAGTCATTTTGGAACTTTAATTGCAAGGCAATGTGGTTCCAGTGGACATGATATCTCATAGTGTATGAATGCATATAGAAAGCATGGGAAGAAAGTGATATACCTCAAAACCATGGTAAAATTGTCACCATTTGAACAATGGTTGATTAATGTTATAGTAGAAGCTGTGGCAGTGAAGACGTTTTAGATGATGTTGTCTTTAATAGTACACAACCTTCATATTTAGCCACATCGTATTGTTCAATCTATTCATTTGGGAACCATCTCTAAATGACAAGTGCAAAAATACATGTTTCAACTTTAGATTCAAGGGTTATTGCAACATTTGAATAAGAGTGTTAGTCTCATTCAAATGATTAGAGCCCTATGGTTGGATTGAAGAATATTAGAATTGGACTACAAAAAGTTCCAAATTGTTACTCTTCTTTGTAATTGGGTAGTGGCAAACTATGAGGGGTCTACAACCACAACCACAATGAAACATGATGAATATGGGTTCAATCTTGTGAACTTTAGGCAATTGATCCCACTTTTAGCTAAGTCACTTGCATTTTCAATGCATATTGAATAGGTGTTTTTTGTAGAGGATGTGAGGTTGTTGAGGAGTTGGATGGTTGTGTTATGCCAAGAACCAAGAGGGCAAAGGTCATAATTTTCTAGAGAACCAAATCCCAAGCTCATGTTGATCATGCAAGTTTTAAAGTCACAAATCCCAAAGAGGCAACAGATGCTCCCTTCCAAATCATGTTGATGTTAGTGGCTAGTGAATTGAAGACCTAGCCCAAATGTTAGCTGAGGAGCTAGCAATCTCCTTAAATTGTGATGATGACATAGATCTTTTTTCACCCAACTCAGAAAGCCAATTTTCTCCTTGGTTGTATGAACATTTATAATTGTGAGTTGGATTTCTTGTGTCAACTTGTGGTTTTTTCTATTGATTTATTCAATTTGGATTCATGGGTACATTGAAACCCTAATTGGCCAAATTTAAGTTAAAAGATTTGAGGATGACAACACATTACAAAGGGGGCAAAAATGTTGTCACATTGTATTGTTTTCAAGGGTGTGCATGTTTGAACTTCAACCATGGTAATATTGGAGCATATTTTTCCAAACTTTTTGCATAATATGGTAGATTATAACACAAAAAATTCAATCACAAAGAAAATTCATTTTTCCAACTTATATTGTGTGATTTCAAAATATATTTGTGGCAAAAAAATATACATCACTATGTATTAAAAAATGCAAATATATCAAAAAAATGATTGAAATGATGTTTAGTCTTTATGAAATTTGTAATATCTATTTAACATTATGATTTTATATGATTGGAATAAGTTTGTGAGCCATGTAAAGAGTTTGGTAATTATCATATCACAAATGGGTGTTTTTGGAGGTGATGACCATAATTATGTGGTGAATTAACATTTTGACAAAATATCATTTTCAAATGGAAGATGACAAGATATGTGAGGTGAGTCATTTACAAAAATTTCATTTCAAACATTTTTTGATTAACTAATTCAAACCCAAACCTAGTGTAATCCAAAAATAAAAAGAAGTTTTGTTATACTGTATATACCATAAATATATTCATTATTACTTGAATTTAAGTTTAAATTTTTTTTTTCAAATAATATTAGATATCATTAACTTTGTGAAAATCAAAATACCAAGCCCAAAAACTAAAAAATGAAACCCAAAATTAAATGTAATACATTTTGCAAAAATATACTTTACGTACATGTCGTGAAAGTGCCCAAAGTGGCCCCCTTGTAATGTGCTTTCACCCTTGACATGATTGTCCATGTGCAAATGACATATGATCAACATTTCATACACATGGTTGTTCGAGATGAAGGGGGTCAATTAGATTAGGCTACACATATTTCCAAGGCATGAGGTAGTTACAACTAGATGATTACACATCCAAGGATATTTCAGACATACTTCTAGGGCATGGGGAAGTTCACTTGTGATAATTGACTCATGTTTCACAACAAATTGGTAGTTTGCAACTCCATCCAACTAATATTCCAATAAATTTGTTAATAGATGGGCTATTCCATTGGTCTTTCACTTAACACCACAAATTTTTGAAACAATTTAGTTTTTTTTTCCCCATCACATCTTGATGGTGAGAGTAATGTAGTGCCAAAAAAAATTGTCTTTACTTAGGTTTTTTTGGGGTTGCATGCATAATAAATTTGTTTATTTTGAAGAACAAATCATGTGATTATTTGTCAACTTGGTAACAATATGTGTTTGGGTATAATTCCATTTAGTAGAATGAACAAATGCACATTATGGTATGAATACTCTTTATGGACTTCATAAATGTGGTGAATGAAATTTGACAACAAACAATTCAAGTTACATACTTCATACCAAAACCAAACATGTATGAATTCAAGATTAAAACTTATAAAAGGTGGTAGACCATATAGTTGGCAATGAAGATGATTCAATATTCAAATCTTGACTATAGAATGTTCTTTCAAAATCTTTAATAAAATAAAAGTAGCTATGATAAATTGTTAAAATAGTTTGACCAATTTTTTTGAAGCTCTTGAATGCATCCTAATTACCATTTAGAATCTAAATTTATGTCCAAAGTACACAATGGCATTCTTTAATTAACATCAAATTAAGAATAAATTGTACAAAAAACATTCTCTTGTATGTCAAACAAGTATGCATGAATGTCCATATATATCTTATTTGATTAGACACCTGGCCTTTTTGACCTAAATTGTCACTTTTGAAACCTATTTGATTGAGTGACCCATTTGACAAGACATTCAAAGAAGTCACCTCAGTCAATGTGACATCTCAAAATTGATTGGCTTGTCCATCTTGACTAACACAAAGGATGAATAATTAACCTAACATAATTAGGTCTAATTAATTTAACATGGTCTAGCCTACTAGTTAGGCTTAATGAATTACTTTATTACTACCTATAGATAATTTAGGCCAATTAAATATGCAAGTTAGTCTAAGCTACCAATGTACATAGGTATACTTAATTTAATGTAACTTATTAGGTTTATTTAACCTAGGGGTAGATGCAAGCTACGGTGGCTCAATATCAACAGAAATTACACTCCCTACAAGTCCATACAAGATTCTTTAAAATGATTCAAATGGACATGGTTCTTACTTTTAAAATGTCATTATTATAATCTTTGAATTATACATGTTCAATCACCTACAAACCTTCCCAAATTTATGTGAAAACTCGTATTTAATGTAGTTAATGTCATTTTAAATTTGGAAGTCCTAAAACCCACAAAGTTCATTAGAATAATGCCCCATCTAAAAATTTCAAAAACAAATGTTTTTGGGACAAAAAAATTGAAAAACAAACAAAAATTGCAACTCATATGGACCTATAAAAGTATTGTTAAAATTTAACCATTCAAAAGTCCCTAACTATTAAATGGTTAGGGTTTTCAAAAAATATATTTTTCATATGAGTTTATCACCTTGTATAACATTTTATATCAAAAGTACCAATAACAAATTTGAAATGTGAATCAATATAAAAAATTTCATTTTGTGATGTTCCAATTAGACAACTAGTCCATGTTTTTTGATTTCAAAAGTTTATTACTACTAATAAATGATTTTTTAAATCAATAAATAACCACATAAATTTTCTTCATTATTTTCATCTAAACTTATGGTAGCCACACATTGTAGTTGCATGTATGACTAAAATTTAGATTTATGAATGTTTAGTCATATATGTAACTATGAACACTTGTAACTAAGGTGTCACATGGGATTAATCCAAATGTAGTTTCAAATTGAATTGCTTTGGACACTAATCACACATTAACCACAAACATAAGGTGGATGAAATTTCTTCTAGTGATAGAACATGTTGAAACTTAGTATGTTAGTCCATAAGAAGTCTAAAGCTCAATGGAAATGTTAAAGGGAAATTACACATCATACAATTTAATTGTGTAGACATTTGCTTAGGTCCAATTACCCTTAAGCAAGGTAATAGTTGACAATGTCATTTGATTGTCCACTATACTATGCGTACGTCCATGCAGTAGCATACTTAAAATATATGTAAAGTAACAACTTGTAAAACCCATCATAATATTGTTGTATATTGAATGTTTTTAGTTGCACATGATTAAAAATAATATAATTTTTTTTTTATGTACATTAGTTTTTAAAATTTGCATTGTTTTATGAAGTTTTTAAAACTGGCTTTTAAAAGGCAAGTAGTTGAAGAATCCATTTTTCAATCTACTTTTTTATCTAATTTTGAAGTTCATTCAAGTTTTTAGTTTTTTTTAAAAGGAGATTCTTAAAAACTCAATAATGGGCATGTATGATTTTTCACCATACTTCCCACACAATTTGATGTTATTTTATAATTGTTTCTATATGAATTTGACACAAAGTTTAGTGGAAATACCACATTTTTGTTTTTTTTACCTTGTTTTTAATCACAATATATAGGGCTTCAAAATGAACTTAAAATGAATAAGAAGAAAACATAAGGGACTTGTACATTTCTTACTTATGCTTCTAGGTTCCCTTCACATGGTTGTTATAGGTTTCATGGTTTTTTAATAGGTAACTTGTAACATGGTTTTGTGGAGATTGTGTTCACAGCCATTTCACCTTACTCACAACTGGGGTCCCCAAAAGGAATGTCACACAACAAGTGACTCCAATTCACACAATTCAATTCTAAGCTATGTTTTTTTTTCATGTATTTATTTCAAAATGAACAAATTGATGAGTTTTATAAGTTGCAATAGACACAAGGGGGGTTCAATTTTATATGTAGTGCACAATTTAATGTCTTTAATCTTTTTAAACGATCAATAAGTTTATTGTTGATCACAATAGCTTTAATATGGAATGGTAATCAAAAGGACTAGGAAAATTATGCCAAATTGCTTCAAATTTGAACCATAAACAAAAAAATTGTCAAATGTCATAAAAGTTATGTCATATACAAATTTCAAATTCTCAATAAATTGTTTAAAATTTGCAAATTACGAGATGTTTTGAAGATACAAATAAAAGGACTACTAAATGAATAATATTTAGTTTGTTTTTAAGCCCATATGGAAGTAGAAACATCTAGATATAAACTAACACAAGATGTAAAAGAATTTTACAAAACATTGAAATGTTTTCAAATACATCTAAATTGAATTGCATGTATCACATTGTCAAAACTTGTCTAAATTGTTAATTTTCTTGGAGTTATAAAATCCTTAATCTTTGTTCCTATGGGAATACCTTGTTCATTTGCAATGTGGTCATGAGTTCACATTAGTGTTGGTTTGTTATATACAATTGAGCCAAATATGTAATTAGGTGTGTACCTTCATAGGTCAAAACCAAACTCTCTTGGTGTAGGATTCGATCATACTTGAAAAATACCATGGTTCTTTGACAAGGTCCATTGAAACTATCAACACATTTATATTCATACCTAGAGTTTTTTCTTGCATGAACAACTCCTATTCATACCTATATTATGTACAATGACCTTTACCTATGCCCAAGGTTGTATAGATAAGGTAAATAGGGTTTAGGGCTCATATACCTTTGATCTTGGGGTGGAAATTTAATAATTTCAGCAATTCATTTGCTCCATTCTACAATGGTGCAACTCCACTTATGAAAGTATGTCAAATATTTACCTTTAGTTTTTATTTATTTTTCATTTTGTTCTAATTTTTTTAGATTGAGATCACTTTTCTAACCTAATGAGCTACTCTTCTAACACTAGTACATGCAATGGACCAAATGGAACAACTCCATTCATTCTATAAGAAGCACCACCTTCATGGTTTTGCCATTACTTCAAACCCTTGCCTTGCCTTGCTTATTCATTAGCTTGTTGCAACAACTCAAATATAGATTTTAAAAAAATTGCAAGTCATGGTAGTGATTTGCTACATTTTAGCCTAGTGATGTTTAGGGTTGATGACCCAATTTTGTGTTCATTGTCCATCATACCAAGTATTTTTTTCACATGTGTTAGAAGTACTGAACTACATATAGCAGACCACCTGGTATGGAGTGCTTGAATGTTCATGTTCATACCCAGAATCCTTACAACATATTGACTACTGTTCATTCAAGCCTAATATATGAATGGGAAAATAACCTTAATACCTATACCAGACCAATCTGTACAAAATGAAAAATTCCTAATACCAGACAATTATGTTCAAATGGACATACCCAGCCAACACTGGTGCACACCACTTTGGATGTTGACTTCACGCTCCACATTGCAGACAAATACTTGCCCCTACTTGTTTATCCATCCAGTATATAAGGAGTAAAAAGAGCTGAATAAAGCTCAATATATTATTCATCAATACAGCCCTCTTTAATCATCTCTGCAATTAATGAGAAGGTAGAGATGAATAATGTGCTCTGCGAGTGAGCAATGAGTTGCATGTTTGGTTGTATCCTTCCTTGAATGAATGACAAGGTGCTTTACTTTTCCTGGCATGAAACTCCAAGCAAGTGAGGATGAAAAACAGTCTCAGTGACATGTTGATTGGCACATTGAAGAAACAACCACCAAACTATCAAACGGATCATCATTCCTCCTTTTCTTTTCTATAGAGGCAGACTAGGAATTTCAAGCCTTACTGGTTGTATATGGGTTTAGGGTTTAGGGATCATACACGTGTTTAAAAAATGCAGGTAATTCCAATGGTTTGTATCCAACATCCATATAATTCCCAAAATATAGTTTTCAAGCAACATTTTTTGGTGCTGCTACCAGGAGATCTCCACGTTATGAATAGCGTGTATGTTTATTGCACACCTTGCAGGTCCAGACATTGTGAGTGTAAAAATTTCCGTTCTTATGAAGAAGAGACGAGTTTTAAAAGTTTTTTATCAACCAGAAAACGCCAAAAGTCTTGAGAAGTTCGGTCTCTAGCACCTCAGGCATAAAATTAACAATGATGAAACTCAGTAAAGGCAATGACAAGAGAATCACACCCATGCCTGGGCCCCCGTACGAATCCCGTGTGGATGTATGAATGAATGTTCCTTAATTTGGTCCTGACCGCTTCACCCAAAAAGAAGGCTGATACATCATAACCAGGGTCCTTTTTTTCAGATTTTTTCCGTTGCACATTGATGGCGACAACTTTTAGAAACTAGTGCTCAAAACAGCAAACAGTTGGAACTTGGACTGTGGCAACTAACTGGATTAGAGAATTTGTCCAAATATGGCAAGACAATTCTCTTGGGAGAATGACGAATAATTCTTCTAAGAAAAATGGGGATTAAACAACAGAGTCAGCCAAAACGAAATTTTACATCTACGCGACACTTTTTCTTCTCGAATGTCGCAAAATTCATTTTAGATGCCTTTTAGTTTGCCACATTCTGTAGAGAAAAACATGAAATCTCAAGTCTACATATATGGACACTAGGTTCTTGCAGGTAGCCAAAACACAGCACGATTCTAGAAAATATCTTCTGTCCTCTCTGAACTGTAGCCAAGTTTGGCTCTTTCCTCTTATGGATGGTTGCCACTGTGATTAGATCATAAAATTGAAGAAAGAACCCTCGACACAATATTCCTATTTTCATTTTCTTCTAGCCAAAACGCGAAAATTTGTCCCAAAAAACGAGCTTGTCATAACGTCTTTAGTTGTCACTAGGAAGATGTAGCGAATGAATAAGTGCAGAGAGAATATCATTCGAAGGCAGCTGACATATACGTACGACCAATTTCTAACAGGACATGAGCAAGAAGCCAGAGTTGCCAGCACTGCCAGTTTCTCAACACTAAATGCAACACCCAAGTGAGAACTGTCATACCCACTATATGCACAGCAGAAATCTCTGTTCAGTCATAATGGGGACTGCAGATAATTCAACACAGTTGCGAAACCAACTGTAGAAAAGTTAGAAAATTTGCAAAATCTGGCAATGGGCCCTTGATGAAACACAAGCAGCGAAAAGAGAGATCCCCAGCTAGTGGGAGCTCTACTCTCTGACTCCTAATCAACTGAAAAGAGCGTTACAGCGGGTAAAAAAGGGGCCTGCTAAAAATAGTTATATCATTGCCTAAATGTCTTAAAACTCAATTGTCTCGTTAGAATCTGTAACAGCAGGTTGGGAATTTCACTAGTTATGACGCGTTTTTAGTGTTCCCCTACATTTCTCTGACAACATGGCACCTAGTTCAAGGGAAAATGTTAAATAGGCAAAGGGTCCTTAATGCTACCAGTACAAAAGTATTGCCACATTTTTCTTAATCCTGTCTGCCCTCGGCTCACAAATTTTTGTCCCAAAAATTGGATGATGCTGAGAGACCTTTTAAACCCATAACATATAGTAATACAATATCAGCTTCAGCCAAATTTTTCGAATACTGTCAGCCCGATAGACTTATCCGCAAAGTAACCCTGTCTTCACCAGTGTTGGGCGGTTCTCAGCCATTTTAAAGAACCTATAAGGTTCTCATTATTAATAAAAAAGAAAAGATTTAGATAACCTTTAAGGGTTTCAGGTTTTTTGAAATTATTTTTTCCAACGGTTCTCATAGAAATTATAACCCCCGGTTTTCAAAAGCCGATTTTCAACATTAAAAATCAAAATATTTTTAATTATTTATTTATACTGAGATTTTAATTAAATAAATTAAAATTTTCCCCTTTTGTAAAAGAGCCCGAAGCTTCTTCGTGAAGTTCCCGCTGAAGGAGCCGTTGAGGAGGCTAGCGCCACCCAAACTAAAACCTAAACCTAATTAAACACTAAAGTTTTCCTTAAAGTCATCTTGTCTTCACCTTGTCTTGGGGCCTCTTTTCACCCCCTATCCCCTCTTTGAGTGAGGTCCGCAAAGTAAGGAAATTTTATTAAATTTGGGTATGAAGTTTCAGCATTTAATGCACAAGGTTCGAGGTAATTATAGTAATTGTACATGCAGGAGCAGTGAAAATATATGTAGCAGCAGCGGAGGCGCTCAGGAAAAAGGAAAGACGGGTCAAAACTGGATGAAACTCAGTTTGGCACAGAAAGTGGTGCATTTCTGAGTTTGACCCTCCGTTAAAGGCTATGTACCTTTTTGGAGGTTTTTAAAAATCTCGCCTGGTTTTGGACCAAACTCAGGGTACTGGTGCCGTGTTTTCCTGACTTTACGAAAAACTTTACTAAACACCCTGAAAACCGGAGCCCATATGTTTTAATACCCTTAAATTTATCAGAAAAGATTCAACTGATACCCTTTAAGGTTTTCAAAAACTTAATTCTCACTTCGAAGAGAACCGGAGGTTAGGTTTTCAAAAGTTTATCAGTTTATGTGAAAACTTTCGATTTTCATTCTGAGAACCGGACAACTTAAACCTTTTCACTAAAAAATGAGAACCGCCCAACACTTGTCTTCACCCTGTCTTTGGGCCTCCTTTCACCCTCTATCCCCTCTTTGAGTGGTATCCGCAAAGTAAAGACATTTTAATAAATCTCAGTTTGAAATGCTGATACTCAGCATTTAATGCACAAGGTTCGAGACTAATTATAGTAGGTGAACAGTTCCAAGCAGTGGGTGGAGACGCTCAGGAAAAAAGAAAGACATGATGAAACTCAGTTTACCATCAAAATTGATGATTTTCTGGGTTTCATCCCCCACTAAATGCTAATGTACTTTTTTGCAGCTTTTTTTTTAATCTCACCCTGTGTATGACCAAACTTAGGGTTGTGGTGCTGTGTTTTTCTTACTTTCCGGATAACTTTAATATGTCAACAATTTCTAAAAATCAGTGCAAATGAAAATGTGCAGCCCAAGTCTAATGCACCTAAAGACTTGAAGCTGGTCAAGGTTGCAGTATTTAATTGCATCACAGCATAAACAAAGTAATCACTTGCAAATGTGTGATATAAACTACTTTTTCATTAATAATACATGTCAAAAAGTCCAAGATTCAAAAAACCATCTGCTGAAGTTAAAAATTCAAAATATATAAATATTCTGAGGGTCCTTTCTTAACCTGATCATGCACTATGGTAGCATGTTATGGATGCTAGATTTTCTATAGTCCATAGCATGCCAGATAGCTCATATACAGTTCCGTAAACATCTGGATATGTAAACGTACCATGCTAATGTTCATAATAATGTTGCAAAGCGAGCAAGGAGATAAAAGATGCAGCAGCACTTTTGTTGTGCTGGCTTTAAGTAATAATGACCCTGCCCATTAGCATTTTTCTAGTTGACGCTGGAAAACACTCAGGTGAAATTTTCTTATATGGAGTCCCACATTCCTAATCTTGTCTAGGGTAGAAAGGCTGGTGAACGAACACTTAAGAGCTAAATCTCCTGGAGTTTAGTAACTGTGCATTTTTTACAGTAGATCTTCAAAGAGTTTAGATGCTCCTTCAACCATAGCACTACTAGGCCTTCGTAGCACTTGATTCTAAGCTCAAATGAGAAAGTTATGACCCCCCAAAGTGAAGGGGGTCCTGTTGTTTGAAAAATTGGATAGAACACTCTTATTTTCATGCATTTTACTATCTATGAACAAACATTTGAAACCTTATGCTAGAACACCTATCCTCCTATAAACATGAGATTAATAATTTAATCAAGTGTAGACTTTTTTTTATTACCATTCATATTTTCTTAAAACTTGTAATAAGCCCAAATATTTGTGATAGTAGTCACTTAGTCATGGGGGCACTTAGGGGTTTGAACTAGGGATCTTTTGAATAGCAACCTAATACCCTAAGATTAACAACCCTAATGATGTCACTTGGGGTAATTTGCAATTCTCTCCCTAGATATGAAATGTTCTCTCCTCCCACCAATGAAAGCGATATAAAATTTCAAGCTTCGACTATGAAGCAATCCGTTTAACCTTCAACAAACGTAGAAATTAGTGTCAAAGATTGTACAAATAGGCTCAATTGCATATGACCCCAAGCATCTCAAAGGAGAACTTTGAATGATGGACCGGTTTACATTAGCACATGGTCATTTTCAAACACCTCAAATCATTGAAGCCCTTACAAATGTTGTCACGACCCTAACCTTGGGCTTGCGACCGAGGCAAAGGCTTGCAAAGGTGCAGGCCAAAAGGGAAACCCAGGAGTCACATTTCATGCTTCTAGAAGTGTGGGAAGGTGCGAATGAATGAAGTCGCACACTCCCAAGTGGGTTCCCACTTTGGGAGTTGGAGTCCTAATGAATTCCTGAATCTTCAGAGAGGTATTTCAAAGGTCAAAATTCATTGGATTAAATAATTTTTTATACCATTGAAAAGCTCTTGGAACTTAAATGTCTAAAATGGCCTCACATGACCCATTTGAATACTTGAAACACAAGTTATGGCCAAAAGAAGGGCCGAAGGTCAAAGCGCCAATTTGACTCCCGACCATTAAAAGTTGGGAATCACCCTGAAATATGTGCATGCAAGTGGCATGTCATGTATTTTTGGAAAGATCTCGACAAGGGCTACAACTTGCTTTAATCTTTACAAGAAATTAAGGGCCTCCAAAATGTCGGGAGTTCCAATTTTGAGAATTTTGGGACTCCCAACTTGGAAGTCCCATGACAAAATGACATTTGGATGTAGCCCCCATGGCTAATCATAGAGAATACTATAAGGGGGAAGGTTGTGGCTTCCCCCAAGTTTGAGTCATGGTGAATCTTGTGAGTGTGTGTATGCTCGTGGTTCGTCCGTGCACCAAAAATGCTCTAACCATGCATTAACCAACTTGTTGTTTGGGTTGTGCAGGTTCGTGTGAATAATTGACCCAGTTCTCATTCAGCTTAATCCCCATCCCGGAGCTCCAGCACGCCCCTCTACCCCCAAAGTGCTACAAACTAAGGAACGTACCCCAACTATTTCTTCCACTATTTTCATTTTTGGACTTGCATTTGAGTTGTTCAAAGAGTGTGGGGGTGCATCAAATGCATTGTACTATTTTATAAGGAGATAGTGGTTTCATAGGGTTGTGGGGAAAAAATCTTTAAGAAGATCCATGAAGACATTCAAGACAATTCTTGAAAACCATAACAAAAAATGAATCCAGTACTATTTTAAAATATTGGAAGTTTTAGATAATAAGAGGTGGTATCCAATAAGATAAAGGTAAGAACCTTTCTGGCACCTTTGCTTGTATAGAAGAACACATGAACATCGAAAAAACCCATAAACAACTAGTAGTCTTGCTCTGAGCTCACTCTTGGTGCTTTTGCTTGGACAAAAAAACTCGTGTAGATGTTAAAAGAACCCACCAATGTTGGAAGAACTCAAAAAAATTGGTAATTAACTTGTTATTTTCATTGTTAATGCCTCTATATAAACCTTAAACCCATAGATGTTGGAAGAACCCACCAGTGTTGGAAGAACCCAAACAACTTGGTAATTAGCTTGTTCCTCACCCTCCTAATGCCTATGTTTGCACATAAGAACCCATAGACGTCGAAATAAACCACTGGTGTTAGAAGAACCCACAGACGTCGGAAGAAAACCTATAATCTCTTCAATAACAAAGACCTTCGAAAATTAAAGGAAAAAATTTGGATACAAGAAGCTTGGTTGATGTTGGTTGATGAAGGAAATGAAAAGAACAAAGAAAACAAGTTTTAACGACGACGGGTTTAGGGTTTAGGGCAAAAGGCATCGCTATGAACCTCATCCCACTCATGTTTGAACTAAAACGCATTAGAAAGTGGGCACGTGGTAGCAGAAAAATTTTAACCACTTAATCAAAAAGAGGGTTTTGCTTTTGTCAAGTAACGCCTTTAGTTCATTTGATTGTGATTGTACCTTTTTGGGCCTCCAAACTAAATTTACATAGCTTATATCCCTAGAAACTTGGGCAACAAACTAGGTGCAGGGGAATTTATTACTTGATATTTGGGCAACCAACTCATTGTCAACAAGTAATGTCCCTTGATTTATGGGAAACATTAACATGGTTATATCAAGGACTTTATCCCTTGACTTTGGGCAACAAATTGGCTATATGCATATTTGACCCTTTAGGCTACCAATAACATCATTACATTCCTTGCACCTATGGCCCCTATATGGGCATTTAGTACCATGTCCCACTAAAATATCCTACTAACCATGACAATTGCAAGGCACATAATATAGACCAAATATTGTACAAAAATCATACCACAATAACCTCAAAATAAATACTAGAGCACCAACACAAGTGGTCTAAAAAGAAAAATATTCAAAACAACATTTGAGGAGTCCCAAAAAACAAGTTGCTCAAAACACACAAAACATGTAGGGGGCTTTAGTGCACAAGCACCTCAAAGTCACCATGCATAAGTTCAAAGTCTACCATGCATTACATCCCTAACAAGGGTGCATGGGACTCTAGACTCCATGCCACACTCACATAAACTCTTTGTTTCATAGCAATACCCATCATCTCAAACATGAGAATCTCATGAGTGTCCTTCACCTCTAAGAGCTCCTCAATTGGCAATGTGTGCAAGGGATGCACTACAACTTGTCCACCTGCAACACTCCATTCCCAAATGTCGAATGTCAGAGCCTAAGGCTCCAATGTTTCCTTATAGCTAACAAATGAATAGCTGAAGTAACAATGTCATGTTTGGCTACATGATATGCCAACCAAAAAAGGTTAGAACTTGTTAACCTTTTCCAGGTCTTTGATACAAGACAAACATCCCACAACCTATTTGACAATTTGCGAAAATCATGCAACTTATCCACAAGCAATGGTCGTATGACCTTAATGAAGACATCATCAAGGACCATTGGAATGAACGAGCCGTAAGAATAATCACTACACTAAAACATGACAAATATGGTTACACCCATAATTGGGTTTGTAGTTGTAAATGTCATTCATGACTACATGACTATGTAATGAATATGGACACATTGCTTATCCACTAGTTGTATTTTTGTCCTAGTTGTAAATGCCAACAAATATATTAAATATTAACTTCAATTTAATATAGCTATTTGGTAGGTAGGTAGGTAGGTAGGCCTAAATAGATGGGTAAGTAGGATCCTATTTATTTTTTGGTGACAAGACTTTTTTATTGGCTCATCACAAGTAATATTTGCATTTTGAATATACTTAATGCATATATTGTGTGTAGACCAATACTTTTTCACCTAGTTATATAGTTTCCAAAGTTGAACCTTGTTGACAAAGGATATGGGATAAATTTACAACATTATCTCACATCATCCTTTGTCGCATACAAAAAATACCCTACTTTGACCATTATTATCTTTTCCATACTTTGTCCAAATGAAAATAATAAATTTCATTCATAATTCTTTTCCCAAGATTTACACATCTATTTTAAAAAAAACAAAAATATCAAGTAATTTGATTGAAAATGGATTTGAATCTTCACTATTTCATACATTTGAATAACAATGATATCTTGAAGAATTTTTTTTGAATAAAAAAATTTGTAAATAAACATATTTCAAATATTTCAAATATTTTCCCACATTTTAACAATATAATGAATCAATAAAAATGGTATAAATGTTGTGTTATATTTAATTGTAATTATTAAAAATAATAATCAAATATGTAATCTATGAAACATATAATATTATTTTCAACATTTGAAAATTTTATACGAAGTATTAAAATTATTTAAATGTCATAAATATTAATTTATACACATATATTTTTTATCAAATTTTATTGTGAATAGTAAATTTTAAATTTTAAATGTTTTTTCAAGTCGTTAAATGTGATTGAATATATTTAAAATATTTAAAAATTCCAAGTTGTATCACCAAATATTTTGATAAATTACTAAAAATCAATATTCTTTGCTACCCATCACATGGAAACACGAAAAAAAATGCCATTTTGGGGCATGTGGATTTCTTGTGAAATTCGTTGGATATCATTAATAAGAATATATTTCATTATTTGATGTCAAAAAATTCAAAAAATATATTCATTTAAATAAATCTTTGAGCAAAAGTCTCAACTTAAATGTTTTAATAATACTATAGGCATCAATTTTTTACTTAATTTTATGGTTTCAAAAACTTTGGCAATTTGTTTTCCATTTTTTGGGATTTTTTTCAAAAATGAAAAAAATCCCCAAAATTTGTTTTAGCCATGATCCAGAAATTCAAAATATATAATTAGTGACTCTAAAGCAAAAGTGATAGAAATTATAAGGTATAAGTTATTTATTTGTGTTATAATTATGTGTTTGATCATTTACAAGTTTATAATATGCTTACTAAGTATGTATGTTTACCTTCTAAGTCTTTTCCCTTTTAATTCATAAGTTTTTAATATTTCAAATTATATATTATTAAATAATTATATGGTGTTCATGAAGAAGATTTTTAGTCACGTAGTCATATCCATGGTTACAAAAATATGACTAGGCACAAAAACATGGCATATATGGTTATATGCTTAAAAATGGTCATTAGTCATATTTGTCTTAGTCATAAATGTCAAGTTTTGGTGTAGTGAATGTGTTCAAATTGTTGTCGCATGAGTAATATTTGCACAATGACGATTAACAAATCTTGGATTTCCAGTCTTGGACCATTTGGTGTTCTTGTTGTTTACCATTTGTTATCATGATGGAACATAATTAACCCAACAATTCTGAAACCATTATTACTTCTACTTTTGACTACAAATGAAAATATCAATCATAATAACATGTTGCAACTCTTAATTAATGCAATTCCTAGGATATTCAAACCCTTCATAGTACCCTAACTAATGCACTCCCAACCTCCTCAAAGGATTCAAATGTGAGTTTAAGATGAAAACAACGGAAGAATAGGAAGTTGGGGCACATTCTTTAGCTCATAGCACTTCAAGGGTAGAGGGGCGTGCTGGAGTTTCAGAATGGGACTAAGAAGATTGACAAGCACTTTAATCACTCACACAAACTTGCACAAACCAAACAACCAGTTGGTTAGTGCATAGTTGGAACATTTTTGGTGCTAGGATGAGCCATGGGCAAACTCGAATTCACAAGACTCACCACGGCCCGGATTTGGGGGAAGTCGTCACTTTCCCCCTTATAGTATACTTTGTGCCTCTCCATGAGGCCCACATCCAAATGGCATTTTGTCCCAGGACTCCCAAGTGGGAATCCCAAAATTCCCAAGCTTGGGATTCCCACGACTTTGGGGGCCCATAATTTTGTGTGCAGACCTCCGATCAAGATGAGGTCTAAGGAAAAGTTGTAGGCCTCATTGAAAGCTTTCCAACGGTATGTCGCAAGTCACCTACACGCAAGGAAATTAGGGCGATTCCTGACTTTTAATGGTCGGGAGTCAAATTGGCAATTTGACTCCCAGCCCTTCTTTTGGCCATAACGTGTTTCAGGTGTCCAAATGGGTCATGCGAGCCCATTTTAGACATCTACGTTTCAAGAGATTTTCAATGATATATAAAGTCTCAATCCAATGAGTTTTGATTCCTACAATCGCCCTCTAAATATTCGGGAATCCATTGGGATTCTAACTCCCAAAATGGGAGGTCACTTGGGAGTGTGAGGGTTCATTCCCTCACACTCTTTTAGACTCTCGTGAACATGAAATGTGACTCCCGGGCTTAGTTTTGGCCCACACCTTTGCAAGCCCTTGCCTTGGTTGCAAGCCCAAGGTTAGGGTTGCGACACTAACATCAATTAAATAGGCAAAAATTTTATTGCAAAATTACATGGTTGCTGCCACAAGTGTAATGAACATTGTTGCTGCTTCAATAAAGGTTGCTTTTTGTAATGAAGTTCAACTTGTAATCTACTTGCTGTAATTCTATCCTTGAGAATGATTGTTGAAAGCCAATCAACTTTAACAGTATCAAAAACCATAATGGGTTGAATTGGGATAATGATGTATCAAAACAAATAACTAACATTGTGAATGACACTTTTTAGCTACCATTACCTACTCTGAATAAAGTATAAAAATCAGTGGTCCCTAATAGTGGTGTTGATCAACATAACAATCCTAGGTTGGAAATTTATAAAACAATAATACAAATGTTCAATTCAATGTCCAACAGTGGGACCCACCCTGAGATGGTTTTAGTTCAATAGACAATGGTTTGAACAAATACATATTTGTAAATACTTTGACTGCTAAGGTTGACAACTTATAAACTTGACTTGGGCACCTTTGAACAAATTCCAAAACCAGTATAACACCTACATACAAAAGTTTTGTAAAACACACATATTAAAGGATTAATCTAGATCTAATTAATCCATTTTAGGATTAGTCCATATGTGATCACCTTGTAATATGTTAACCCCCATGTGGTATGTTTTAGATCCTCCATCAAAAAATCACACAAAGTAAAAATCAGTCAAGTTAAACATGGCACAATTTCACTGATCATTTTCCAACTTCTATTCCTACTGCAATGAATGTTTCAAAAGAAAATTGGAATTGAAGAGTAATGCTAGAATTCTTTTAGAACAAGTATGGCTTGCATTAAATGAGTTCATGCATGAGAATTAAAAATATAAAAGCCACCTTAAACACCAAGAACCCAACAAATGATATATTAGTTAATTAATTAATATTTAATATTCCATAGACATCTTCCCTTCCTCAAGCTCATAAAATTGATGTTTAGTATGTTTTGATACAAGTTGATATGTCATTTAGTGTAAGAGCTACAGGAATTGAAAATCAATTTGAAGGAATCTTTGATGCAAATGTTCATGCACCTAGTAGGTTTGTAGGTAGTAGGTGAGGTTGTGTCATAGAAACCAAAACACAACATGGTGGGAAAAAATTATAGATATCTGGAAACATGTATTGCACCCATATGTGGGAGTTGTAGCCACATGCATTCCATGAAAGAAATAACACTAGCACTTCCCTCCAAACAACTTGTTGGAGTTTTTTTTAACATGGGGAGGGGGAGATTGATAGCTATTCTAGTGCAAGCATCACAAAATCATTGAAAGCTCACATCATGATTTTTCTCACCTTAAATATGAAAATCCATAGGGCTACACCTTTGTGGCATAATTGAACTTTACATTGGTGATAATGTTGATCCATCCCAACATTAGTGATCAACAAGACCATGTAGATGCAACTACAAACATTATGCAAAACATCAATTATATTTAGTTCACAACAAAAGAGCAAAAGTCAATGCCTCCCAAGGAAACAAACCTTATGGAAAAGCAATAGCACCAAAATACAAGGCCACTGCATGTCAAATCTATAAAGAAGGAAGTTACAAAGCAAGCTTTCCTATCTTATGTGTATGACATTGATGAAAAGTCAAAGACTCATAAGAAGGAATGTACAATCAAGATGTAACATGAGATGGAACAACAAAAAACCCTTTGAGGACTATAAGACACCACCTACTTCTTTAGTCACAAGTCAAGTTTAGTGTATAACCTATGGCAAAATTTAAAATCTAACCCATGAAACTTGATTACAATAAACTAGTAGCTTCCATTTCCATGTGAGATCAAATACACATGAAATGCTAGCTACATTGAACTTAATTGACATTTTGAACATGTAAAACAAAGTGAAAATGTAGTTTAGCAAACCATGGTAGCTTGCAGATACTTGACACAAACTCAGTTGAATTTCATAAACAAGTGAGTCAAAATAAGTTGAATGTAGATAAGTTTAGTAGACTAACCTTGATGTTAAATATGGTTGATGTGTGTAGCTTAATCGTTGCAAAGGTGTGAGCACCTACAATTCACCACAATGGCCAAAAACAACGTGCAAGGAGACAAGCAAATGTTGAAAAATGTGCAACTTGAGACAAGTGAATGACAACTAAACTAACAAACCTTAAAACAACAATAAGCAAAACTTTAGCCTTCTTTGTTCCAAATTTTTGTGAAAATACTATTAATAAAGCCTAAAAATAAAAATCGAATTGCATTGCCAAACAAGAGGAAATTTTAAAAAATGAAACCCAATTATATACATATATAAGCCAAAATTATAGAAGGATGATCCAAATTATTTTATTCAAAAAAGGTTTGTTAAAAATCTAGTTAAAATATACTGCCACATTTTGAACAAATCGCCACAATTTCATAATAAAAACTCTTAACAAAAATGACAACAGAAAGTGAACTACAAATGATTTTGTTAGTTTTAAAAATGAATACAAGTGTGCTTATCAATCAAATATTCATTATACCCACATTTCATCCATTTCATTCACTTACTCATGGAAGATGGGACATGGCACAATTGACGGTTGTGCGCATGATCTATAAATGCAAGTTGTTCAATGCTCTAATGTAGACTTTGAAATGTCACACACACGAATGATATGGCACTAGCTAATGCCATTCCCTCATACCAATGTGCTTACAATTGTTTACAAGCTATGAATATCACGTCCAATAATGTTTTTTTGCAATCATTGAACCTCCCTCTTAATCCCCCAAGGTAACCTTTGGTTTTTTTGTCTTTCTCATTTTAAACAATTCTTGGTTCTAAAATTTATTGTAGCTTAGGTGCACAAGGACATCACCCAACTTGGTTGTTCATACATTGAGAGGATTTATTTACAACAAATTTGCCTCGTTTTTATTTTATTGCATCAATTGTGTTTAAAAGGTCCATGCTACAACCTTAAAAAGGACTATGGTGGTGAAGAAACTTCCTGGCTTTGAGGAATACAAAAAAAATTGTGTCGTAACACACAAAGCAAGAAGCAACCCCTTGAGACTATCCAACATGTTTCAACATCAAGTGGTGACCATCAATCTGATTCACATGGATCAGAGTTCTTGGTGGGTGAGGAACCCTCTTCAAGTTCATTAGACACTTTTGATTTTGAGCATAGGAAATTAGGTGGTCAACCAAGTTGATTCACAGGAGAAAGAGGGAAGGTAAGGTTGTTGCAAATTTTTGGCATTAACAAGAACTAGCTTGGTTGTGTGAATGTAACATTAGTTCACATTGCCACTAATGTTCCACTAATGGGTTTTGATTAGGGTGTCATTTGAGTTTTAAACATGGTTGTGCAACTTAATCAATGTAGTGATTTGTCTATATATATATTTCTCTCTTGTGTGTCCAATTTTGTAGGTTTGTTGGCTCTAGCCATGGGGATTAACGTACAAAAAAGGTGGATTTGATGGCTCTGGCCATGGGGATTAGAGTACAGAAATTGTTCCTTGGATGGTTGTGGCCATGGGGATCACAACACACAAATGTTAGATTTGTTGGCTTTGGCCATGAAGATCAAAATACACAAAAAGGGCTACGTTTGTTTGCTTTGTTATTATTGGTATCACATAGTGCCTAATTGGTCCTTGAATTGATGCAATTCTTACCTTTTCTTCTCTATTCCTTTCTCACACATGCATAACTTTTCCCACCAATTATAGATAACCCAAGAACATCAAGAAAGATAGTTTGTTTATTTTCTATTGACAATGTTAGCATGCCAAGTTCATCTTCAGCTAGAAGTCAATTAGACTAATATGCATTTGTGTTAGACTTGTATGTGGACTTGGGCCATTAATATTTCCACATGAAAACTTGCAAAAAATTGAACTTCTAAAGTCATGGAAGTTTAAAGTACCTACCTTGAAGAGGACCATGTCATAAGCAATTGCATGCAAATCAAAAATGGATGATGTTGATGTCATATGGAACATTGCCCTTAATGAATTTGAAACAAAGCCAAATGATGGGCAAGAATCATATGTTGGTGATGAATCAAACATTGAAGGGGATGGTGCCATGGCCCAAAAGCCATTGTTTGACAACATTTACCTTGTTAAATCAAGTGTCTCTACATTTGATACAACCCCTACATTTGTCTCTAGTGCAATCATTTCTCCAGGGGGATATGAATTGGGGAGTAATGCCTAGTGCATTGAATGGTGGCCTTGTTCAAGGTCAAATGCTTGGATTAATGAATAAAGTTGTGCCCACCAACTTGGGGAACCTATCTTTTGGAATTCAAGTGGGTTTGGGTGGGTTTTCGAACTTGAACACAATGGGGCAATTGAATCCATTGCAACTTTTACAGGCTATGCAAACATGGCGTACATTGGCATCACTAGGGGTATGCCAAGTGGGACAACAAGGAGGGATGCAAAACATATTTCATGGTTAGTCATTGGACCAACATGGACAAGGGGCAATTGCTTCAGTGCAGAAAGTAGTTGGAATCATGGGAACACAAGTTTCTGTCCAACCATAGGTGACACAAAAGGTGCACAAATTTGGTGCTATAGTGGGGGGAAAGGACTCGATAATTATCCTTAGCTTGTCTAAAAAAGAATGCCAGTCTATACAACGAAAGGCGTGAAGGATAATAGTCAATAATGCATGCAAGCAAGCCATCATCAAAATGGCTAATGGGTAGAAGCCTTTTTATGTGACATGTGACTCATTTGGGAAGCCCAAACCCCCCCCACATAAATATATGGTTTAACATGTTGCATGGCTATGCTAGTATTTTGGATCTTAACATAGACAACATGAATGCCTAGCCCTATGCATTGATGAATATGATGAAAAGTAGATTAGAGGAAAACTAGGAATATGTTGGGTATGATTTGCCATATCAGGAATTCAAAGCACAAGTGAAAGTGTTTTTGAAAAATAGATCGCATGCTCTAAAGCTTCTTATTGAGGCATGTGTAGTAAGGCCTGATGATTATGTAGAGGAACATTGGAAATGCTTGAAATTACTTATTGCCTCGAAGGTGAAATAAGGCAAGGTAGCCAAGAATTGTGCCATGAGGGCACTTGTCAACATTCCAAGTCATTCTAGCCATGGTGGGGAGGCTGTTGCGGTTGGAAGATTGGTGAGTTGTTACCTACATTATTCAGGGTGTAAATTTCTAATATACATTTTTTTTCATGTTTATGTTTGTGTTCTTAGATAAGTTGTCATTTCTTGTTTTCTATTAGGTATTAGACTAGGTTGTTGGCCTTTGTAAATCTTATCCCATCTTTGGTTGTTAGCATCCTCTTTCATAAATCTAGGTTAATAAGTATGTTGTCATTTGGTGTAGGAGAACGAATTAGGATGCCCACCAACCCCAACTGAGTTAAATGTGGATCTATTAAAAGTGAAAGGGGCTACAAGACCTGGTGTTTCAACACATTCAAAAGTGTTGCTTCTCCATCTATGAATATGGTAAAGAATATTATTTAAACTTCACTTGTTTTTTAACTTGTTAGTGAGTAGTTGTTAACAAGTATGTCTACATTAACTTAAATATTTGCAATAGTGGAAGGCTCATGGGTTTGAAAACTAGATGTGGTTGTAATGTCTTATATGAATTGTTTGAATGTTGGTCATGTGTGAACTTGAATATAGGGAGGTTCAATTTGTAAGCCCCAAGGAGTATCCCCATGCACACCAAGTGGGAATGACGCCAATAATTGGTAGCATAGGCTTAGCACATTAAGGAGCTTTATGGCTCAAATTATTATTGCCATGACAAAAATTAATGCCCCTACAAAAGTTGTGGAAAAGACCAAAGATAAAGAGGACAAAGTTGCCAAGGTGCCAAGCATGTCATCAAGGATGAAACCTTGTGATCTGGATGAGACCTTTGAAGGTAATGCACTTCTTGCAATAAACAACCATGAATTTATGGTCATTGATGAAAATTTGGTGGGTTTCTTGACCCAAACATTTTGAGGCCTATTGTGTGTAATCTTATTGTAGATCATTGTTTTTATAATGCAACTAGTGACCTCTAAAATGTGTGGTGTCTTATTAACTTTCATGATCAACTTTTAATTCTACCTTGGTGTGATTAATTGTTGGGTAATTTAAATGCTCTCACTAGAATTGCCTAAATAATACAAAGTTCATTAAGGTATCTAGGTATTTTGACCTTTCAAATCATTCTACACAAACATGTACCTTTGTTGCTTAAAGAGAATAACAAACATAGTCATTGGGCTGCCACTATACTATTGCAAATTGGCAGGTTACTAGGTCTATTAATCAAGTTATTGACCATATATATACATGGTTGGGATATGTTGCATGGCTATGAATTATAAAGATGGTTTTTGCACTATGTGTAGGATGAAGGAGATGCCATGGACTATTCTAAATCAAGGTCTAAAGACACAAAAACCTAGCATGACCCCTTGGTTGATGCCAACCATATGCATGCAAGTCACTTGTTGCCCATGAATTATATTTTAACAAGAAGCCAAATTGGCAAGGAAGAATATTAATTTAAAATATCATAGGCAACAACCATGCCAACCCAATTACTTTGAGTCAGTGTTCATAAATATATTGAGTTGACATTTGTTATGACTATCAACTAACCTGATTTCTATACTATGTAGGCTAAAGGAAGTGCCATGAACACTTTTAAATATGGTTCAAGAGGTGTAAATGCCAAGCATGACCCCTTGGTTGATGGCACCCATAACTAGGCAAGTCATTTGTTGCCCTAAATTTTGTTTTAGCAAGAAGCCACATTGGCAAGGATGAATATGAATTTAAAGTTTTAGAAGCAACAACCCTACTAGCCCGATTACTTTGAGTTAGTAATTATATATTGAATTGGCATTTGCTATGATTATCAACTAACATGGTTTCTATATTATGTAGGTTGAAAGAAGTGCCATGAACACCTAAAAATCTAGTTTAGGAGGTGTAAATGCCAAGCATGACCCCTTGGTTGATGGCAACCATAACCATGCAAGTCATTTGTTGCCCTAAATTATGTTTTAGTAGGAAGCCACATTGACAAAGAAGTAGAGGCAACAATCCAACTAGCCTGATTATTCTTGAATTGTTGTTTAGTAGTATTTTGAATTGGCATTTGCTATGACTATCAACTAATATGGTTTCTATACTATGTGAAGGTTGAAGGAAATGCCATGGACACTTTTAAATTTGGTTTAAAAGGTGTAAATGCGCATCAAGAACACTTGGTTGATGGTAGCCGTAACTAGGCAAGTCATGTTGAAGATTATGATGTAGATGAAACATAGAAATGGTGTGGTAGATATTAGAAACAATGTGTTAGATAAGTGTTGCAAGCAATCAAAGACATAGGTAGATTTCAGATATGTTAGTACCACAAACATGTTAGAATAAAGAGGGAGAGAAATAGTTATCCCATATGGTTTGTCAATGTGATGGTACAGGGAAGGGAATAAAGAGCAAGGTTGGAGGGGAGTTGGATATTTCACTCCAAGCATTGTTCACATACTTGTGTGATCTATGTGCTTTTGATTGCGCAATTTCTCCTCTGATCCTATTGTTTTTAACAGGTTATGGGCCCACTCATGTGAGTTGCATGATTAGAGGTTTGATTGTTTGTGTGCATCGAGAGAGATCTTGAGGTTTTGTGTTTGTTGGAGGTGCAAGTTTGCACTTTTGGAGGGTTTTTGAAGCGCTTTTGGAGCCTTGGAGAAATTTTGAAGAGCTTTGGAGGAGCTTTGAGGTTTTGGAGCCCATTTGGAGTTTCAAGGTGCACAAGTGCTTGATTGGTGCTCTTTGGAGGTATTTGGAAGCATTGGATCTACATGTGTGCACATTCCAACATTGTAAGTCTTGATTTGAGTCATTGAGATTGCATGTGTGCACATTCCAACATTGTAAGTCTTGATTTGAGTCATTGAGATTGCATGTGTGCACATTCTAACATTGTAAGTCTTGATTTGAGTCATTGAGATGTATTTGTGCACATTTGATTCATAGAGCACTTGATTTGAGTTGGTTGAGTGCATTTTGAGTGTTTGAAGAGCCATTGATAAAAGTGGGAGCCATTAAGGGCCGAATTTTGTGATTAGAGGTGCATTGGAGCAAAATTCAGCCTTCCAAGGGTTAGAGTGTGTTTATGAGAGTGCATTGAGGCAAATTGCGTGTAAGAGTGTTCATTAGGCACTAATTGGCATTTGGTTGAGCACATAAGTGGGTAGAGAGGTCAAATTTGAGTGCAAAATGGCATTGTTTGAGGGAGAGAGCACTAGAGTCATTGATAAGTTCAATGGGGAGAACTTCAACCTTTGGAAGTTCAAGATGGAGATGGTGTTGGCCTCCATGGACCTTTGGG
>Ga0116231_10001710_pt1 | contig 45558 bp, 34 predicted proteins | sample S1TSphgellanicum_2_FD_89695 | JGI IMG/M metagenome (GOLD analysis project Ga0116231, IMG submission 89695) | Host-associated microbial communities from peat moss isolated from Minnesota, USA - S1T2_Fd - Sphagnum magellanicum MG | ecosystem: Host-associated > Plants > Peat moss > Unclassified... | reverse complement strand
TTTTTTTTTTTTTTTTTTTTTTTTTTTTTTTTTTTTTTTTTTTTTTTTTTTGTGTGTGTTGAAAATTTCAACATTGCTGAAAATAATGTAATTAGTGTGAAAGTTGCCAATGTAGTAGCGTATGATAAGTTATGTATTGTACAGGATCGTACAATGCTTCAAGTTTCATATCCATAATGCAACGGAATCCCTCTAAAATATTTTCCAAGGGTCTTGAATTTTTATTTTTCAATTTTGTGTCATAGGTGGACAAGCGATTGTCCACATTTTTGGCTACTTGTCAGACAAAAAAGTAGAAAAGTTTTTGAAACTCAACTATATACTTGCAAAGTGCAAGAACCTTTGGTCTAGATTATGGTAAGTTCAATGTTTTTTTTTGGCTTGAAGTATGGCAACTTTGGAACATTTTTTCCAAAACAATTCCTTTGTACTAGTCACAAGCCCTTTTTCTACGTCACCAAGTGGCAAAACCTTGGTTGCAAGGAAGGGTTTTAGAATGAATGGTATTGTAAAATAAATATTAAAATTGTTGCAATGACAAATATAAAACTTCCTTAAAAAACCTTGGTTATAAGGAAGTTTTTTAGAACGAATGGTATTGTAAAATAAATTTTAAAATTGTTACAATGACAATTATTTTAAGTATAATTGGAATTGCAACAAGTAGAATATAACAACTAATGTAGCTTGTGCAATTGAACACATATTACAATTCTCCATAGCATTAGGCAAACACAACAATAGAAGCCCATGTTTGTCCAAGACATAGGTTGTAATGATAGACTTGGCATCAAAAAATAACAAAATGCCCCAAAAGGGCCAAGAAGTTGATTTTTATTTTCTAATTTTGCATAAATGAGTTTCATGTTGACTTGTTTGCCCATTGCAAAATGAATGAGCTTCTTGTTTTCATATTCTTGTACTTTTGCTTTAGTGTTTTCATGTTTTTTGTTTTCATGTGCTTTTGTTTTAGTGTTTTCACAAATGATGATGAAAGTAGTGTGCTTGTGCATAGAATAAGTCAACAACTCAAGGAGGTGTAAAGAGTTACAAACGAGAAAGTTTTGAAAAGTTGTGAAGGACCTCTAAGCATGTGTAAGTGAGTTAACTTTTTTGAAAATTTCACATAGGTGCCAATGATGGCTAATGGGGAAGGCACCATTTGAACGCCTACTTGCTTAGCAAAAGTTGCAAGCTTTATTAATTTTTTAAAAAAATTATAGATAGTACTTCAACCTTGAAAACCCTTTGGAGGGCGGGGTCTCTAGAAGTCTCTTGGTGATTTTCATTTGACTTGTTTAGAATTTCAACCTTCAAAACCCATATGAAGGGTCTATAACTCTCTTGGAGATCTTCATTCAATTTTTTTTTGAACATGTTGCCATTTGGGATTCCAATTTGATTTCATTAGGTTTTGTGGGCGATGTAAATTAGATTTTCAAACTTTTGAACTATAAATTTTCCTTACCCCAATTTGATCTCATTAGGTTTTATGAGTGTGATTGAAATCTTCAAAACCCTTTTGCAAGTTTATGCTACCATTTGGCGCCCCAATTTTATCTCAATAGGTTTTATGGGTACAATTTTGGTTTTCAAAATCTTTATGCAAGTTTACATCTCCATTTGGGGCTCCAATTTGACCTTGTTAAGCTTTGTGGGGGACATTTTGATCTTCAAGACCCTTTGACAAGTTTGCCCTACCATTTGGTAGGTTTAATTTAACCTTTTTAGTTTTGTGAATATGATTTTGATATTCAAAACCCTTCAACAAGTTTGCAACTCCATGCTAGGGGTCCAATTTAACCTCATTTTATTTGTGGGTGTGATTTTCATCTTCAAAGCCCTTCAACAAGTCTACAACTCCATTTGGGGGTCCAATTTGACATCATTAGATTCTATGCATATGATTTTGATTTCCAAAATCAACTTTCAACAAGTTTGCGACTCCATGTGTGGAGGAATTAAACCCAAGTTCCATAAATAACTCTACCCATTGTAACACAAGCTACTTGCAAAAACACGCCAACCCAATATACCTAAAAGCTTTACAACTTGATCATCAACAAAAACATAATGCTCAGAACCCCAAAAATGTATAAAAACTTGATGTAGTTCGATCAATAATAGAAATATAATCCCCATAAACCAAAGGGGGTCAAAGTATGGTTGGGGTACCCAAAAGGATTATTTCATTTTATATTCACTAGATCCCTTCACTTATACATGTTGTTAAAATTTATTGATACATTCATATTGAAAGTTTGATTTTATTCATAAATAGATACATTACAAAGGTATTATTTTATGCATCGAATGTCAAATTTGAACAAGTTTAAGGATTCCTACCAAATCCTTGAAAAACATCCATGATTTTATCTCATGAGAAAAAAAAGTCCAAAGACTCATAAGCAATGTCTAAACAACTTTTTTTTGACCCATGAGTTTTATCACAAACACCTTATGTGTTAATGTATATAAAATTTATGAATGTGATAAGAACCAATTGCCCTATTGCAATGTAAAAAATTTCAAAAAATCAATTTCTTGAAATTTTTGGCCATTAATAAAACATGGTCCACATTGAATAAATTTTATTATTTTCACTTTCATAAATGAAAAAAATAGATATTTTAAAGGCTTGCATAAAATTTGGAACAAAATTATTTCATTTAACATGAAAAAAAAGTGAAATGTAAGACAAATCATGGGAAAAATGAAGAAAAGGGTGAATTTGGGAGTCCTATAAATGAATCATTATGTTTCAAAGGGGGTACCCCAATCATGTCTGGACCCAAGGATACATTAAAAAGTTGATTATGAACAAAAACATAATGTCTAGAAACCCAAGAATATATTTTTAAATTGTTTTTTCTTTAACAACAAAAAGACACATAAAAGCCCAATAAATCTTACAACATCAACATGGTTGAAAAAAATAGCTATAGACATTTCAAAAGAGGGTTAGTTGGAAAGGGTCAAATAAATAAAAATCAATGAAGGTAATTTACCTAATCATCATCAAGTTTTAGCTCTTTAATATAGTCATATTCTTTAATCAATCCATAATTTCCTTGTCTAAAACAACCTAAGCTAGGCATATTCAAAATTAGAGTACCCAAAATGATTGTCTAATGAAAAAAAAACTACAAAGGATTATTTTGGATTTTTACAATATTTATTATTTTATAATTATAGTGGATTGTTGTATGTTTATAACTAGAATGATGTTGATTAAACTAATACAAAAATCTGAAAATAAATTGGATACAATATAATGTCATTTTAAATATTTTTAGATAATTTGAATCCTTGTCCTAATATCAATTTCATCTTACAATATCAAAATGAACACACTAAGTAATGAAATTGACTTCAATTTTGTTTCATAAATTAAAAAATGCTTACATCTATGTCTGGCAATGTTCATTAAATGCATTTTATTAGATCATACATGCTATGAAGGTTACATAATTCATTCCACAAGGGTTGTAAGGAAAAAGACTATTTTTTTTGGCCATTTGGTTGGTTTTTTGCATTCATTAAACTTGAAATTTGTGGCCCAAAATGCATGTCACATGAGTAAAAAATAATCATGCAATAAAACATGTCAAGTTGTCTATAGAAGCTTATGTATTCATTTTATGCATTTGTGGTTTTTTACCAAAATATTAATTCATAACTACATACTCATGTGAAAAATCACCACCCCCATATGAATTATCCATATTTACACACTTAAATTGATTCCATGTTTATTATGTATTTAATAGATAGCAAAATTGAAGGAGTTTAATCTTATGTCCAAAAAGTTGTAACCTAATTGTGAATATGCCCATCTTTAGTATAATCCTTGAAGTTTATGTTTATCATGTAATTCAAGTACAAATCATTTGGCCATTTTTTTTACCATGGTGATAATTTTATCAAGATTTTCAACTTGTAAACAATAATACCTTGGAGTTGTCAACACACTAACAAGACTAGAAATTTTTTTAATCTCAATTTGAGACCCAAGAATCCCAAGAATATGTTTGGAAACAAGTCTAACATTTTCATGGGTCTACCACTAAGCAAGAAAATCGACACATTTATATAAAAGGATAGATCACCTCTAGATTAAAATAACTTTTCAATAACAAATGCACGTGTGAAGACTTTTTCATGGATGTTCCAACACCAAATATGTTAATATCGTTTTCTTCAACTTCAACAATATGTCCATTGAGTCCATTATATAAACATTGTTTGGATAGTAAAGTTTAATTGATCAAAAATTGTCATCAAAAGGGGGATGACCTTTTTTATATCATATTTAGTAATGAAACAAATTGCATTTCCAAGATCCCACAAAGTTTTCCATAATCCATAAGGATTTTAAAATGAAAATCTAACATCAAGGCTAACATATTATGAACTTGATGGGATTCAAAAGCTTTTAAAAAATCTACAAAAGGTTTGAACACCTTCACAAACTCTTGTTGCATAGTTTTGTTCAAAAGATGAAGCTTCACATCAAACTAATCAAATGTTCATTCCCATTAGCAAGGGGAATTGTTTTAGCTTCCATAACTATAATTAGGTTTATTACATTTGATAATAGCGAATGACCTTTGACTGATTCATCATACATGTAGTCACCACATGATTCAAACACTAAATGTTAGCTTCCATAATGCCCGCCCTTGGACCTTTGGGACTTTCTATTGTAAAATCAATTTATTTTGCTTCCCATAACACAATATTATGATTTGTTTAAATTCCAAAGTCTCCTCAAATGTTATAACTTTGTTAACAAACCTTGTCTTGATAGGTGTTTTCAACTTCCGATGTGACATTTCACTTGTAATGCATGTCTTTTCTCACTTTTGCTTCCCTTTGCTTAATTTTTTTTCCCATGTAATTGTCTTTTACAAACCAATTTTACATATTTTACACTTACCAAATTTAAACCCACATAAACCTTGTCAACATTTGTCACATACTAACATGCATTTAAAATAACAAATGCTCAATGCAAATACCTTTCATAAACAAAAAAAAGCTTCAAAGGTTCACAATCAATAATAGATCACAATGTTATAACCATAGTTTCAAGGTTGATGTATTCATCTTTCACAAAAGCAATCACATGGTGAATCAAGCCATTTTTTTCCAATAAAGCTTAAAGTTGTAAAGTCATGGCATAACTAGTAGTTTCATGCACTTCAAACAAACCCACAATATCATGCCTAGGTGTCTAATTCTCATCCAAATAATTATGACTAATGCAAATGTGTCCACCCCATTTTTGGACATTCAAAGATCAAAACTTCAAATAATAATGCATGCAAATTTTTAATTTGGCAGCACATGCAAGTTCATGGTCTTTGCAACCATTATAGGATGAATTTGTTCCATAAAAAATAAACAAGAAGGAAATACAATGTAGGGGCATTAACACAACACTAACCTATGTAGCCTAATATTTTTCACATGGGGATAGAAACTTATATAGCCTTTGCAAATATAAAACACAAGGTCCTCAACAAACATTTGTTTTATTTTATCATCATTCTTGTAAAGGTTTGTTCCACCAAAATATGTAGTGATTGTAAACCCTATTGGTCTAACCTTTTTCTTCCTTTTTGCTATGACCTATTTCAAAAAGTTCAACCATAAATTTTTGAATTAGTTGTAACTTTCTTTTTGCAACTAAACAAATATGACTAGAACCAATAAGTGTTTTCATGGGAACAATGTGGTTTGATTTGCTATATTTGATGGTTCCCTTCCTTAGAATGGAATTAAATTGCTTTAGAATGTTTCCAACTATTTGTTAATACTAATGGATGATACAACGCAACATTTGTGAATTTTCAAGATTAGTAGACAAGTTGTCATCTATATAAAAAAACCCCAACAAATTGATGTTATGTTGTGTATTAGTTTCCATTACCAAGTTTGAATTTTTATAGTTCCAAGTTGAACGTTGTCATTATTTGACAAGTAGTTGCCACATTGTGTGTGTGTACACTTTCAACATTTGACAAGCTACCAATTTGGTTCATGTTCACATCACAAGTTATTTCACCACTCCGTCGACACTTTCAACAAAAATCACCTCATTGTCAAACATTATAAAAATACTTTGAACAACAAACCTTAATTGCAAGTACAAAAACACAAATACACATGAAATCTCAAGACTAAAAATACAAATAATTAGAGTCTAAAGCTTTTGCAAAATCCATAGTATTTGTCATGCAAAAGAGAAAAAACACATGATGTTCATAAACCACTCCAAAAAACTAATGAAAGATGAAAAGGACAAAAAAGCAAAGGAAAACCCAATGGCTTGAATTTTGCAAAATTTGGAGTTGTTGCATACAAGATAGAATAGAAGAGCTCATAAACAATTAATTACATGAAAACAAAAACAACATTGAAAAGAAAAAAATGGAAAGGAAATAATTGTGAAGGTTATGTGTAGTCATTGTCAAAATACATCATTCATTAAAGCTCAAATGCAACAACAAAGCTTGAAGATTGAATTATGGCAATAGATGTCAAAGCTTGGAGCTTGAACAACAATTTGAAGCTCGTGTAACAATAGTAAAACTCCAAATTCAAAATGCAGCAAGAAACTTGTAGTTTGAAATGCAAGAACAAAGAAAAGCTTAAAACTTGATGAAATGAATTCAACAACAAAAAGTGCCAAGATGACGACACATAAGACCTCAAGTTGTGAATAAAGCCACCATTGAGAAGAGGGATTGACTAACAATGATAGAAAGCTTGACAAAGACAAAAAGCTTCACCTTCTTTTTGTGCCTTTAAACCCTAAACCCATATAAATCATATCCAATCATCTATCTATTGTAATAGCATATACAATTATCTAAGGGCTAATGTCCCTACATATAGGACTACAATAAGATTAGTACTTGCCTAAGGGACCTTTGTTGGTTGTGGATAAGGTTGATTAGGAAATAAATAGAAAGTCCAATTATGACATTATTCATATCCGGCTAACGTGCATGTTGATATCCTGACAAAATCACAATTCCACATGAAAAACCGATAAAAAGATAACCAACATTGGTTCTTTCATAAACCATACAATTCTTGAGGTTATGAAATAACTAGAACTAACAATTCTTTGATTTTGATGGATTTATTTATTTTTAAACACCCAAAATCAACAATTCTTTATTTTGAATTTCTCAAATAAATGGACCCAGTGATTATTTATTTTTAATGAAGAAACTCTGATTCTGAAAAATAAAATTGGAATTAGTTCAACGATAACTAAGAACCATCCACTGGATGTCTGTTATTACCCAGTTGTGGATGAACCTCAACAGAGTTAATATTTGGTTTCATCTTGGTAACCAATTCCGTAGGAAATAGGTCTCATATATAGGCAGATAGGTAGGAAAATAGGCAACTTCTTTGTAAGTAGAGGGTTTATACATAGCTGAGGGCTGTTTTTAGTACCTACCTACCTACCTACCTACAACCTGCTTGTGGTTTGTTAGGAGGTAGGTAGAAAAAAAAAGGTGATTGAGTTAACCACCATGGTTAGCTAGGGAACTGGAACCCAACAGAAAGCTGTTTCCTGATCACTTACCATTCATCCATCCTTCATGGTGTGCTGGTTCAGTGTGGCCGATCAGGACTAGTGGTTAACTACCATTTTAACCCTTGGTTCCAATCTTTGTTAAAAAAGAATTTTGAAAAAAAATCCTGTTAACATGGATTCGAACCAGGGTTAGGTCGGGGAGAAGAAAGCAGAACATAGAACATACCCCAACAATGGTTTGCAAAGGTTCATATAAGACATTAGGAAGGGCATTATGGACTTGTGTGTACACCAAACCATGTAACTATAGTAGGCCTAGGGTCAGTTTCCACATTGACAAAATGAATATAATTATTATTTTCCAAAAATTAATTTAAAATAAAATATTATTATTTATATATATATATACACAAAGAGACAAAAAAGAAGAGATCCCAAATTCCCAGTTGGTGTTTAGGCTAACTTTTTGCTTTAATATTGGCTCTTCCCTTTCAGGGTAGCACAGCCATTGTGTGATGTACCCGGAAACAGGCCAAAAGTTTGGTATCCCTAGGTTCTAGGGTCACGTGAAGGGTCCTTAAAACCCATTTAGGGCATCCTTGAAGGATCCACTTGGGCTTCACCATGCTAACCTTGTAACCCACCATGTGTTTTCCAATTTACTATGATGTTTAATATTTATTATCCTTATGATGAATGTAATTTAAAGGGTAGAGCGATTATGGGATGAGGATTGGAGCCCCTTGTTAGTGTGAAAGTTGAAAGTGGTGAAAGGGGGAAAAAGAAAATCTAACTTTGGATGAAAATTTGCAAAATTCATATGTGAATTCAAGTGAAGTGGAGTTGATTGATTCCTCCCACAAAGGAAGGTTTGGGGTTGAAGGTGATGAACCAAGCTTTTCTCAATTTGGAGTTTGAAAGCCGAGGATCGTTAGGTGTGTTTTGTATATGTCTTTTGCATGGGGAAGCCTATTGTGGGGCCCTTCTAACTAAGGGTCACCATGGTTCCCTTCCAAATCTTTGCGGTTAAGGGTATTTGTACAAGGGCCAAAGGTCAAAATAGGTATCCAAAGTTTGAGTACTTGATAGAATGATGGCTTTTCAATCCTTTGGAAAAAAAAAGGAAATTTTGGAAGCACCCACTTGGGAAAATACTCGAGGACTTAGATTGGGGATATTGTGGGTATAAGATGGTAAAGTGAGGCTCAAAGAGAAGATCACTTTATAAATAATTTTATTGTCCCAAATTTTGGTTTGAACAAATGGGGAAAAAAAAAGAAAGAAAAAAAAGAAACCCATACCTATGACTAATGTTCACTAGAAAATAATTTGCAAAAGGTTTAGCCAGAAAAAAAGAGAAAAAAAATTATTAATTTTTGCGAAAATTGTTGAGAATCAAACTCCCAATTTGTGAGAAAAAAGTGTTTATTGTCCAAACCATTGAGTTCCTAATTACATGTGATACACAACACACAATAGTGTACTTTGCACACACATTCCTCAACCGTTGAAATTCTGAAAAAAAAGAAATTGACATTTTTTAAAATATTAAATATAAATAAATATTTAACAAAGAAGTGCCCATTGTCAGTTGTAAGTAAAGATAGTGTTAGGGCAACTTGATTTGAAGTGGTCATCGAGCAAAAGTGTCCAAAATAGTTGGGTTGGGTTGGGTTGGGATGGGTTGGGTTGGGTTGGGTTGGCTAAAGTAGTTTTGTTTAAAGATTCCTTATATATGGTCAAATATGATTTAAGTTCTTTGAGGAATTTGATTGGAACTAATACAATAATGTTGCATGTTAGTTAATTAATACAATAAATAGTAGATTTAATGTTTTGAGTTAATTCAGTTGTCAGAATGTTGGTTCCAAACTTGTACACAACTTGGAAGTATAATGGGTTTCATGCATTGCACCAAATGAATTTGTTGTCTAATAGGGGATGAATTAAACAAACCCAAAAATTTCAAACATAGATAGATAGTCCTAAAATTTCTAAAAGCTCAATGCCCACTCCAACAAATGGGAATGAATACCCACAAAAAACTCTTTGAAAATGTGATGGGCCCTCCTCCTCCTCATCAACCCAATAGAACTCTTCAACTATCACTTGCAAATTGGGTTCACAATTCAAACCGATATTATTATTGTACCCTACAAAGATGTAAATTATGTTCCCTCTAGACAGATACAAAACTTTTTTTTAAAAGGAAGAGACTTCCCATCAATGAAATGCTCAGAGTTCTAACTAAATTCATCCTCACCCAACCAACAAGTGAGCCTCTAGAGGTGGCTACCATGTGCAAAATAGTGTGCAATAACTTCCCCATCCATACCCATAAACATGAAATCTTGAATTTTGTATAGTGAGATCAACAACTAGATGGCAGCACATATTATGGACCAATCAATATGAGCAACCAATCAAAGTATTTTTTCATAAATTTATAATTTATAAATTTATATTTACCCTTTTAGAATAAGCATTGTATCCTGATTCCTATGCATATTTGCAGATCAAACTCAATTTTCCTTTATTTTAAAACCCTGAACTTCATGTAAATTAATGTTGCATAAGCAATTATGTTGCTGCTGGCATGGTGGACCTACTCTCAGGTATGTATGTATGCAAAACGCCTCTTTCCTGTAGGCCCTTGGGATCACACAGGTTCTGCCCCAATAGCAGCTTTTCATTACATTTGTTTCATCTACATGTGCTCACTAAGTCCTCCCAATTTTACAAGTCAATTCTTGAATGCAAAGCTATGTGACTTTGCTGTCAACCTGTGAATTGCTATAAGGTACCAATTTGTCATTTTTAAACAAATGGGAACATGCATGTGTTCTTTATATGTTCTTTAGTAATTTCTTTACATGTGAAAATGTTCCTCACATTCCTAAAATTAATTACCTACATATTTCCAACCCAGTTGCAGCCTTTCAATGGATGCAAGTGTCTTCCATCATAATCCAATTGTACAATAAAGGTCTCTTTCCATTAGGTCTTTTCATTAGGTTATTGTGATCATAGTTGCACACAATATGTTATGATTAGAGCAGCCTAATGGAAAGCCATTGAAATGGGCCTTGATTATCATGACAAAGATTATAAATGTCATTTTACTATGATTCATAGTTTGATTCATACCTAGTTTTCACAACTCTTACATTTGTTGAATGCTTGATTACAATAATATAATTACATGGACAAAAAGCTATCACATTTATGGTCATTTTTAGTCCTATGATTACCATATGATAATTGCTAATGTACGTAAAGATATTGGCACATTCAAATTTCAAAATACATGGATAAGATATAGTCATTTTTTCGAGTTTATGGGTAAGATAAAAAAAGCTATCAATTTAGTTTTTAAAAACATCAATATGCTTTTGACATGTGATGTGAAAAATACATGGAATGTATTACTAATATTTCACACTTGAAATATAAATAATTACATATGAAAACTTGACACCTAATATACATTTCCCATCAATTTTGAATTATAACCAATTATTGTTTACCACGTGTTTTTATACACTAAGGATTTATTAATATATTAAAGATTAATTAACATGTTTAAACATAGGAAAAACAAGATTTTTTTCAAAATAAATAAAAAAGAAATTGCCACATTTCAAAGTTTATGTTTGGAAAGTAAAAATAACTATTAATTTAGTCAAAAAATATTTATATATTATCAACACATGATGTGAGAAATACATCGAGTCTAATACTAATATTTCACACTTGATAAATAAATGGTTGCATATGAAAACTTGACTATTGGTATACATATCTTACCACTTTTCAATTATAACTAACTATTATTAACCATGTGTTTTTTATACACTAAACATTTATTGATACATTAAGGGTCTATTGATATAGTAAGGATTTTTCAATACATTAACAAAAATTCAGCATATCTTATAAACATAGGAATAGTTAGAAATCTTTCAAAATAAATGGACAAGAGGCTACTAGATTTCTAAGTTTATGGGTAAGGTAAAATAATTGTTAATTTAATGGAAAAAAACCAATAGGCTATTAACAAGTGGTGTGAACAATACATTGATTATATTACAAATATTTCACATTGTAAAATAAAATGGTTACATATGAAAAAAAAACATTTATTATATATTTCTTGCCACTTTTTATTTTAACTAGTTGTTATTTACATTTTTCAGTCTATTTTAAGCATTTTGTTGAACTTTCAACAAGGATTATGTTGCAAATTAGAATGTGGGATCACATTTTTCAAACTTTTGCAAATAAAGTTACATGAATTTGTTTTTCACATATTATTCTTGTGTTATTCCAAAGGTGTTTTGGAAAACACTCGTAATGGTTTTACAAAGTTTTCAGATGTTGTTGTGATCTAATTCTATGTAAGTGAAATTTTACATTGTTTTTAGCATCTAGGATTAATTTTATGTTGATTATCACAAATTTAAACGTAAGGTGCATAAAACTAATATCTTTTACAATGGTTTTTATAAACATGGAAGTGAAATTGATGCATTTGTATGTGCATAACCATCCAGTTGAACTATAAGCATTGGAACCTTATTAAATGGGCCTTTTGATCATGAAGATTTCCTTTGGGAAGTAATTGACATTTGACACATGGATGCAACAAGGCTTTTGCCTTGTTGAAATTGCATTCATCCCGACAACTTGGGTGCCTAATTTCATAGTTGGCAAAAAAAATCAAGACGGTGGATGATGTTGATTTCTTTGTAAAAAACACATTATCCACCTTGAGAATGAATTGCAACAACCATGAATAGACAATGATTCCAAATTTTCAAGTTTCAAATTTTAATTTCCATGACATTCATGCCCCAAGATTTGCATGTCTATTATGCATGTATAGATGTGATGTTTGTCATCTTATCAATTAATTTTATTGTTACATAAACATGAAGCATGTGACCAACTTTTGCTTTTGTAATGTAATTTATGCCCATATAGCACTAAATTGGTTCACACAATTATATATAGGTACCAATTCCAATATGGTCCCAATGATCTCATAAATGTTGTCAAGGATATTACAAAAAACATTAATGTGTGTCCAAAAAAATTAGACATCAATGGTAAAGTAATCCCATCAAGGATTTGCCACAAAGGTACACAAAATTCCAAGGAAAAATGTTGTGGCTCTATAAAGAAAGGATGTAGAGTTTAATTCACCATTAAGATAATAAATATTTAATCAAACATGTATCAGAGTTATGTTTCATCCAACATAATCATGTTCATCAAGATGGTTTACATGTAAATGGTGACTTAAAAATGGGCAATAAATTTGCATTTGCCACTCATCTATCACAAGAGATGAAGGATTTTGTGATGGAACAACTAAAATTTTGTCTCAAATCATGGCAAAACATAGGCAATGTTCGAAAAAATCATGTTAGGGACATGTGAATTAAATAAAAATATGTTCTTCACTAAACAAGATGTTAAAGTGTTATCTAGGAAAGTGGCTCAAGAAACATACTAGTTACACAAGAATGATGCAAATAACATGTGTATGTAAATTCAACAAAACACTAACTTATTGTTTTACTATCAAGAAGCAAGGGTATAGGTGGATGACGATCTCATGAGAAAAACATGATTTTCATTTTTGGTATTTAAGCACCATGGCAAAGGGAGATGATGATTGAACATGGGCACTAGGGGGGTGTTGCAATTGATGCATCTTTTGGAACAAATGAAAAAAATATGATACATATGGTATGATACTTAACACATGCATGTAATATAATACATTGGTATACATGTCGTGTAGTATAATTGAAACATTGATAGGAAAAATTCAGGGACATAAATTAATACATGTAAAAATTTGCAAATGTTAATAGATTAATCATGCCTTCATTCATTATATCTTGTGTCCATGTTCAATTAACATGCTTTCAAGTATTTTCTATTCACACCATAATACACTGACACATTGATATATTATGAATTTTGGTAGTTCCCCTTTTATACCATGATGGTGTTTGACTAGTGACACAATGGCATCCATGTAACATATTGCATCACATCACAATGTAGGAAAAAAGACCTAATATCATGGATGCATGCTTTGAGTGAGGTCATTCACAAAATTCACCCATTACAGCATCCCAATGCTCTCATAGTTGATTGTACCTAAGGGGAAATCAATAGCATCAAGTAAAGTCCCGTCCCCCTCCCTTTTTCTATATAATTAATTAATTGTCAACTATGTATTATTTGTGTCACTCTTGTAGGACTATGTGGCCAAACATTGCCATTTTAATGTGTTTGGGGCATGTGAAAAAAACGTGGCAAAACAAACATGCATTGAGATAAAAGGACCTAGATTATGTAGTAATGTATTGTAAGAACTAGGAAACATCATGTATAATAGGGATTGTCCACCTAGAATTGGTGTTGAAATGTGGGTGATGAATAGGTTACATTATTTTTGTACCAAGTACATTGTAACTAAGGCAAAAACACGGCGTGTTGGCACAAAATGGACCTTTTAAAACTACATTTTTTTTTTTTTTGATTTAGACATTGTTTTAATTTACTTGCACCTATTTTTTAAAAAATTGACATTATAAAAAGTAGATTTCAACCTACTTGCATTTCATAATAACTTATTTGAATACCTATTAGATGTGTTTTTCTAAAATATTATTGTATAAGATTAAACATTATACTAATTTTAATTATTTAATCCAATCAAATTAGATGTTTAATAATTTTATGATACATTTTTTGGTACTTGTAATTCAATCCAAAAAAATACACTAACTTGTCCACTTGAACATGCTTTCACCCACATCTAACAAATTTCTTTTTTAGACATAACTACGATTGGAAAAATAAATAAATAAATGAAATGTTCACATTGATATTAACCATTACAATAGACATATATAGGTAGAAAATAAGGTATAGATTAAAGTGATTTAACCATTTAAAAAAAAGTTATGGACTTTCAAAAATGAGTATAATGTGAAAGTTGAAATTGTGAGAGGGCTAACAAAGGGATTGAAAAAATTGTGTACTCATGTGTTGACTTTGTATGTGTCACTTTTGGTCCACTATGCCATGCTTTTTGGAAATAAAAGGAGGAAAATTGGTGGCATAAGACCCACATGTAGGTGGTATTTTGAAATCTATCATACATTGGGCAAGACATCAATGTTACAATTGAAAGTTACCATGGGACATTAAAGGCCTAGTTGAAGTCATTGTTTAACATATTGGTTTGTCATCATGTGGATTGGTGCATTCATGAGTTAATTAGAGGTGCCCTCATTCAATACTAATATCAAAGTCTATGTAAGAACTTTGGGTTAATGAATAACAAATGACAATAATGTTTGTGGTTTGGGCCTTGTTCAAGGCATAGTTGATTCTTGATTAAAATGTTACATTACTTAACTCTTGGTTTGACAAGACTCATGAGTCGCATAGGTGTTGGTGAGTGAAGGTTTGAAAAAAAGGGCCTGAAGAGATTTCCTTAGCATAGTAAATTTTGAACTAAACACAAGTCTACGGTTGGGTTGTGAGACAAGAGATGGTAATCCTAGGTGAAGATGTTTTGAACAAGTTGGGATGTCTGTAGTGGGTTTAATCCAAGCTTCATAAAACCTGGCATTCTATTTTTAGATGCCAACTTTGCCAAAATTAATTTCGCCAAAGTGCCATAATTAAGTAATATAGTTATTAAGAGCATCCCCACCGTAAGTCACTAAAACGGTCACTATCACTATTTTTTGGTAGTCGGTCTGAACCTCTGAGGGCCAAAATAGTGATTTGGGTGTAGTCATTTTTGTGGTTTCCCATTGCGGAGTCACTAAACTGAAATCATATGAACTCAATGGGTTGTTGCCAAAGTCATTGGGGAACTTATGGCAGCTCTCATATGTATCATTGGCGGAGAATCATCTCACTAGCACCATCCCTCCCACTTTTGGTAGCTTTGCAAACCTCACATTCCTCAACTTGTCATCCAACAGCTTGCAAGGCCAGATCCCAGACTTGAACACTCCAACCTTGATTGTTATAGACCTCTCCAACAACAACTTCAACTTGTGGTCCCCTCAGGATGTGTACAGGTACCTAGTACTATAGCAACTGAGCTTGGCCAACAACTTTGTATTTTGGCTGCTTTGAAGCTCATCAGGCGCGCTTCTTGTGAATGTCTTTGTTGTTTTACCTCTTTCATTTTTATTTATTTTAGGTGTGGTCCCTGCCATTTTTGCATGGCTTGTCCATTCCATGTCCATTCCATTCAACATATTCTTTGCCTAATTGTGTTCCATTTGCGATGGCCATGAGAATGGTAGTAGCGGTGTCTGTTTTGATTTTATCTTCTAATAGAGGGAAGCCTGTTAAGGAAAATAAAGCATATGCTAGATGTGCCAGTATTAAAGCAACAAATGTGCCAAAATTAATTTAATTTTGGCAAAGTTGGCATTTGCCAAGTTTTATGAGGCCTAGTTTAATCCCACTTGTTTAAAGGTTGGGGTTAACTCTAGGTTATGAGATGAAGTTGGATGTTGGAATTAACTGCACATGTGGCTTGCCATGTGCAAGTAGTTTAGGTGTTTAGTGAGGAACGTGGTTAGAGGTGGGGGGCATGGAGGTGCCAAGGCAAATCCAAATGTGAAAGGGGGCAACATAGTTGTAATGGTTATTCACCTCTAGGTATCAACAAAACAAGTGGTTCAACCTTTGTGTTTAATCACAAGGTTTTGTTAAGTTAACCAATAAAAATAGGGGGAAATAGAGGGTGGGTAATGTAGTTGTAATGAATTATGGCTTTTCAACATCGTTAGGAGAAAGAGAAATCAAGGGCATGGGTGTTCATTCAAAGGAGAGAAAAAGGGGGGGAGGGCATTACAACTACACTTTTTTGTGTTGTTGTCATCTTGACATCATTTGGTTATCAACCTTGTTGAGAGACAACATAAAAAGAGAAGGATAACAAAAAGGGAAGGAGATAAAGCAAATGAAAATGAAAAAAAAAATAATAAAAAAAGGAAAAAGGTGGAGAAAACAAGAAAGGAAGAGAAAAAGATGTCAAAAAGGAGAGAAATGTTGATGGCAACTATAACTACTAGCATGGAACCTAAACCCTAACTTGGATCATACCAATTTTTTGTTTTGGTTGACTACATATAGCCAAGAAGCTATATTAAAAATGAAAAGTGCTAAACGAATGTGCATTTTGAGATTTTCATTAGCCATAATTTGACCTAAATTAAAAAAACACTTGCAAAATTTCTATATATAGTTGAATCATGTAGCCAAGAATATAAAAAAATGTTTCCCAAAAAATATTTTCATATTTAGCTCGTACACAAAATTTGGTAAAATTTCCCTATGTATTGTTACCACTTTGACCACAACATAAATTTGACCAAAAAAAAACACTACATCGTTGTGGTCAAATAGACACCCCCACCTTATGTCATGTCATGTGCATGTATTGCAATACATTACGGGAGATGTAATGGCACACAATACATTCCTATAATTGATACATTCCTCAATGTGACAAAGTTACCCCATGGATCATCAAAGCAAAGAATATCGTATTTACACCTTCTCAACCCTTTTACCTTTTTTTGAGAATCGTTGTGTAGTAGGGCGATTCCATTGGTGTAAGCACCTGCCATGAAAACTTGGTGATCATTTTGTGCTTGGGGTTCTAGGGTTCTAGAATGGGCTATAATATCATTGAACCAATCACCCTTGGGCCGGAGCTTCAAGCTTTTCATTCAACCATAAGGTTGGCTTCTTCTTTACATTTGTATTCCCGAGCAGCCTGAATTTCAAAGAAAAAATTAGGGTTTGTGGATTAGTGAAGAAGAATCAGGGTTCACATAATTGTGAAGGGAAAAAATTAGGGTTTCTGGAATCATGAAGAAAGATTAGGGGTTGTGGAACTGTGAAAAAGAATTAAGGTTTGGGGAATTGTGAAGAAAAAAAACTAGGGTTTTGGGGTATTGTGAAGAAAAACTAGGGTTTTGGGGGAATTGTGAAGAAAAATTAGGGTTTGGGGAATTGTGAAGAAAAACTCGGGTTTGGGGAATTTTGAAGAAAATCTAGGGTTTGGGAAATTGTGAAGAATGGGTTCGCGGAATCGTGAAGGAACTTTAGGGTTTAAGGAGAGTTGTTTGTGTGCTGCCTTCTTTGCGTGTCGCTGTGGATTTTCGAGGACGTGTGGAATTCGGCGAGGATGGATTGCACTGCGATGCACACGGTCATCGATTTGGTTTGCAAGCAAACAACCCATCTTTTATATGTTTACTTGTTTTGGCATCGCATTGTCTCTGTTTTTTTTCTTTATTGTTTTTGAGATGTCTGTGTTTGGCTGGGGTGATGAGATTCAATGTACATCATGCGCAGATGCTTGCGAGCTCCAAGGATTCAGGCTTTCAAGGTGAGGCGGATGTGATGATGATAAGGAGCCAGCCAATGTGTCCTGTGTCTTTAGACCTTGCACTAGTATGCAGTGCAATTTAGGTGGATGATGTTTCCATACTTACTGGTTTCGTTCTGTTTGCAGAGAGCAAAAAATATGGGGTGAACATGCGCATGTAGGGCAAGTTAAGAGCTGTGCTCACATGGAAAAGAATCTTACTTTGCATCTCTTCCTTCATCCCTGGTCAGTTAGCCCTCCTCTATCCTTTGTGAAGTTCTGTATTTTTTGGTGTTCACGCATGTTATACAGTCAAAGCTCTTTGGCCCATGACAGAGGTTTTCTAGGGTTTATGTGGAAATGGCTAAATGGTTGAGAGTGGCAATTTGTCTGTAACTTCTAATGCTTTGTTTCACATTGCACCTTTCATGACATTGAGGATCCTTTCCTTACAGGCAGTCTAGCTTAATCTTTCCATGCCACAATATTTCTCTGAGGGTTTTGCAATGATGTTTTGTTGCCCATCAGGTTTAAACCTTGGGAATGAAGACTATATAATCCTTGGGCACACAGAACCAATCTGTGTTTCATGAAACTGTAAGCAATCTGTTCATGCTCTTCAAGCTTTTGAGTTCAGGTTGATCTCCTGTCAGTTGACCATTTGTTAATATGGCTAGAATGTCAAGGCTACTTCCTCTTATTTTTTGTTCTTGAGTGAAATCCAGAAGATGTGTTTGTTGGGTAGTTGCTTCTTATTGTATAACCAAGAGTGTTCCAAAGGTTTTGTAATGAAGAGTGTTTTCTTTTGGTGGAGTCCTGGCCTGGAGTTGGTCATTGATTGAGATGCTATTCTCTATGTCCTCAGGCTGGCTGTTTGTTCAGATGGGCTTTGATGAGTTTGGGAGCTGGAAAGTTTTCTTCATGATGTGAGTCTCTTGAGATTGTGGCTGCTGGTAGTCCTGAGCTAGGGTTCTGACCACAAACAAACAGTGCAATATATTACTGGATTTTGTTTTGGTGGTGCTTCCCAGGTCACTGCAATACATGAATTAGAAGTGCTTCCGGTTTTCACCAAGGGTGTATAACATATTTTGGGGCTTTGGTCTGCTGATCAAGAAACAAGTGTCCCTCATCAATGAGGTTTACAAGTTCCATAATCTACTACCTTTCATAAGGTGATACTTTCTCTGTCTTCCTCTGTTTGTGTCAATAGTAGCTGCTTCTTCTAGATCCAGTAGTGTACCACTGGTATTCAAAGAGCTTCAAATTCAGGAAATCTCAGATGCTCATTTCCTTTGGAACACAGAGTGGAATCAGTTGGAAAACAGCTCTATGGACTTGGGTTGTAGAGACTTGCCAATTGCTCACTAGTAGTATTGTCACTGCAGAATCATCAGCCACATGTCATTGCCCTGGGCAATTGGCAATGTAGTGGAACCCTCTCATGGCAGTTCCAGTCGAGCTGAACAAGTTGATGTGAAATGGGTAAATGGGGGGTGTGAGGGGTTTTTCACAGGAAATGGCATTGGTCATCACATGCTACTACCAAAGTTGAGTGTAATGTAGGCCTGGGAATTGTTTCACATATGGACTTGTAATCCCTAGACTGTGTTGGCCTCTTTGTGCATCATTTGGTGGTCAAGAAACTGTAGATCATCATTTGTTTCTTCAAACAGTTGGGCATGGACTATGCCAGCAACCCAGAGTAAAATCTCAGGGAAGCATGGTATCTAAGAATGGCTGAAGAAGGGACATATGGATGCAAGGATTTCCAAATATTTCAAAGACCCTCAGGTCCAAAGATCTGTTGGTAGCAAGAATTGTGCTTTCCAGTGAAGAAGGGGACACTCTCACCTGGGGGGCAAATACCTACTCTCCTGTTGAGTTTATCAGTGCGTGTGATTGTCCCTACCTATTATTCTGGCACACACCTGTAGAAATAAACATACACACTTTGTGTATGTAAGATTTGAAACACCCAACTGCAAGGCCTGCAGTCAGTCTTTTTACAACAACTCCTGCTGGCCTAAATGTTGCTTACTGGATTCCTCTGTAAAGAGAATCTCCCAGTGTTCTGACCATATCAGGTACTTACCTCACTTATTTCTTAACATTTTTCAAACAGTGGAGGGCATCACCAAAACAATTCTCTTTTGGATTTGGTATAAGAATTAGAAGCTTGGTTGATGATGATGATCATCACCACCCTGATTGTTGTCACAAATTAGTTGCAGTGATCCAAGTCAGTAGCCACAAAAATCTCCTCTTGGATGTGCTATAAAGAAGCTATTTTGGATTTGGTATTAGAAGCTTGACAATGATCATCATCAGGAGGAAGTTGATGGCACAAGAGGGTGGGGCCCCATCATGTTATGCCCATATATATTGCTAGAGTAAAAAAGTGTGCCAAAACACTAAACAGCTCTTGCAATTTTGGCTTAGCAAAATTGCAAACAGATCTTGTTTTTCTTGCAAATTCCAAGCAGATGTTTGTTTTTCATATCTTGCTTATGTTTGCCAAATTAGCAAACAGATCTGAATCAGTGTTGAGAATGCAACTGGGTATGGTTTTGGTTTTTCTGGAAAATTGAAAGAGCAGGTCACAGTTCAGGAAAAATACTGGCCAGCAAGCTCCTGAGAAGTGGCACCTGGCAAGTTTATGAACATAGACAGTGCTGACTCTCAATGAGGAGAGCAAAGCCAAAAAAGAAGCCATATCTTCAGTCCAATGGAATTAGCCAACAGATTCTCTGTTTTCTGCAAGCTGTAGAGTAGAGATTGGAGCAAATGTCCAGCCCCTCTCTGCCCCAGTTTTTATGATGTTGCAGTTGGGAAAAGGGAGCTGTAGTTGAGAAGAATCAAGAGTTGGGCACTTGGGGGGTGGGGAAAGGAAAGCTGGTCAGTCAGTCGGTCAGTAGCAAAGCAAAGCAAAGCAAAAGAAAAACTCAACAGCACGGTTTCTGCAACTCTTTGGAGATCTGAACAAACAGGAGCTCAACACCTGTGACCTCCAAACACTCTGTACTTCACAGATTCACGTCTTTTTTTGTTTTCCTTTCCATTTTATTTTGATGGGTTTCTCCCTCTTCTCCCTCCTTCCCTGCAGCAAATTATGTCTGAACTTTTTTTTTTCTGGGACCACAGCAGTGGTGGTGTTCAGATCTGTTGTTGTGGGGTGACAGCAGAAAGAGAGATTAGATCAAATGATTACGTTCCTAACCACGGCGTGCATTTAAGGCAGTCAGTCAGTTATGTGTGTGGAGCTGTCTGCCATGCTCTCTCTCTCTCGCTCTCTCTCTCTGCCATTTACAACCCACCCCTTTGTACTGTACTCATCACTACGCGTATACTTACTTGGCGATGCTTCTATGGAGCTGCTCCTCCTGTTGCTGCTAATGCTTGCTGGATTAGGGTAACAACAACAACAAATCCAACAAACCCAAACAAAGGGATACTTTTCTGTGAACAAAGAAAACTCAACCCATTGTCTCCTTTTCTTCCTGAACCTTCTTGTTCTTCTTCTTCCATTTGCAACTGCAAGCTCATCATCTCCCTGTCTGTCTATCTATGTGTGTGTCTCCCTCAGCTTTCTCCTTAGTCCCTCCAAACTGATAATGGGATCTGTGGGAAGCGGAGTCTGATGCATTGTGTGTGTGTGTTTCACTCTGTCTGTCTGTGGTTTTTTTCCCCATTGAACTTGTTCGTTCAGACTCCAGAGCTAGTGTTGAGAGTTCAGTGAAGATGTGAGAGATTGTTTGAAGAAAATAGGTGTACAGTTTCCCAGATCAGTAGTAGTTCCTTTTTCTACTTGTAGAGAGATTGTCAGCTGGGAAAGGTTTTTGCAGCATGAACTGCAGGCTGTTGGGTAGTAGTGTCTTCTCAGCTATGCTGTTGGAAGTTTTGAGACTATATTGGGTTGCAGCTGTATCAGCTCCTTGTACTAAGTCTAGTCTCAGACGCCAGCTGCCGCTTGCAGATCATCAGATGGCCCCTGGTGCAATGCCATTGTTGTTGTTGTTGGCGATGATTTTTTGAGCTGGAGCTTTTTTCTTCTTGGAATTGGGTTTGCTTGCCCGCCATTGCTGCCTTTGATCATCATCAATCACTCTGGAGCTCGTTTTCATGCGAGAGATCACGCAATGGGTCAGCTGCTTCTACACCCTGACAAAATCCGGTTCAAGAATGCTGCTACTGTGTCCGGGATGATGATCGAGCAGCCCCCGGAGGGTATAGACCACATCAAGCAAGAAGTGGTGGATTCGCTCATTGCAACAAGAGCTGCATACGAGCCGACTAGTGCAGGAGTGGAAGAAGTTCTGAACCGGAAGTATGATCTCCACACCAGCAAGTACGAGCTTCTGTACCATAGAGATTTCGAGGTTGCAAACAACGTCCTCGGGAGCTCAGTGGCGGCACAACAGCAGATAGAAGAAGGAATGGGAGGAGAACAATGCGAGCAAGTGTTCGTGATTGTGCGCAGTAGCAGTGGACACATCTTGGTAGCATGCAGAGGCACCTTTGGCGTTTCCGACATTCTCCAAGACATGAAGCTCGCGAAGCTCTCAGTCCCATTCGCGCGAAGAGGACGCGCGCAGATCGGGTTCGTGGAGCGTGCAATGTGCTTACCACTGGAGCTATTCCTGTCGCTTCTCCGCGCCGGCGAGAAGCTCATCTTCACGGGACACTCGATGGGAGGAGCCGTGGCATCGCTAGTCGCGTTGCGTGTACTGGAAGCTCTAGCTTCTGTTCCACGACACCGCATCATCGCGCGCACTAGGGTGCAATGCATCACGTTCGCGACCGTTCCGTTTGCGGATCTTGAGCTCGCGGAGCACATCGATAGCTGCTTCCGTGATTGCTTCCATAACGTGATCTCCAAGCACGACATTGTCCCACGCGCTCACAACGTACTTCCCAATCTCATCTTCCCGCTTGCGCGCTCGCTGATCGAGCTGCTGGAAGAGAGATGGGAACTGCGCGCATGCAAAGCATTGCTGGAGCACGCCGCTGCCACTGGACTGCACTACGATTCCTCAGCCATCACCACTTCTTCTTCTTCTTCCGGCTCCTCTTCCGTTGTTGTTTCTGCGATCTCTCTACAGAAACTGCTGTTGAAGCTGGAACAAAGCTTGCCCATCTTGTGGCCGCTCACTTGGTTCTTCACTTTTGTTCTGCAATGCGCGGATTCTGACGAGGAATCGTTGCTGTGGAGTCACTGTGGTCACTTGCTGCTGCTGGATCCGCAAGCACAAGAGCCGAGTGCGCTCATCAGACGTGAAGCCATGCACACGTTAGACGAGTTCAATTGCATGGAAGGCAAATCCATGTTCCAGATTTACTTCGAGCATGGCTTGGCGAACCATTACGCTTGCTTGGCTCGAAGCTCTGTAGGACCCACAAGCAGCAACAACAGCAACAGCAACAGCAGCAGCAGCAACAACAACAACAACTCTTCTTCGAGCTCCATGAGTTGTACCATGTCTTTGGCAGATGTGATGCAGCTCCCGACTGGACTTTCCATGAAAGAGGTGATGGGTAATCCTTGGACAACTTGCTTCCAACCCCTCTTGCACAAAATGTTGCTCAAATTGACTGGCAACGATTTCCAAACTTTCAGATAATCACAAATAAAAAACTCTTTTGCAACAAAACACCCCAACAAACAGCTCCCAGAAAAAAATATCCTCTCCATTCCTTCACAGGTCTCCTCCACTCTTCTGTCTTCTTCTCGGATAAAAGCTCTGCTGTAGCATTATCTTATTCTGGATGTTTTCTGCGACTGCTCTTGTGATCAGATATTGGGTTTGCTTGCTTGCTTGCTTGCAGCAACCCAAAAGCAACCCAAAGCTTGCAGTAGCAACCTTGCCAGGTATTTTTAGGGTTGCTGCAGCAAGCTTTGTGATTCTGAGGTTTACTGCAAACTTTTATTTTTATTTTTATTTTTTGCAGTCATCTTCAGCTCTTGATCTGATTCCATTCCTCCCACCACTCCTGCAATTCTTTTTGCCATCTTTGGTGGATCTAGTGTAGTACTTACAACAACAAAGAACTTTTGTGTATGGGTCTCCTTGACTCTTTGGCTTTCTACATTGATGAGAGGAGTTGTTGCCACAGCGAAAGTGTTGCCACAATGAAAGAAAGTGATTTAGTAGTAGACTGTAGTACATTGTAAGAAGATTTTTTGTGCAAATTTTGTGCATCACACTATTTCTAATGCCCACCAAACACTCTTTTGCCGATTCTAGTATTTAGCAATTTCTCAGTTTGTGACTTTGATCATTGCAAGCTTTGTTCAAGCACATTGTAAGTAGAATGATGAAATAATGCAGATGGTGCAGATTTTGGAGTTTGTTTCAGCAGCATTCTTGAAGCTTGCTTGCATTCTCTTTTCACTTCTCTTTTGTTGCATTATGTGAATTGGATCATCCACATCTGTTATTTTGAGTACACAATTTTGTGCATAATTCATGTTTTGGTTTGAGATGTTTAGATGGTTTGACAAAACATGAGTGGTGCAATTTGAGCTGTGAGATCAACCTTGATTCCAGATTTTGTGATTTTCAATGAGGTTTTTTTTGGATTTGCACAGAATGGTTTTCAAGTGCAATTGTGCATGATGGTTCATCTTTTGATTCCAGTCTTTGAAACATTTCTGCAAAAGAGTGGTGCAATCTGAGATTAACCCTCATTCCAGAAGGGATGTTTGGCTGTCTTCTTCTTGGATTTGCATATATTGTTTTTAGTACAATTGTGTGTGGTTCATTTGTGTTTGGTTCCTGACTTTGAAATCATATTCTGCAAGAGAGTGGTGCAATCAGAGAACTGAGATCAACCCTTGTATCCGAAAGGGATTTTCAACTGTCTTTGTCTTGATTGCCAAGATTGCCATTGAAGGCCTTCTTGTGTGCAGAGAGTGGGGTTAATTAATTAAGGGAATCACTGGTGATTAGTAATCTGAAGAGGGTATTTGGATAAGTCATGGGTTTCAAATCCATTTTGCCAATTTGAATTGATATGGTACCATTGTCAAAGTAATCCACACTCGAATTTACCTGTTTCTCCAACTAATACTAAGACACCAAAATATCTCAATTCTGGCCACAAAATTAGTGGGGTGGAAAACAATGTGCTCAATTAATTATAACCCATTGAGCAGCTGTTGGGGAGCAGCATTTGGAGCTTGACCCCAATGCCAGCAACTTGCTGTGAAGAAGTGCGTACTTCACACATATCTTTTCTTGATTTTTGTTGAGCATGTGCATGCTTTTGAGACTCGTCAAAAGTGACTAGTTTGGGAAATCAAAGCCTCATCATATTATGACAATATAGAACCCACCCATGATAGGAGGTAGCAGTATCATGTGTAATCGCTTGCATAAACATTTATTTCTCTCCAAACTCATGGCTAACTGATGAGAATTTCTTCCTGTGCAGCAAGCTAATCAGATTCCTTATCTGGCACATACCAAGCATCCTTCACCTTTGCCTCAAGCTCATTAGTTCTGAATTGAGTTCAGTTCATCTACAATAAATGTTGGAAATTTGTTTTGCAATGCAATCTCCCGTATCTACATTACATTGAATTATGCAAGCTCACCAAGTATGATTGCCCAACTAACAGCATCTGGTGGTACAGAGGACATTGTCCTCCTGATCAAATCCTCAGTTCCAACCAAAAAATACTGTACAGTAAAGCCATTGACTCGAAGTACAGCAGATGCCTCCATCCACTAGGCTTGTATAAGCAGACAATGAACAAAGGTGACCCAATTTGTGGACAGCTACCTTCTTGACAAGTCAGTTCTAAAATGTCTGAGAGCTTCCTTACTGCATCGAAGAGTCATGTGAGAGCAGCTTATTGAACACTCACCAAGCATCCTCTGTGCTTGCAGACTTGGTGTACATGTTAATGACGCTAGCTACTACCCTCCAAGATATGAGCTATGTCTACCCCCACAAAGACTTATTTGTTTGTCTTTGTTCAACAATCTGGTTATGGAAAGGCCAGATAGAAGTTGAAATCTATGTACATAATGCATTAGAAATTACCACACACAGATAGAGACACTAATAGGTGAGACATTGAAATCCAGATTTATGTCTCACAACATGTACCTAGGCATAAGCTTTGTGTGCAAAAACCTTGTACACTAAGAGCTATTCTAGACTGTACAACAACCAAAGTCAAACATGCTTGTGCTGGTAAGCAATTTCCATGAGATTTACAAATGCAATGGTCAAATTCACAAATATGGAATTCCTGGAGCCTCATCAAAGGAATGCAAGAGTCTATTTGCAGGAACCCTCTTCCCTCCAACGTGCTCACTCTTGTGAAGTCCGGGAGGAAGTAGGGTTCCTTACTATTGGATCAACAGGAGAGCTCTCATTCTTGGAAACCACATTCTTGAGAGATTCAATGCCATCTTATTTGTGAAGGTCTGTGCTGACTCTGTACCTTCTGTTGGGATTGTGGCCATGGTCAATACAAGAGCCTTCCTTGATGAGCTTCCACCTAACAAACATTGATGTATGTGTGTAATCATGCTCAGCTAGACTACCAGTGGTTCCCTACAAATGCCAATCAATCACCATTACTCTTGCTACACTGGTTTCGCTGTCAAATTGATGTCACCAGTACGATATTCTCCTTGTGCATGGAAATTGATGACAACAATCTACATATGTCCCATCTGCTTGAGATATGAAAACCTTTCTCAATCAACATTAATTTGCTGGCATTGAGAAATAATGGGTACCAACAAAAGAGGGACCTAGAGCCACAAGACTACTGGCAAAGAGGTCACTGTTGCTACATCATCACAAAGCCATTTTTGCAGTGAAGAGCAATTTGGCTTGGAGGCTTACCAAGTCTTTGGTGGTTGCTTCATGTTGTCCTGGACTCTTGAGCTTTGGTGCCTCAGATAAGCATGGCAACAGGACAGGAGACACATGGAGAATCTCAAAGCACCTTTAACACCAATACATCTATAATTTGAGTTCAGCTGTTTTGGACAAGACAGCTCTTAAGAATTAACTGGATCTTCATTGTTGCATGCACATAGTTCATGCCCAAATTGAATAAACTACAGCACAGACCTGAAGCATGGTCAGCCACAACCCCAGCTCCACTGCTTGTCCCTCTTGCCATCGGCTGAAAAGTACCTCAGGACAAAGGCTTCAGTTTGATCACTGCATGAGAGAGTTGTTAAGAGATTCTAAAACCAAAAAAATGAGATCTCAAGACCAACACCTTGAGGTCTGATCTTCCAGGTCTACTAAAATAAAATGGGAGTCCTGGAATAAGAAGTTCTTTGTAAAGAGTACTTGCACACTTGAATATTTCAATCTAATTTGAGAATCACATGAACATAGAACTCAAATGATCAACATTTTGGTGCCCGCTCTTAAGGATGAAGAGATCCTGGAAAATCCTCTTCAAATGAACATAGTCTGGCTTGTAATCAAGTCAGGTAGAGCAGTAGTGGAATTACAATGCAAATTGTGAGGGATCTGCATAGCAAAGAGCCTGCATGAGAATCACCCTTGAATCATCTACAGGGACGAGCCACTACTCTCCACAATAGTCTGTGAGGAAGAATGAGCACTGCATCTACTTTTGTCTGTTTCCAAGCATGAACATGGTCACTACCTTTGGCATACTATTCCTTCACTGCTCTTGCTATCCTGTCATGCCTACCCGACACAAGCTTTACGCCAGGATTGCAATGGATGTTGGAGCTGTTGCCACTTTGATCCTACACAATGAGAAAACATGTTGTTTGGTCCATTAGAAGTGCAACTCTGCATCTCAATTGATGTGATTCTACTTGGTGGTTCATCCTTACAAAGGAGTAAATAAACTCAATCGGCATCTTTATTGCAAGTTTGGAACATGATTTCCACCTTCAGCACAAGAAGACAATGCTATCAGGAGAAGAGGCTCTTCTCTGCAGCTGCTTTAGGGCATGATCATGTTCCTTAGCATTGTTGAAATGTTAAGTGAGATGTAAATTCCTCCTCTGACAGACTGAAACTTCAGCCATGTTGAAACAAAGGGCAAATCTACTCTTGCAAATCTACTCTTGAATTGTTTGTTTTGGTTCTTGGATTGCTTTTGACTCTCATTTTCAAGTGTTCTTTGATCAATAGAATGTGAGATAATACAAACAAGTTGCATTTTTATGTTACACAAACAAGAGTAAACTACCCTTGAGCAAAAAAATTTCCTACTTTGTGCATCATGAATGTGGATTGTTCAGTTGTGAATCTATGCAAGTCTAGCAAAAATCATAGGGTAAAGAAACCAACATCTAGAAGAAGCCACATTGTCATGACAAGAAGTCCTTGAAGCTGACCCTGGACAAGAGCATGCTGCATGATAAACTGTTCCAACCATCATTATCCCTCCATATATTTCAGGAGCAATGATGCTTGACAAAGTTAATGTGCAAGCACAGCACAAGGCTCACATGACAGTAAGTTTTTTGCATTAGATGCTACATGCCATTAGCAAATCCTCCCACACATTGTCATTGTGGAGATTGATCAAAATGCAGAGGTAACCTAAATCAAAAGTAAATTCAACACGACAACTTTTTAAATCTGATTTCTGTTGCAATAATGTAGGCCACCTTGATGGAAAATCAATGGAGCAATGTTCCTTCCTTGTTACTGCATCAATGACCGAGTGATTTCAACATGATGACACATTGGAGCGCTTGTTTTTATTGCATTGGATGCTATATGTGACTGGCAGGTAGAGTATCCTTACTGCACACCATCAGTAAATATGTTACAGAAATGCCTGGAGTGAATTGGCTAAGCCTAAATCTATTGAAATCTTCCTTGTGACACCTCAACAATACGGCTGCTCCCCCATCCAATTAGTCATCCACCTCCAAGCAAATAAATTTACTACTGGACTACACCCCAAAGGTGCAATGTAACCAGAACCTATGCTATCATATATCAATCAACTGCATTCATCTAGCTTAACACACTACCTTTGGACCCTCATAACCATCCTTGTCAGAGCCGGCTAACATGGAGACACCTGGTCTGCAGGTTTTCCATACTCAAACAGCTGTTTCAGCTATCATAGTGTCCTGTTGATCGTGGATGTACGTCCACACCCCATATTGTAGCTGGATCCATCAGCACTACATGCAACTTGTCTGATACACCTGTTGAGGTCTTGTAAGGTGGCCATAAGCACTAGACTTGGCTACTGGATTAAAAATTACATAGGCATTCCTAAAAAAACAGGAAATAGCTTGAACTTTGCAGTACCTCATCAAGCTCAATGTAACTAACTTGCAGATTTGGATCACTCTCTTCAATCATGATGTCAAGTAGCTCTCTTAGCTTTTGATCAGCAGAGACCTGGGTGGAGGTAGCCATTTCAATCATTTCCTGGATATCTGCCATTGTGTAGAGGGCGTCCAAAGAGGACCTGACAGTGTCACTGTGCAAGGCCCCTGCTGCATGACTTCAAGTGACATGTCATTCCTTGCTATCATACACTTGCTTTTAACAGTTACTTGAAGTGGATGGTTGACTACATTACAGCCATTGGCAGCTAAAGGCTGTCTATTGACTTGACCCTTCATCATTGAGTCTGAATTGAGTGGGCAACTCTCCCCCCCTCCACAATCTCAAACTTAACAGTGTGCAAACTTGTTGATCAACAAAGGGCTGAAAATTCTGGCATGAGAAATTCTTTTGGGGGTGCAATGAGATCGAGTATCAGTAGATTACATCAGTGCAAAATACCAACACTGCTTGAGACTTTGAGAAACACGTAGGACTTAAAGGATGCTGCTCATATTGCATGGTGAAATAACCACCTGTATGTATGACGAGCATGAGCATGTTGAATGCCCAAGACCGTTCCACTTTACCACTTGCATTTCACCACAGATGCAGCAACGAGCTACAAAATTGTAGTGCCTAGAGGCATTTTGGACATACCTTGTCACCTCAAATTCTCAAAAGCATTCCATCAAGATTGAAATGCAATTGCTTGAAACATACACATCTCACTAGCCCTTCAGCAAGGTAGTTGTGCATAAGAATTAACAATAAGTTCAGGTCTACACACTGGCTTTTCTGAGCTTGTCCTGGATGCACATGGAGCATAACTCAAAAGACTGTGCCATGAAATGAGTAGTGTGAGAAAGCTGGGTGAATATTTTGCAAAGATGCCTCTCACATGACCACACCAATCAGCATTTGGATTCCCAGCTCATTTGTAAAAGGCATCGGTTTTACAAATGCTCCATAAGATGCCAAAACACTGCAAACCCCACATCCTACAGTTAGTCAAGACACACACAATGAGTGTAGACTGGAAGACAATGCATTAACGAAGAGAACAGGTGCATTGAGCTTTCTGGACTGGTGTAGCATGAAGGAATTATTCAGCTGGGCTATTAGATTGCAACTCACGTGCTGAACTCTTGAATTAAATCCTCACAGGAACAGGTCACATAGAGATAATAGCATAAGCAGGTGTCCACACCCAATACATGCCTTGAACTGAACAGGATTTATTGTTTCTGAATCCCAATATGAGCCATGCAACTTTTCTAGCCTATTCTACCTGAGCTGAAATAGGTTTACCTACTCTTAGAACTTGATAAAAGGGCCTGAAAAGCAGAACACCAAGTTTGGGTATAATACTCACTTATAAGGACGGTGCTCCCCTGCAGAGAATCTGTCAATTGATGTCACATACACAAGACCTATGTGCACTACTGAAGCTAATGCTGAACCACAGAAAATGGAATTGCTGCCAAAAGAGTTTATGTGAATCAAGTCATAGTAGTCCTTTTCCATGTAGCAATACAGCAGCACTCTGTTTACATCTTCACTTGTGATTTGGCAACACTTGCTGATGCTTTTTTCCTCTTGGTCCTCCTGGTCCAGCACAGTGGTCTTCTACAAATCCCCCCCTGCAACCTAAGAGCAGGTCCATCCAATGGTTCATTGGTTACCGATTCCCAATAACACTTGGAGATGCCTTTTTCCTCTTAGTCCAGCACAGTGGTCTTCTGCAAATCTCCCTCTGCAACCTAAGAGCAGGTCCATCCAATGATTCATTGGTTACCCATTCCCAATACTTGTCAGCAAATGCAGAAATAAGAAATTCAAGTGAGAACTTGGTAGATCATAGACATTTGTTATACACTCTCTCACAACAGGGACTGTAGTGACAAACACTGCAACCAGACCCAAAATCTCTGTAGCACTGATCACCATAGCAAGTCCAACAAATGTGCTTGGCTTCCCATCAATGAAAGGTTCAGCAATTCTTCAATACAGTTGCAACTCTTTTGTTGCTTCTTTTCTGTAAAACTTGCCAGTGCCTCTAAGAATCTAATCCATTAGCTTCCTGTGTCTGGTAATGTGCAAGGGGATGATGGCATGTCCCTGATTTTAACAGGACACAACTTTTCAAAATTTTGTTCCTCAGGTTCCTGAGTAAAAACCTTAACCTGAGCAAGTGATAGTTGAGGCAATACCAAAGATCCCAAACTGGCATGGCCAGCAGCAAAATTATCTTCCTCTTGTGAAGATCTCATGGCAGGGGGACATTCAGTCATGGGTGCAACAGCAGTGGCAGCAAAGAGAGACAGATTCTGGAAAATGGTAGGAGCAAGCAATCTGCATGCATCATTGGCCCAAATAAAGTCAGCTTGACTGGGGAAAGGTAATGTGCAGCTCTGATGCCACAGTCACTCATGGCATCCAACACTCCTAAGTGGCCATGCTTTTTCCTTTAGACAGCAGCAGCAAGTACTCCCAGATCCCTCCCCACAGTACTTTCATTCCTGTAGAAGGCATCACCTACTGTAAATTGCACTCCCCATACACTCCTAACTTGACATTGTCTTCCCTCATCATCGTTCCTATGATCTGCCACCCCATACAACTCTCAAATCAAAAAATGATTGAAACCCTAGTGGGAAAAAAAAGAATTCAGAACTCGATGCTTAGCCTTCTTCACTGCGCCTTGTGCCATGTCATTGCTAGGCTGCACAGCTGCTTCACATGCCATCAAAACAAAGCACAAATCTAGGTGACATAAAAAACCCTAGTGCAAGAAACTTTGTGTATCCTGATGCTTCATCACACATTAGTGTAAGGGAAGGCGACGTTCACTGAAAAAAGACACAGACAGCTCACCAAATACAAACAATTACAATGTCTGCAACGCTGCAAGAGCTTCATTTTTTCATAAACCTATGGCCAAATCTACATAGCAATCATGGACCACCTCTGCAATGTTGCAAGAGCTTCTACTCTTTCGTAACTCAATGGCCAAAAAATATTCTTTTGAAAGAAGAGAAGAAAATTATTTCCAAGAAATCAGTTCAGACTCACAGATTTTGGATTGTTGATGAAGCCGGAGGGAGACAAAAATGGGGGAAAAAGAGACAGTAGAAAGGTTTAATCCTTATAAAACCAGACAAACAAAAGTTGTGCATCTGTTTTGATCTTCCGTGTGACACCCAAAGTGTCAGCGGGTAGCAGAAGAGAGAGATGAAGACAAAACAGCTTACTGCAACCTTGAAGTCCCCAAAGCAACTTCGAATTTGGGACCCATGGCTTTGTGGGCAGAGAGCGGCAGGTCGCGTGCATTGAAGCTGCTTCCATCGCTCCGTCTCCCGAGCTCCCTTCCCTAATCTTTGCAATTGAGTTGTCGAGCAATGCGACTTCAAATGGAAATCCTGCAATTTCTCAAAGAACCCAAGCATTATTCGTTTCAATTTTAGGCAGAGTTCAAATTTGATCTTCAGCTGGATGTGTTCAAGCAACTCGGCATCCTGCCAGAATCATTGAGCTTGCCTTCATTTGTTCTTTCTCTAGCGCATATTCTGCTTGGCCTCACTATTCACATTTGTTGACCTTAGGGCAACAGAAGAAGAAGAAGAGACTACCACAATTCCGCTAAGCTTCACACCCAGAAAAACAAAACTTTTGCACAAGCAGAGAAACAACACGCAGACACTTTTGCACGACCGTAGAGTGCCACAGAAGAGGAGAGAACTGCAATTTCTTGGAGGAAGGATTTGGGACCCATAGAAGCACCCGACCCTTGTCGAGAACTGCAATTTCTTGGAGGAAGGATTAGGGAACCACACAAAAGCGCACGACCCTTCTCCCGGTTTCGTCCAGGTCTTTCACCCAACCTCTTCACGCGTTTCCTTTTTTTGTCTCACGCTCTTCACAATTCATAGGCAGTTTCGTTTCTCTCGCATTCTCCATTACTAAGTACGTTGTTTCTCGCACTCTACGAAGTCGGTACGTTGTGTTGTCCGATTAGTCCTCTCTCTTGTCTTGCTACCCGAGATTTACTTTGTTCTCATTATTGTTGCTTGGTTTTCATCTTCATACTCTTGTGATTCTCTTTCTTTCTAAAGGGTTTCAGCCACGATTAGTGTTGCTATTTGGTTCAATCAATCTATCTCTTCGTGTGTCTCCATCATCAAGGGTCAAGCAACTCTACTAAAGGACCAGCATCGCCATCTCTCCTAGCTTTGATTTCGTCCTTCCCCTCATGAGCATCTGCTTTAGCAAGATTCGAAAGGCGTCGTAGAGTGGAAAGAAATTTGAAGACGTCTCTCTCTCTCTCTCTCTCTCCTCTTTAACTGTTGTGTACACAGCTGCACACATCTATCTATATTCCTACACTCGGTCGGTCGAGGGTGCAAAGAGTAAGAGGTGATGGCAGGCACTCGTAATCGAAGCATCTTGGAGCTAGAGGAGGAGTTGGAGAGTCATGTCACTACTCCAAGGCAACTTACATATTATGGGTCTGCACCCACGGAACTTTGGACTGAGCCTGCAAACTTGGCAGAGGATCTCCAAGATCAACTTGTGCTGGAGGAGGAGCGTTTTTCGCAAGTGCGACTACTTGATCCAGAGGATCTTAGTTTACTGAAGGAGATTGCTGAAGGCGGTCAAGCACATGTTTTCTTGGCTGCTTGCGAAAAGTTTTCTACCCCTGGGGTTGTCAAAAGGCTAAAGGGTGGACGAATTGATTTGTCGCAATTGCGAAGGCGAATGGACAAGGTGATGGAAATTGTGAGAAAGAACTCTTCTGCAATTTGCAGAGTGATGGCCGTCGGAGAGGACAAAATGGGCAATGGGTGGATATTGATGGAACGTATGGGTTGCGATTTGCGAAATCTCATCAATAATGTGCAGTATGTGGGCTATGTGGAAGATGGGCAGATGCACTATGTGGAGGATCCCCAGATGCCGTTTGAATATAGTGACACCATCAAGATGATGATCGACATTGCACGAGGGATGGAGGACCTACACAGTTGTGGATTGATTCACAGAGACTTAAAGGCTTCCAATGTCCTGGTTACGCCTTTGTCTTTGAACTCATGTCTTGGAGAAGTGATTGGATTGAAGGAAGCCTTCCAGTCATTGTATTTCTACGTCAAGATTGGGGACTATGAGAGTTCAGACCATGTTGAAGGCACAGGGTTTTTTAGACCACCTGAAGTGCTGCAAGCGTTGAAAGAAAAAAAAAATCCTGTATGGTCCCGTGAGGGAGATGTATATAGTTTCGGGATGTTATGTTATGAGCTACTAACAAGACTTCTTCCGTTTCAAGGTGAACCTCTTTCCAATTATGATAGGGTTCTTGGAGGGGAAAGACCAAAGCTTCCTGCTCATGTGACCTCTAGGATGAGGGACTTGTTGGATTTGTGTTGGCAAACAGAGCCACAGAAACGTCCTGGATGGAAAGTGATTGTAAAATCCTTGGAGGATGAATTCAAATCACACCTGCCTTCAGTTCGAAATCCTCATTTTTACAGGTGTAAGGAAAAAGTTGAAGAGCCCTCCAAGGAATCTGGTCCAGACTCTGCGGATCCAAAAAATGTATCACCATCTACAGGGTCACCAGCCACCTCTGCAGAATTTTGTCCAGACATTGAACATCAACATCTGGAATCGTCATCCACTGGGGTGCTAGAGATGCAGGGACCAAGGACAGGACATACAACGTACCATGGACTTCACATTATTTCGGAGGAGATGCCTGAGCTGAACCCACATTCTTTCATGAGATTGTGGTACAAGGTAGTCTCAATGTATGGAAATGAAGTTGCTCAAAGAGTCATCACTGAGCACAAGGAAATTCGTTTTGCTCCACGATACATCGTCTCAATGATGAGAAATCTAATTGAAGTCCTGAAGAAGCATGCACTCGGGAAGCTGGCTATAATTTGGGACGAGATGGGTGCCAAAACAGTCATCACCTCCTTGGAGGAGCAAATCTCATTCCAGGAGAAGTGTGTATCTGGGAAGGTGGTTGTACTCTGGAAGGCTGATGCCGAAAGAGACATCACTATTGAAGACTTGTGGGAGGAGTTAAATGACTTCTCGATGAAGCTTGAGAACATGGACATGACTATACACTCACAAATCCATGAGTTTATCATAGCCTTTGATGCAGCTGTAAAGCAAGACATTGCCTTGGAATGTTCAGTTGCACAAAGTCCAGCAGCTTTAGAAGTTTGGGAAGCAGTCATAAAACATGTCAACTTCAATAGGAACTTGGACAAGCCTCAGCAGAAACCATCCGGTGGTGATGTACAGGGTGCTTTATCTGCTTGGCAAGCGCAGAGCCCAGCAGGCTACCAAGAATGGAAGGAAAATCGGATGGGAGGATTTGCTCAAAAAGCCACAAAAGAAGCTTGGAAAGTGGCCAAGAAGGCATTGCAACAGGTGGAGAACATAATGGAAGAACAAACAGTGTTTCGACTGAAATTGGATTTTATTGCGTGGATTTTCCCATTACTAGCAGGGTTTTTGTCAGATTGGGAGGATCTTGTTGATAAATATTTGATGGAATTTCAAAACAGACATTTGCACCAAAGTTCTCAGGTGAAGGAAACTTATGATCGGTGGGTTGTGCATAGAAAACAACATATATTAAATGGAGAAGATGACATGTCTGATGAACGTTTTGCGGAGATGGTTGAAATAACTAAAAAAGCAAATAACAGGAGCCTATCTCTAGAGATACTAGTGGGAGGTTGGAATGATTCTAGGGAGGAGTGAATTTTTTATGGACACTTTGTGGAGATGGTTGGAATAATCAAGGAAGCAAATCACAAGAGCCTATCTCTAGAGATGCTTGTGGGAGGTTGGAAGCATTCCTATGGAAGAGAGAATTTTTCAGGCATGGAAGTTAGAATTAAATCAGGGAGCATGTAGCTTGGATGCAAATGTTTTTGATAAATATTTTCAAAGTGTTTCTGGCAACAAATCCCACTCTTTTGGAGATGGGTTGTATTTCTTTAGGTGCTTCTCAAGGTCAAGGAGACTTTTCTTACAAGGGAATATAGTAGCTAGATTTGAGAAATTTATTGAAGCTAGTGCAGATCCAATTGACCAAATATAATTTCATGCTGCCCCTAGTGACACTTTTTCCTTTCGATCTGCAAAAATGTTCGCTGAGACTAGCTATCAACTGATCAATCATTACCTTGCAAGAGCTTTGAGAAGGACATAGAGGAACAAACTTTCAACTATACTTTTGTTTTAGTCTTGCTCTCATTTTATGCATGTGCAATCTTCAACTTGTGTGGAACACTCAAAGCACAAGTAAGATGTTAAGGAATTCAAAAGGTGAATGCTTTTCATGTTGAGGAGATGTACAAAGATCTGAATGCTTGTCTCCATTTCAAATACCAAGAAGTCTTTCTCAAAATATGTATGCCTTCTGTCCACGTGTTTGCCTGCTCCTAATGAAAAAATCTTGACTATTGTTTCCATTATGTGATGTATTCTTGTTTTGTATGCTAGCTAGAGTGTTTTAGCATTTTTACTGAGGCGGGTTGACTTGTACTAAGTCATGCTTCCCTGTTGCTTCACAGTCAATTGTTGCATACAATTTATCGAAAATGAAAGTGTATTCACACATCTATGTACCAAAGGTTTGGTCGATGTTCATTCTATAATTCCAGGTTAAATTTTAAGGATGTGATTGACAAGTCTGGATGTCATTTTCATGAGTTCTATGGGTGTTTTTTCCAAAGAAATTTTGTATAAAGCTTACCCGACATACTGGGTTAATCAGAATTCCAAGTTTATGTGGGTTTGGAAGCCAATTAGTTTCAAGGTGTGGTCAATGTTTGAAAGATGAGGTCTAACACATTATGACATCTTCTTGCACAGGATGCACCACAGCTGGATAGTGAAATGATCTGTGATAGGAGCTTTGACTATGAATGCTTTGGCTTCTAGACCTTGGAGCCATCTTACTTTCTCAAAATCCATGGGTGAGTTGTGGTGAGTGGGGGAGTTATGGAAGCTATTGCTACAATTTATCAAGAAGGAGATGGTGTAGCACTTTGTGCAAGGAGGCATCATAAGGTTATGAGTCATGACCACACTAATTCCACCAACAAATTATTTGCAAAATGGCTTGCCATTTTTGTCTTTAAGTTTCAAATCCGAAGGCTCCTCTTGTAACTTGCCCTCATAATTGATATCTTGCCATGAACATAGTTTCTAGATTTGGTTTTCCTACAAGATTTGGTTTTGATGGTAGCGCACTTCGCTACATGTGCATTTTTTATGTTCAAATAACTTAAATTGGACCTCTTGAAACCAATCTACCCTTGAACTTTAGGTCTCTACATTAGCCAAATTTGAACCTATGAACCTATCATACAAGATATATTTTGTGTCTTGGAGGTAATGGTGCACGCGTTTATGTTTAGTTCTTAATGTATTGGAGCTAACTAAGTTCACACAAAAGTGCCCAACAATTTTCATGTATTGAAGTTATTCATAAAGTAATCCTCACTTTGGGTCAACTTTACTCACTTATCTTTCTTTTGGAGGTATCCATATAAAGTCCATCAAGGTCAAGATCATTCTTCAAAATTAAAATTTTCACATTCCTAAATGGTCATCATAGTTTCCATTCTTATCACACTATAATCTACCTATGTTATTGCCACATTGATTAAGGGCTACCTAAGACATTCTTAGGACCTAGCTAGGAGCTATATCAGATAATGGCTTTATAAAGCTTACATTAAGAATATTTAGTGTGTTACATAAGTGTTACATAAGGACCTACTTAAGTTGGAGGATGCCTCAAAGTCTACTTTAAGGAGCTACAAATCTGTCCTAAGTAGCTTCTAAGATAGGCCCTTAAGTAACCCCTTGTGTAAGTCCTATGTAATTTCTTCTTGCATTATGAGTCCCAACCATGAGTATTCCTAGGCAGCTCTATAAATAACTCATAAGCATCCCTATCAACCAATGTTTTTTTTTTTTGAGAAATTTTCTTTTGGAGCTATAGTGATGACCATCCATAGAAAGATGTTAAAAAAAACTAACAATTGTCTTCATGAAGATTTAGCCAAATCTGACTATAAACCAAATATTAAATATAAATATTTAATCATCATTTTATATATTTGGTTACACACTAGAAACCATATACTTTCATGTACTTGAATATGATCATTTTTTGTGTTTGAAAATGTAACGACTATAAGCTTCAATGTGATCATGAAAACCAATTAAAACTCTTGTTATGGGCTTATCCTTAAATTGTTTTTTTCTTGTCTTTTGGTATGTTATGTGGACAATAGTACCAAGACTTATTTAAATGAACTAAGATTTGACTCTAATGTATTACTCTTGTTGGAATTTCACATCAATCTAAATAACAACAATTTTTGTGAACTAATAATGTTCATAAGTGCTTAATTAGGTTTTAGAGATTAGAGACCTAGCAATTTCATTGAAGGAGTTTTTTTTCTTCTTGCCAAACCATTACCATTACATTATGGGGTAAATGTTTGATTCAACTCCCTTTGATTCTAGCCTTATAGAATTGATTTTCGTATAAAATTATGAAAATTTTAATTTACCTTTTTCCCCTTTGACCTGGCAAGTTTAATACAATACATTTAGCTTTAATAGTTTAAGTGTGTCTAATGCATTCTATTTTTTGTGAAAATAGGTGAAGAGACTTGAAAGTAAAGGTGCCCTCATATTCTATGTCATAGGAGACGTTATTGGATGAGCCAATCTTCAAAGGAGGTTAGAATTCTAGTGATAAAATTCACTTCAAAACCATTAGAGATTGTGGTTCAAGTTTGTATCACTTCTTGTTATTCCATTCCTTTAAGTACTATGGGATTTTGCCTTTTTTCTTTTTCTCTTGGCATTAAATTTACCGTGGGATGGAATTCTACAAAGGATCTTACATTTGTAAGAGCCATGATTGAAAAAGATTTCATTTTTAATGCCAAGAATATACATTATATCGGTAATATTCTTTATTCACCACATCTGAATTTTGCAAGAACATTGTTTTCCCTTTTAGAAATGACCTACTACTCCAGGAAATGAAAGCTTGCCTTATATATCATTGTTGGGCTTCATTCATATCCTTAATCTTCCCTTCTCTCTGGTTTGCCAATGTTTTCGACAATTGTCTTGAATGGGTCTCCTTCAAGTTCTCGAGTCCTTCCTAATTGCGCAACTACTGCTCCTTCATGGAAATCATTTTGAATATCTTTCAAGCTTCAAGCTCTAAAGGCCTCCTTTCAAATCTCTCTTTCTAATGGATCCACTTTCAAACCTTTCTTTTTACAATCTCCCAATACCTCTCTTCTGAAAGATCTCTCAAAACCTATCTTCTAGTGGCCTCTTATAGACTAATCTGATATTTCAAACCAAACTCTTAAAGCTCCCATACCATGAAAGATGAGCACTCTAACTAGGAATACATTCGGTTGAATGGACCTCCCTAGTATCCCGCATAAGTAATAAAATGAAGAAGAAAAGAATGAAAATAAATAAGAATATTCTAGAACCTAATGCTAATCGTATAAACCAAAGACTAACTCTTTTGGTTGTTGAATTTACTATCTATTAGGATTGTGTCTGAATGTCTATGACTCTTTCAACACAAGCTTCCTTGCCATGATCCAATATTAATTTTTTTGTGTGGAAAAGACAGCAAGTTCTAGAAAATTTGGGTGCTTTCCAAACTATCATCATCATTCATGATGATCACCTGCACAAAGATTTTTGGTAAGATATTGGGATCCATTGATGCAAATCACTCAAAGAAGGAAAGCAAAACAGTGAAGAATCAGGAAAGCATTCAGCAGACTAAAACTCCATATCAGATTCATCAAATGCAGAAATTGGGATTTTCAGTAAGAGATTGGGATCTGGATTGAATGATCAGCCAAAGAAGGAATGCAAAAAAGGGAAGAATCAGGAAAATATTCAGCTGGCTAAACTCCATATCAGATTCATCAAATTCAGAAATTGGGGTTTTCTGTAAGAGATTGGGATCCATTGATGATCAGCCAGAGAAGGAAAGCAAACAGGGAACAATCAGGAAAACACTCAGCCCGCTGAAACTCCATATCAGATTCATCAATATAGAAATTGGGGTTTTTGGTAAGAGATTGGGATCCATTGATGATCACCCAGAGAAGGAAAGCAAACAGGGAACAATCAGGAAAACATTCAGCTGGCTAAAACTCCATATCAGATTCATCAAATGCAGAGATTTGGCTTTTAAGTAAGAGATGGGATCCATTAATATGATGAGCGAAAGAAGGAAAGCAAAACAGAAAAGAATCAGGAAAACATTCAGCAGACAAAAACTCCACGTTACTAGATTCATCAAATGGTTTTTGGTAAGAGATTTGGGATCCATTGATGATCACCTGAAGAAGGAAAGCAAACAGGGAAGAATTAGGAAAACAATCAGCTAGCAAAAGCTCTAATCATCAGTCTAATCAGTTTCAATCAAATGCAGAAATGGACGGATATGGTAAGAGGTTGGGATCGCCCAAGAAAGGAAAGCAAACCCAGGGGAAGAATCAGGAAGACATTCTCCAATCATCAGTCTAATCAGTTTCAATCAAATGCAGACATTGTGGGGGGAGGGGGGGAGGTCAGTAAGAGATTGGGATCCATTGATGATCACCCAAGAAATGAAAGCAAAACAGGGAAGAATCACAAAAAAAATTCAGCTGGCTAAAACTCCAGATCAGATTCATCAAATGCAGAAATTGGGGTTTTTGGCATGATATTCAGATCAATTAATGACCACCCAAAGAAGGAAGAATCGGGAAAACATTCTCCAATCATCAGTCACATCAGTTTCAATCAAATAAATGCAAGCAGAAATTGGAGGGAGGGGTTCACAGTAAGAGATTGAGAATCCATTAATGATCACCAAAGAAAAGAAAGCAAACAGGGAAGAATCAGGAAAACGCATTCTACAAAGCAGACTGTGAAGAATCAGGAAAAATTTCTCCAAAGCGAACTGTCAAGAATCAGATTAACAACATTCTCCAATCATCAGTCTGATCAGTTTCAATCAGATGCAGAAATTGGAGGGTTTCAGGAAGAGATGTGGGAATGTGTTGAGGATCACCACCTAGAGAAGGAAGGAAAGCAGCAAACAGGAAAGCGCGGCGCATCGATGTGTTGCAAACGGGAAGGGAAGGGGGATGGACGATGGTACATACCTGGAAGAGTTTCTGAAATCAGTTTGCTACAGTGAAGAAAGGAAATTGCAGGACGTTGATTGCCCGCTGAAAACCGCGCTTAGGTATATTCGAAGAAGAAGCAAGCCCTAGAAGTGTTTTTGGATCCTCCCTGCAGACAGAAACCGAGCAATCTTTCTTTTTTAACCGGGAGCGCTTGCGATCTTCAAGCATTGATGTCTGATGTCTGATCGCTTGTCTGATCTGTAGTCGTCGTCTTCGTCCTTTTGTAGCCTCCCAAACAGCAATGAGAAAGAAGCAAGAAGGAGGAGGAGGAGGAGGAGGAGGAGGAGGAGAAGAAGAGGAGCAGCTGAGGAAACAGTCTCTTTGCTGCAAATTTCAGAGAAGAGTATTGGGGTCGATGCAGAAGATGGGTTTTAGAGCAAAGACCCATTTCTTCAGATGGGTGTGAGAGAGAGATGGAGTGTCTATCTGATTGATGATGCTTGTGGGTTGTCGTCTCTTTGCACTCTTTGCAAACTGTGAGAGCAAAGAGACACATAGAAAAAAAACAGCAGGAGGAAGAGGAGGAGAAGAAGCTGAGTGCCAGAGAGAGGAAACGGTTTTTTGTTTTGTGAAGTGAGAGAGAGAATTTCAGATTTTGCTTCTTCGCATCACCATCTATCCATGGGTGCTTCCTCCACAGCAGCTCAAGGAGGAGGAGCAGCAGCAGCAGCAGCAATGATCTCGGATGATGATCCTTACCGTGTGCGCCCTGACTGCCTTGTGGATACAGCTCCTGCTCGCTTCCATCCCAAAGCTGGAAAGACCTTGAGCCCTAGAGCATGGCGAGCGGCATTCGATGCGGAAGGTCATCTCATCAGGATGGACAAGGTGCTGAAGCGTGTGCGCAGAGGAGGGATCGACCCATCTATCCGAGGAGAAGTTTGGGAGTTTCTGTTGGGTTGTTTTGCTCCCAACAGTAGTGCTGAGGAACGTGAAGCTCTTCGATCAGCTCGCAGAGCTGATTACGCTAAGCTCAAAGCTGAATGCCGCGCCATGGATGACGCTGTGGGTAGTGGCCAAGTGGTAACTGCAGCTCGGATCCATGAAGAAGAAGAATATGACAACAGCAACAATGAGCATCGTCTTCTTGAAGAAGAAGAACAACAAGAAACTTCTTCAGGCCACAAAGAAGAAGAAGACAACAATGGGAATGGAATCTGCCAAGCAAACGGTAAGTCCTTGGAAGAAGAGAAAGGAAGGGTTAGGGTTAGTGAAACTGCTGCTGCTGTTGCTGTTGCTGTTGTTCCAAAAGGAAGAAACCCAAGAGCAACAACCCAAGCTGAAGAGCTACAAGAGAACAAGAAAACACAGTGGAGACTTAATCTCCACCAGATTGGTTTGGATGTGGTGAGGACAGATCGAATGTTGCAGTTCTATGAGAGGCAAGAGAATCTGGGGAAGCTCTGGGACATTCTAGCGGTGTATTGTTGGTTGGATCCTGATATTGGGTATTGTCAAGGAATGAGTGACTTCTGTTCTCCTGTAGCTCTCATGTTTGCGGATGAAGCTGATGCATTTTGGTGCTTTGAGCGCATCATGCATCGAGTGCGGGAGAGCTTCAAGTGTACAGATCAATCTGTTGGAGTGCAGAAACAATTGGAAACTCTGGCAATTTTGATGAAGGTGCTGGATCCCAAGCTTCATGAGCATTTGGATTCTATAGGTGGTGGCAATTATATCTTTGCCTTTCGAATGGTGATGGTGCACTTCCGGCGCGAGTTTTCTTTTCAAGATACTCTCTACTTGTGGGAGATGATGTGGGCATTGGAGTATGTGCCTCTACACATTTCCTCTAAGCAAGATGTGCACAACAATAACAACACGATGCGCAGGTGGGTCTTCAGGCGCAAGTACAAAGGTAGAGGCAAGTTTGATGCTCAAAACCTAAAATATGGTGCTGTCAATGTGCCTGGAGGAACAGCACCACTTGCACTCTACTGTGCTGCTGCTATTTTTGAAATGCAGCGCAAGCCACTCTTGAAACAAACCCAAGGTCTTGATGAGGTTCTGAAGCTGTTGAATGATGTCACTGGCAAAGTCGACGCCAAGGAGGCTTGCAAGTCAGCTTTGAAGCTCCACAAAAAGTACTTAATCAGGGTAAGAAAACAGGTGCAATCACAACAGTAGGAGAATGGATTCACTGCAGAATATTGAGCAAATGGAGCAAAGAAGCAGATGGTGATGATCCTGCATCTCTGCAGGATCATCCTGAAATTAGTCCAGATTTGCAGGAATAAAATATGAGTTCCATTGCTCTAGATTGTCATTTTAGATGACCTATTTGTGTAAGCATCTGAATTATTTGTTTGAGTGGATTCAGTAGCTTGTCATTCATGATTTCCCTTGTGATCAAGTTATCATCACGTACAATAAGTAAAGAAGATGGCAGTGAAGGAAAAACTTGCCCTGCATGCTTCTTGTAGCACATGGGATATGGGTGGCGCATTCAGGTTTCCAGTGGAACCCAATTTGAACATGAAGAATGCTGTGGCAAGACACGGAAAGTGGGGAAGAAAATGGTTGCCATGTTTGATAACTTCCTTGGGTGAATTGGGTGCTTTCTGTTCACACTGGAATATCAGAATGAATTTGTGTTGATGCAGAATTTGTGAAGGGTACAAAGACCTTTGTACTATGAGGAGCAATGAATCTAGAGAAGGTTATGCAAAACTTTGGTGAAATGGGTATTAACCTGAGCTCTCATAGATGGGTGGTGAAGTTGATGGGCAATCCACAAGGATTTCCTCAATGTAGTTGTATGGTTGAACTTGACATGCAAGCACTCAGATAACAGGGCGATTTTTTCCAGCTTTGTGGTACTGACTGCAATTTTTGTTTTTGAGTGTATACTGCACATATGAAGACGGTTTTATGCAAGTGATTGCATTGATGTACTTCATAGAGGGACTGACTGACTCTAAAGTCCATGTCATTCCGTGATTGTCTGTGCATCTGTATTCTATTTTTGTGGGTCTTTTTGCTCTTCTCTTTGAATTACCCAGAGGTGAATCCTACTGTTTGAGACATACTGACTGCATTTTGTAAGTTCAATTCTTGGTTGATTGTACATGGTTAAGTGGAACTTGGTGCATATGACAATTGCTGGAATATGTTTGATGCTGCATTTGGGTTTTTCTCTCTTGCATTGAATTTAACCTCTGACATTTCAGCAGGGGCAAATTAGGTGAGAAAAACTGAAATTGGTGCCATTGTCTGACTACTGAATGGAGTAACATTTGTATGTCCAGAACTGGCAAATGTGTCAAAGCGTCATGATGGCACACTAAGTCTTAGTTTGTTGACACAGTGAGTGACCAACTGCATCTTTCTTCACTTTGCACAATCCAAGACCTTTGTGATTTGCTACAAGGTAAAGTTCTTTAAATATATTGATCAGAGTGGAACTGAATACTATATTCCATACACACTGATTCCAGTGTCTACTTCTGGCTGGGGTTGTAATTCCTTGCAGATCTACAGTGTATCTTATGCCAGCCTCTTACAGCACATGGGCCACAGCTTTGCATTCTTGTGAAATATCATGAAGTTCCTAAGCTTGATGCTTGTAATGTGATAGTTGGGATGCGGATTGCTCAAATGGGATTTTCACTACCTTTGAAATTGGCAAGGGAGATTGCACAAATGCTCCAACATGTGATTCCAGAAATGAGCTCAATTGCTTTTTAAATGATTGAAAACCAAAAAATGGCATTGTAAATGCTTTCAAGTAGTTGGTCCCTGCTGGGACCTGGAGTGGAGGTAGGCCTAACGCCCAATTGTATGAAGGGTATTCATATTTTTCCCCTTTCAATTGTTGGATCATTTTTTTTCCTTTTTTCTACCAAGTAAATTGGATGTGCAATGCATAGTCATAGTCAAGAAGGAACAAAACAAAATTTTGTTTCAAAACCCTTTTAAATTGATGTTCAATAAATATAATAAACAATGCAAAGTGGGTGAAGGGCATCTCAATTCATATTTTTATAAAA